>Ga0209156_10002349_pt1 | contig 14850 bp, 14 predicted proteins | sample GraSoiAngelo_124_FD_185881 | JGI IMG/M metagenome (GOLD analysis project Ga0209156, IMG submission 185881) | Grasslands soil microbial communities from the Angelo Coastal Reserve, California, USA - 14_0927_05_20cm (SPAdes) (version 2) | ecosystem: Environmental > Terrestrial > Soil > Grasslands...
TTCACATTGTCCCCAATTTTTCTGGAGTAGCGCGCGGCCAGTTGAAGCGCCTTCGTATCGGGATTGTCTTTTAGTAATGGGTCGATCACTTTTTCCGCGAGATTCAGGCGATTAGTTTTAATGAGCAATTCGGCGTAGTCCTCGCGGTCGCGGATGGTGCACTGGGGAAGGGCCAGAACTTTCTGCCAGAGCTCGAGCGCTTCGGGACGCTCGGCTTTCGAAGCGAGACGCGCGGCCCCGCTTAAACCGTGGTAGTTCGAAGGATCCAACTGCAGCGCAACGCGATACTGAACTGCGGCATCATTCCATTTATTCGCCGCGACAAGGGCCTCGCCGGCCGCGGCAAAGCGTTCGGCCCGCTGTCCCTTGAACCAGCGGTAGGCTATTGTCCCCGCGACGATCACGGCTAACACGCTCGCGGTCAGCAAAATCCACCACCTGCCTCGTCGTTTTCGTGCCAAATTGCGCTGGTCGCGCTTGAACCTCTCCCGGTCTGTCCCCTCACTCATGAGCTGTAATATTGAAAGAGCGCAGGCAAGCGCCAACCCTAAATCGGGAACGCGTTTTGTCAGGTCAGAGCCGTCGTTCCCAGGCTAAAGCAGTCTAAAATATCATTGACATCCGGACCGCGTTTAAGGCACGATCGCCGCGGAATTTCACAGAAAATATGAGGAAGGCATGCATTCTAGGGTTGGCGTTGCTCGGGTCGGTTAGTTTCATCGCGCGAGGCGATATTATTCCGACGTTATCGTCCGTAACGGGATCGAGTCCAAATTTCACTTGGAATTACTCGGCCAATGTGACGGTGGATGAAACGATTAACACCCTCGATTTCTTCACAATTTATGATTTCGGGACGATCGCGCCCGGATCCAATACTCAACCGACTGGTTGGACGTTTTCACAGGCGCTGGTTGGTCCTACCCCACCGCTGGTATTGCCCACCGATAATCCAAGCATTTTGAACCTGACCTGGACTTATAATGGCGCCGCGCCGATCACCGGCTCGGCGGCGCTGGGAATATTTTCGGTGATCACGTCAACGGATCAGTTGAAGGTTGGTCAGTTTACCGCCGAAGCGACGCGCAGCAGCGGACCAAATGCCGGGACGAAGGTGGATAACATTGGTACCATTTCGGTGCCGGTGCCAGAATCATCGTCCTTGTTGCCAATCATCGGCGTGTGCATCGCAGCTGCTCTTTCGAGATTGGTTCGTCGTCAGCACGCTTAAGACAACAATTACTGTTTCCCTTAGGCTGCCCCGAAAGAGATTTCGGGGCAGCTTTTTTGGGCTGCGACGGAGCCGCGAAAACCCTTGGTTTCGGGGCGGTTGCGTGACACACTCGATGCCGGTTACCTATGTCGGCGGCATCGGAATCGTCTACGCGGCTGAAGCTGTGGGGAGTCCGTGGCTCAATTCCAGTCCCGGGCCCGACGACCGTCCGTTATGGCGGTAACACGACCTGCGCGGAAGTGCGCGCCGATGGCGAGCTCATTGTGCTAGATGCCGGATCGGGGATTCGCGAGCTTGGCCTGGCCCTCGAAAATGAATTCGGGTCGCGCCCGATTAATCTCAGCTTGCTCATCACCCACGTTCATTGGGACCACATTCAGGGTTTTCCTTTTTTCGTGCCTTCCTATAACGACAAAAACCAAATTCGGATTCTTGGTTATGAGGGGACGGGCAGCGGCCTGCGCGAGATTCTGAACGGGCAGATGGCAACGCCTTTCTTCCCCGTCGCGCTCTACGATCTGCCGGGAAAGATCAAAATCGAAAAACTCGAGTCGATGGATTTCAAGATCGGGAAGGTGCATGTCCGTTCAAAATTCATGAATCATCCGGGCGTTTGCGTTGGCTATCGAATTTTCACGAGCAAGGGGTCGATCGCTTTTCTGCCTGATCATGAACCGTACGAAGCGTTCAAGCTTCACTCTGCTAAATCGCATCTGTTGAGCCCGGAGCAGACGCAGAAACGCGCTCGCGAAGACCGCGCCGAACTCGTGAAATTTCTTCAAGGTTCCGATATTCTGATTCTCGATACCCAATACACGGACGAGGAATATCAGGCGCACGTCGGCTGGGGCCACGGCTCGCTCAGCACCGCCATCTCGCTCGCGCTCGATGCCGCCGTTCGAAAGCTCATTCTCTTCCACCACGACCCGACGCACGACGACGAAATGATCGACAAGATGGTCCAGACGGCGCGAAAGCTGGCCGCTAAAAGCGAAAGTTACGTTGAGGTCGAAGGCGCGCGCGAAGGTGCCGAAATGACCCTGGATTAATTGTGACTAGGTCGGTTTTCGATCTGCTTGCGCAATGGGCAAATTGAGCTTTAGATCTTGTCCCCCCGTGCTTTTGCCTCGTGGTGTAATGGTAGCACAAGAGATTCTGGATCTCTTTGTCTAGGTTCGAGTCCTAGCGAGGCAGTTGTTTGCTGAAATGTCCGAGGATGTCTGATGATGCCAAAGCTCCTCTGGATAAAGGACTTTTGATGTTTCAGCCTCCCGCTCGGGAGTGTCATGCCGTGGCGGCTGATTCCGCGTAATGCCTGGGGTTTGTGGGTGTCTTTGTGTGTTAGTCCGCTTCTGCGTTGTTTCCGGAGAAGATTCTCCTTATTATAATTTCTCGATTTCGGCGCGCAGATCCTCTTTGCTCTTGCCAAGTTTTTGTTGCAAGCGCCCCAGGAACTCATCTTCCTTGCCTTCCGAGAACGTAAGATCGTCATCGGTTAGCTGAGCATATTTTTGTTTCAACTTTCCTTTCACTGCGTTCCAACTGCCTTTGACTTGTAATTTCGTCGCCATAACAAAAGGATTACGCGAATCGGCCTGCGACTGGCTGTCTCCAGTTTCCATATTCAGCCTTACTAGGATCGGAACCGTAAGAACAAAACAAACCGGCAGGCAATTGCGGCGCGAATTTAGAGAGAAGGATCGGGAAGTTCGTTAGCGGAAAAGGAAAATACACGATGAATACCACAGCACTTGTTATTCTCATAATCGTCGTAGCGATGGCGCTCGCGGTCGGCGCCTTTTTGTACTTTCGGCGTCGCCGAACTGAAAATCTGCGAAAACAATTCGGTCCCGAATATAAACATGCCGTGGATCAATACGGCGACCAACGCAAAGCCGAGACGGAATTGGCAGCGCGTGAGAAACGCGTTCACAAGTTGGAGATCCGCAGCCTCACAGCCGAAGAGCAGGCTCGTTTTACGCATGCGTGGAAAAAAACGCAGGCCCACTTCGTGGATGAACCGTCTCCTGCGGTTCAACAAGCAGACGCGATGGTCAAAGAATTGATGCAAACGCGCGGTTACCCCGTGGCAGATTTCGAGCAGCGCGCCGCCGATATCTCGGTGGACCATGCCAATGTGGTTGCCAATTACCGGGCAGCACGTGACATCGCCCAGCGGAACAACAGCGGCAAGGCCACAACCGAAGACCTGCGGCAGGCGATGGTACACTATCGGTCGCTTTTTGAAGAGCTGTTGGACACTCAAACACCCACAACACACAAGGAGGCAGTCTGATGATAAACCCTGATGATCAACCTAAAGACACTGCAACCGCCGAGACCGACGATGATGAACAAGCGGCAAGTCAACGTAAAGACACCACAACGGCCGAGGTCGAGAGCGACGAACGAGCAGCAAGTCGCCCAAGTTCCACCGCCGAAGTGGCGAAAGATTTAGACCGTCGCAAAGGCGGCGAACCGAGCGACGGTGCTGCGACGTTATTCCCCGAAAAGGAAGCGAGCGATTTCCGGACGCGATGGACAGATATTCAAGCCGGTTTTGTTGATGAGCCGCGCCGCTCGGTCGAGCAGGCCGATGCACTGGTGGCGGAGGTAACAAAACGTTTGGCGAACAGTTTTGCTCAGGAGCGTTCCAGATTGGAAAGCCAGTGGGGTCGCGGGGATGACGTGTCGACTGAAGATCTGCGGGTAGCGCTGCAGCGCTACCGCGCGTTCTTCGATCGGCTACTGAATGTTTAACGTTACGCGAGCAGACATAATCCCGCTCTTCCCCAACGACCTTCGCGGCGTGCACGTCTCTGACCGCGCGTCCGAATTAGCAGGCACTGAGGTCCCAACGGTCACTAAAGCGCTGCCGAGTTTTCAAAGATGCCGATGTTGGAAGCCATTCGGGGGAACTAAACGCCGTCTCTCAAAATGACCCCACAGACTTTCGGGAGGCGGCGATCTTTCAACCCTGCGAAACCGTCAGGTTCCACCAGTGACTGTATACCCTTCGACTCTCAAATCCTCGGCCAGTTCCTTTTCCATTTGAGCTGCGGCTTCAAACGGCATTGGGTTTAAATGCTGGTAAAGCTCTGGCATCAGTCTCTTCCCATATTTTTTGACCACCCAAGCCGATTTGTAGCCGTTCTTGTGATTTTCAAATCGGTGCTCCACGGGAATGCCGGTCATTCCAACGTAAACACAAGGTTTGAGCGGGTCACGGTTTGGGTTGAGCCTCAAAATTGATGGATGTTTGGCAGCGACGGCGTCCAACAGAATCACATAAACGTTGTGGTGAAACGTTTGTTCCTTCGGCAGCTTCCGCCTCTTCCTTTTTTTCATCACGAACCAACGGAGTCGCTGGTGGGGCCTCCCGGCAACTAATGATATCGGAAACCTTTCAAACGCAGCGCCTTACGAATATTCGGTCGATTGCTTCGCATTAATTTAAATCCGGTCATTGCGTGAAAAGCGAACATGAAATCAGAAACCACAACACAACAAGGGATCAACGTTATGATGGAACCAACGGTAACACAGAATAGCGCGCTTTATTTCGCGCAACACAAGAACTGGGCGCCACGGGCCGAATTTTTCCGGCGATTTCGTTTTGGCGCTCGCAAGCAGCGCCTTGCCCGGAAAGCAGCAACGATGGGCGAATTATTTTTCTGGGCACGACTTCACGGCGAGGGCAGAACGCTGAGCCGTCGTTAGTGTTCAGCCGTAGAGGCGGCCGTGCCGGACGCGCCTTGTGCTTTTGAAACATGCGCGCGCCGGGCATGACGACTCGCATGGCAGCGCAAATTAAGCGGCGGAATGGTGAGGAGGAATTCCGAGGGCGCAACGAAGCTGATGAAAATCGACCGGCTTGGTGAGGTAAAAATCACATCCCGCCCGCAGACCGCGCTCCCGTTCCACGGCCTCAGTTCGGCCTGTAACCGCAATTGCTTTTAAGCCGTGAAGTCGTTTTGCTTCGGCCACGAGATCAAGACCATCTCCATCTGGTAGGTTAAGGTCACTGACGAGCGCATCAAAGCTCATCGTGGCCAATTGACTGCGGGCGTCTTTCATGTTTTTGGCGATCACGGTTTGGCAGCCGCATCGACTCAATAGCGTGGCTAATACCGTTCGGGTATCGCAATGATCTTCGACGACCAGTATACGCATCTTACCTAAAGTCTTGGTTACAGGTTTGTGCGATCTTGTGCGAGCATTTTCCATGACAGATTCAAGGAAACGATCACGATTAGGCAGCGCGGTCAATCGGGAGTCGTTATTGTCCGTCTTCGAACGGTTAGCACTTTAAATCGTGTGGTGGCTACGCAGCAACAGTTTGCTGGCAATCAGAATGTGCCTGGATGATTACCGGAATTGGTTCCCCTGACACTTTGGCAAAATCAGGGCCGATCGTGCACCGACTCCGCCGCTTCATTCAAGCCGAACGCGAGCACGTGCGAATCGTTAGAGGGCAAGTTGAGAGCGACCCGCCGCAGTGTGTGGCGAACGATACGTTCCGCAGCGTCGCGTTGACGCTTAGTCATGATGCAATCAGCCGTCGCTTTCTCGAGTCCGTAGCGCGTCTGTATCACTCGGGTATAAATGGAGCGCCCCTCCGTTGCGGTGACCCCCGCAAACCGGACTCCAAATTCCGGCTGCAGAGCCAAAAACACTACTAGCCGGCGGGCGAGCTCTACTCTTGACCCAACGCGCTTCGGAACATTCATCCTGCGATGCGTGAAGCCGGCCTCAATCCAGCGCTCCGACCATTTTTCGCCGCGCGCGAGCATCACCACCAGCCGCGCCTTCGCCAGCCACGCCGTCAGCGCTTCGTCCGCGGCGGTCGTTCGTGTTTGTGCGGATGCTTTCGCGCTCTTGGCGGCTGACCATGCGGCCTCGGCTTTTTTGACTTGGTTAGCAATGCGCCTGAGTTCGTCCGCCCGAATCCCTATCATTTCGAGCCATCTACCATGGGTATCCAACTCATTGGCAATGCGTTCCGCGAACGACAAAAGATCATTGACCTGGCAAGGGAGAGTATGGCGTCGCATTCGAGGAAATTGGTTGTGCTTCGGAGCAACCGTAAAGCATCTCGAGTGCCGCATGGGCAGATCGCCCCCAATCAGTCTCACCGCAGCATTCCTCTGAATTTTTGCTTAACGAAAGCAAATGTCCGAGCAGCAATGCATTTCGTTCCCTGCGGATGGCTTTATTCCGTCCTCATTCTTTCGTAGAACCATGACAGTGGCCCAATTGTGCGACCTTCTAGGTTAGGAACAATTCCGCACAGGACTGGTCGTTATCCGGTGAGGCCGGATCGGCTTGGAGATTATTGGCCGCAAGAACAATGAAGGTTGCAACGATTTTTTCTGCTGTCCGCCATGTGCCCATTACGTATCTCCGTTTTGCCCGTCAGAACTGCTCAACCCATTTTTTTGGTGTGCGTATTTGTGCGTAACTGAATTTCCAAGCGTCGATTATACGAGGGAAATTTGGATTTTTGAGCCAGCTTCGAGTCCTAGCGAGGCAGCCACGTAAAGATCTGACGATCTCTCGTGGCTCCGGTTTCCTAAAGGACGCTCGACTGTACCGACGTGGCATAAATAAAAGATGAACTCGCACGATATGCGCATGGCCTAAACCGCTCCTATCTGTCCCGCTCATTCTTTACAAAAGCTCTTTGACTTGGTCCATCAGAACATTTGTTTCTTAATCGCCTCTTTGTTTTTTGCGTGTTAACCGACGTTTATCCCGTTGTAGCATCGGCGATTTCACGTAAGAAGCTCGCGCACCTCATCGCCCATTGCACGGTAATTACTTTTGAGGCACTCCCATATCCATAGCTAATTTCCAAGAGCCATCTTTTTGGCGTTTCCAAATGGTGACATATCGCCCTTCGTCTGTAGCCGGCTTACCTTTCACTTTGTACTCATACTTATACTTTCCGGTCTCGTAAGCCGTATCGTCGTGCAACCATACGGTCACGGTGGTCACTGTTACTTTAACGCCCGGATCGACGCCCTGCATTGCTGCTTTCTGATGCTCAGAAATTTGCTGAGGGCCCTTGAAAATCTTGCCATTACCCGCCAGTTGGAGGCCGTCGTCGGCGAAGATGGCTGCCACCATAGCAGGGGCGCCTTTTGCCCAGCCTTCACTCCACTGCGCGTTTCCTTTGTCAATGGCGCGTCTTACATCCGTCCAAGCCTCAGATGCACTTGGAAGTGTCGTTTGGTTTTGCGTTTGGGCGAAAACGATGGACACAGTCATAACGGCGACACCAATGCGGATAAAAACTTGTTTCATTTAATTTCCTTTTAATTTTTGTTAATTGAGCGTTCATACGCAAAAGCCGCTGACCGGAGCGAGCTGGTCGTGCAATGTCACTGCGTTTTTACAGACCCTTGTTCGGCGATAGCTTATTACTCAATGCGAGCCATTCGGCATTATCAGCTTCAACGGCTTCTGATGTTGTAAGTACGCGCTCGGTCGGGCCCCGAATTTTCGCTCGAAGGCTTCTTGAAAAGACAAGGAGGTCCTAAAACCAACGGATTCTGAGACTGTCCGCAGCGTTTTCTGCCGCTTCGCGAGCCGACGGCGCGCTTCGTTTAGCCGCAAATTCTGCACAAAATCACGTGGAGGCTCTCCCAAAATGCTCTTAAATACTTTACTAAAATGGCTCGGACACATGCATGCCCGGCGCGCTAATACTTCTACTGACAGATCGGCGTCAAGATTCCTCATAACCCAAGCGACAAGCTCGGAAAAGCGGTCAATAGGGTGATTCTCCGAAGGATCGCCCTCGGGAGGAAGTTCGTCCTGGTCTTCTTTCGTAAGACGAAGCGCTAGCTCTTGCTCCACTGATTGGGCGACGTACGGGCCATAGTCTTCCTGGATCATCGCTAAAGACAGGTTAACACCTCCACTGAGGCCCGTTGTCGTATAATAAGGGCCATCTCGAACGAAGGACTTTCGATGATCGATCTTCAATCGAGGAAACTGCCGCGCCAACTCTCTCGCGAAGCGCCAATGCGTTGTGATTTCGCGACCATTAAGCAAACCGGTTGCGGCCAGCGCCTTCACCCCGGTGCCTACAGCACCAATTCGGCGTGTGTCATTAATACGGTTCAGAATCCATGTGCTTATTTTGTCGGTAACATCTGCCCTTAAAACGCCGCTACCACCCGCGATGACAATCGTGTCTAGTTCCGGGGCAGCGCTGAGGGTGTGTTGCGCTTGGAAAAGAAAGCCGGTCTCTGTGCGAAATCGATCTGAGATTGCGCCGATCGTGTGAACTTCATAACAAGGAATGCGATTGCCATAGCCGTCGTCCAAAGCGGCCGTGGCAAAGGTATCAGCCGGTGCCACGAAATGTGACGCCGTTACTTGTTCGAATCCTATCAAGCCCACGCTCTTCGGTCTGAAGGCTAATACCGGATCGCGACCATTGATCATCACAGAGAGATTCTTCTCCGTCGTTCAAAATAAGCCTAGGACATCAAAGCGACAAAATCAGACGGTGGCACTGAAAACCAACGTCTCGTTCGAGGGAAGTCCCAAATAGTCGGATTTATGTCCTTCTCTCGCTTTCGTTGGACTAGAGTCCCTAATCAACTGTATTATTTCCAGGGTCTAGAGGCAAAACGCGAATGAGTCGCGACCTTTCAAAACGTCCGACAATCGACGGTGCATCGATCTCAGCCACGTCAAAGATCGACCAGCAGACGTTGGCCGAAATGATGCCGGAGGTTTATGAAGAATTGCGGCGATTAGCTGCCAGTTATCTTCGAAAAGAGCGGACGGAACACACCTTGCAGCGGACGGCCCTGGTGCATGAGGCTTATTTGCGTCTGGCCGGTCAGCACGAGGGGGCAGAATGGCGGGACCGGGCTCATTTTTTCGCGATCTTTGCCCGAATCATGCGTGAAACGCTGACTAATTATGCCGTCGCTCGACAGCGAAAAAAGCGCGGCGGCGCCGACCCAGCTCAACGCGCTCTCGAATTTTATGAGCAACGGAAAATCGATATCGGCGCCCTCGACGCCGCGTTGAAGGATCTGGAAGCACTCGATCCAAGGCAAGCCCAGATCGTTGAGCTGCGTTTTTTTATCGGTTTAACCGTCCCCGAAATCGCTTCGCTGATGCAAATTTCTCCCGCCACAGTGAAGCGGGAGTGGTCCACCGCTAAAATCTGGCTCCGACGGGAATTATCCCGGACCCCTTGAACAGACTACTTTTGCAATCGCCTTTGTGATACAATAGCCGACAGCGAATGAATTCGGATCGATGGCAAAAACTTAAATCGATTCTCGCTGAGGCTTTGGAGCAAGAATCGCCTTCAGCTCGAAGTGCCGTAATTGGCCGCTCCTGCGCGGATGATGTCGATCTCTTGCACGAGATTGAATCCCTCATGGCCGAGGCGGACGAAACGGATCCATTCGAAGAATGTGCCGAGAGTCTGGAGATTGCGATTCCGCGGGAAGACCTTTCTGAAATCGGGCGACGAGTCGGCGCTTATGTCATTGTTCGGGAAATTGGTCGGGGCGGGATGGGAACGGTCTATCTGGCAGCACGCGCGGATGGATATTTCGAGAAGCAGGTAGCGATCAAAGTATTGAATCGTGGCGCTGCGACTGAAGATGTTGTTCGTCGGTTCCGCGCGGAGCGCGAGGTCTTAGCTCGCCTCGATCATCCGAATATTGCGCGACTCATGGACGCGGGGACGATGGATGACGGCCGGCCGTACTTTGTGATGGAGCACATCGACGGGATTACCATTACTCGCTTTGTTGAAGAGAAAGCAATCGAGCTCACCGAGCGACTTGATCTTTTTCTCAAAGTCAGCGCGGCGGTGGAAGCGGCGCACCGTAATTCTGTCATTCACCGGGACTTGAAACCGAATAACATTCTGGTGAACCGTGAGGGTGAACCAAAGTTACTCGATTTTGGAATTGCCAAGGTAATTGGAGGCCGGACAAATCCTCTCGAGATCACCTCGTTTAGGCAGCAGCGACTTACACCGACGTCGGCGTCGCCGGAACAAGTCAAAGGTGAACCGATTACGGTCTTTAGTGACATCTACGCGCTCGGAGCAGTGCTCTATGAGATGGTAACCGGAGTTAGACCGCATCGTTTTCAAACGTCTCATCCGAACGATGAGGAACTAGTAGAGGTTGTTTGCAATCAACTTCCAAGTCTTCCAAGTCTCGCGGTAAAGGATCGCGCGCGGCAGCGCCAGCTTCGCGGCGATTTAGACGCGATTCTGGTTCGCGCGTTGCAAAAGGAACCAACCCTGAGGTATTCGTCGGTCGCAGAGTTTGCACACGATATCCGATGCCATCTTGCTGGAAAGCCGGTACAGGCGCGGGGCAACCGGGCTGGTTACAGAGTGAAGACCGCTCTGTTTCACGACCGGCGCGTTCAGATTGCTTCTGTTGTCGCGGTCCTTTGCTTGATCGGGCTCGGTCTTGGCGCGGTATTCCGATCGCACCTGAGCAATGTTCCTTTTTTCGGAACCGGGAGCGGCGCGGCAGCCGGCGATAAAACAAGCATCGCGGTATTGCCATTCGATAGCCTGACCGCAGATGAAGAAAACAGCTACTTCGCCGATGGCGTCCAGGATGCGATCCTCACGAACCTGGCAAACGTGTCGGCGCTCAAGGTAATCAGCCGGGGCAGCGTGGCGGGATATCGCGGGAAAGAAAAAAATGAACGCGAGATCGGACGAACCCTGGGTGTTTCTTATGTGTTGGAAGGTAGCGTTCAAAAAGCGGGGGACCGGGTCCGAGTCCATGCCCAACTGATAGACACTCGGACCCTAACAGAAGTCTGGGCGCAACAATACGACCGGAAAGTCGACGATTTATTTGTGGTTGAGAGCGATCTGGCGCAAGCGATCGCATCCCAGCTTAGGGGCCAATTAACGGCCGGCGAGAAAGCTGCGATCGAGAATCGGCCGACGAAAGACATGCTCGCGTATGATCTTTATTTGCGAGCGCGCGAATCGTTTTACCAAAGCAATAATCAAAATGCATTGCGACTGTTGGAACAGGCCATTGCGCGGGATTCGCAGTTTGCAGCCGCTTACTGTTTATCAGCGGAAGTGCAGCTTTGCATGTATCGCTACAGCGAGGACATGTCGCCGGAACGTCTGGCGAAGGCCAAAAAAGCGGCCGAAACGGCACTGCGAATCGCGCCGAAACTTCCCCGGTCCCATTTAGCGAAAGCGCAATATTATTATTATGGACTGCACGATTACGAGCAAACGCTGGGCGAACTCAACGCGGCTACATCCTCGAGCGCGGACAAAGGCGAGTTTGCCAATCTGGCCGCATTAACGGAGCGACGGGTTGGACGTTGGAAGGATGCAATTCGCGATGGCGAGACAGCGGTGGAGCTCGATCCACAAAACCCTTTTGCAATCAACGAGCTCGTAGAAAGCTACCTCGCGGTTCGCCGATTTAATGACGCCGAACGGCTCGCGGACAAAGGAATCAAATCGGCGATCACACAGACAGGATATCTTTGGAGGCTCAAGAGCGAGGCTCTGGTTGGACTGGGCAAACTCGCAGAGGCTCGCGCCGTTCTTGAAAAGTCGCCTTCCGGCGTGGGCATTCTTTACCAACACATTTGGGCGGCGGTGCTCATGCGAGATTTCGCGCGCGCTTCTCAATTGTTGAGTAATGCTCCGATGGCGGACAGAGAAAGCTATACTCAGCCTTTTTTTGATGGGATGGCGGCCCGAGCAGAAGGAGATGCGGTCCGAGCACAATCTTCCTTTCAACTCGCGCGCGCGCGCATGATGAAGAAATTGGCGGAGCACCCCGATGATGCAGAGTTGGTCAGTAATCTCAGTGTGGCAGATGCTGGACTTGGTCACAAAGAGGAGGCGTTGCGCGGAGCCAGGCGAGCGATTGAGCTGTGCCCGATGTCACGCGATGTGGTTGAAGCGCCAAATTACCTGGCGATGCTGGCCGCGGTCTATGCGTGGACGGGCGAGCACGACGCGGCGCTGACGGAATTGGAAAAAGTTGTCCGGCTTCCTCGAGGTCCGAGCAATAGCGATTTGCGCTTTAGTCCGTTCTGGGACGAGCTTCGAACGAATGCGCGGTTCGAAGCGCTGTTGACCAAGGCTGCTCTTCCGCCTGTATATAATTAGAGCGGCAAACGCGTATCAGCGGATTCATCAACTCGATTCGGCGCCCAAATAGGTCCTAAAAGGAGGAATTTTAGGACTTTTTTTGAGCTCTTTTCCCGCTGGCTATTGCACTACTTTATGTGGAACCGGTTTTACCGAACTTCAGGTCGGCTGATCGATCTTTACCAAGGTTGCCAGCCAGGAGGCGGCGTCAGTGAAAATCGAGAAGCTGAATGCGAGGCAGCCGATCGCTGTTGCCATTCTTGGATTCGATGGCGTAAGTGCTCTCGATCTGACCGGCCCGCTTGAAACATTTTTCGCTGCGCGGGTGGATGACGTCGAAACTGAGCGATCAGGTCCGTATCAAGTCAGATTGATTGGCGTAACCGGCAAGAGCTTTACTTCGGAATCGGGACTCGTTTACAAGACGCGATATACGCTCCGAAACGCTGTCCTGGCCGATACGGTAATCATTCCTGGTGGTGCCGCAGTTCAGATGGGGGAAGCAAGCCGAAAAATCGCAGAATGGTTAAGCAGTCGCGCGGTCGGCATTCGAAGAATCGCTTCTGTTTGTGGAGGCGTTTATGCAGTTGCTAAAGCGGGTTTACTCGAGACGCGCAAGATCACAACTCACTGGAAGCTGGTCCAAGACTTTCGGCGGCAGTTTCCGAGAGTGGATGTCGATCCGGCCGCTTCATTTATTAAGGACGGCAAATTCTATTCATGCGGCGGCGGAACCGCTGCAATCGAAATGACTTTGGCTTTGATTCAGGAAGACTGCGGCGCGCGCGGCGCACTTTCCGTCGCCCGCGAACTTGTGATGCGACTAAGACCGCCTGGTGACAGAGAAAACTCACTTGAACCATTGCAGTTTGAATGCGGGCCGATGGATCGTTTCGCTGATTTACCGGCGTGGATTGCATCGCACTTGAGCGACAACCTGTCAGTAGAATTGCTTGCCGGTAGAGTTTGTTTATGTCCGCGCCATTTTAGTCGCCTCTTCAAACGTTTCTTTCAAGCTTCGCCCGCAGTTTTTGTCGAGCAACTGCGACTCGATGAAGCACGGCGTCGTTTGAGAGTTCCTCGAAATAGCATCGAAGACGTGGCGCGCGATGTCGGCTATCAAAGCGCTGATTCCTTTCGGCGCGCCTTTGAAAGGCGTTACGGTGTTAGCCCACTCGGCTACAAGAGAAATCTTCGAATCGAGAACAATAAAATCTACCGCTCGCCTTTATTCGCGGCGTAGTGATCGAAATATCCGATCGGTAAGACGATTGGAGTGGCGTGACGTAGATAAAGTCCCGTGAAATCGCGCAATCAGTGCGCGTCCGCAATCGTCGGATTTATGTCCTCACGCCCGGTTTCGCGGTCTGGTTAATCTCCGTTCCTAACCTACACAACAGCTACAGCCAACAAGATTCAAACCATGGAGAAATCAATGATTAAGAATATCGCTAAATTGTCGATCCGCGTCGCTCTCGTAGCCGCGGTGGCATTTCCATTACTCATCGCGATGAGCGCGCGCGCTCAAGAGCCGGCACCGCCACCGCCGACAGGAACAAACGTCGCACCGGCGGCCGGCGCGCCAGCCGCAACTGAAGCGACGGCCGAACGCGTTATCGTGACCGGTTCGAACATTCCGACGGCGGAAGAAGTCGGCCCGAACCCGGTCGATACTTATCGCCGTGATGACATCACTCGGTTGGGTGTGCGCACTCCGACCGACCTGGTGTTGCGAATTCCGGCGGCGACTGGATCGAATACGACTGAGAACAACACCAACGGTGGTGACGGCAGTACCCGTATCAGTTTGCGCGGTATCGATCCAAAAGAGACCCTGGTTTTGCAGGACGGTCGACGACTTGCCTACGCCGGAACGGCTTCGGTTGATTTCAACCGGTTCCCGCTTGGTTTGATCGATCACATCGACATCCTGAAGGATGGCGCCTCGCCGATTTACGGCACCGAGGCTGTGGCCGGCGTGGTCAACGTCTTCTTGATTCACCGCTTCCGTGGTTTGGAGGTTTACGGCAGCTACGGCAACACCAACCTTGGTTTCGCCAATGATCGCGGTGAAGAAACGGGCTACCTGCTCGCAGGTACTGGTGATGAGAAAACCAACATCGTGGTTTACGCGGGAATTTACAACGCCTCGGCCATTTACTCGCGCGATTCGGACATTTCGCATGATGCTGACTTTAACTTGTTTGGCGGCGCTGACGCCCGCAGCGGCAATTTCCCCGGGCGCATCACTACCCGGCAGTTCCTGGGGACCGCGCAGCAACCTTTCAAGTCTGTTCTTGGTGGTTTAAGGTCACCCACACCGCACGCCGCCGCGAACCAGTTTGATGACACGCAATATACGAACCGGGGTTTGACGTCCACTTCCGCGATCACGAGCGAGCGCGCGTTCTTTAACTTCGCCGATCTAACGCCAGCAATCGCCGCGACCGACCGAGAATATCTCTACGGCTCGTTC
>Ga0209156_10002350_pt1 | contig 14848 bp, 9 predicted proteins | sample GraSoiAngelo_124_FD_185881 | JGI IMG/M metagenome (GOLD analysis project Ga0209156, IMG submission 185881) | Grasslands soil microbial communities from the Angelo Coastal Reserve, California, USA - 14_0927_05_20cm (SPAdes) (version 2) | ecosystem: Environmental > Terrestrial > Soil > Grasslands ...
TGTGTCCGACGCCAAGCTGTGGCGCATCTGGCGCGACCAGCACGAGTCGGTCACCGTCGCGGTGCTCGCCGTGCGACCCGAAGACATGCCCGACTCGCTGGTGCGCATGTCGGACGCCGAGCTGGAGCGCTACTACGAGACGCACCAGAGCGACTTCAAGCGGCCGGCCGCGGCGTGGCTCAGCTACGTTGCGCAGCCGCGCGTCGCCGACGCCCCGGATACGGCGGCCGCGCTCGCCCGGGTGCGGGCGCTGCGGGCGCAACTCGCGAGCGGAAAAGCCAAGTTCGAAGACGTCGCCAAGAAGGAATCGTCGGACTCGGGGAGCGGGGCGCGGGGCGGCGACCTCGGCTGGATAAAGCGCAACGAGCGGGGGTTCGACGCGAAGTTCGTCGCCGCCCTGCATTCTCTCCCCGTGGGCGTCCTGAGCCAACCAGTGTTGTCGGCATTCGGGTATCACCTGATTCGCATCGACGCCGCGAAGGGTGATTCGGTGCACGTGCGACACATCCTGGTGGCGATCGCACTCCAGGGGAAGCATCTCGACGCGGTCGACGCGCGCACCGACACCCTCGACCGGGTGGCGGGGGATCAAACCGATGGCCACAGGCTCGACAGCGCCGCGCACGTACTCAACCTGCCGCTGGCGCGGGCGCCCAAGCTCGTGCAGGGCGAGCGGCTCGTGCTCGCCGAGGGGCCCGTGCCCGACGTGAGCGTATGGGCGTTCGACGCTCGTCTCGGGGAAACGAGCCCGGTGATCGACGGGCCGCGGGCCAGCTACGTGTTCCGCCTCGACTCCCTGGAGCCGGCCGGCGTCCCGCCGCTGGCGCAGCTGCGCAGCCGGGTGCTCGACGAGGCGCGCCACGAGAAGAAAAAGACATTGGCCCGGGAGCACGCCGAGCAGGTGGCGCGAGAGCTGCACGACGCGACCGATCTCCTCGCCGCCGGTCGGGGGCGGGCCCTGCGGGTGCAGAAAGAGGGACCGTTCACGCGCGTGACCGCCGGACCGGAGTTCACGCGCAACCCGGTCGTGCTCGGTGCGGCGTTCGCGCTGCGCCCCGGGGAGCGCAGTCCTCTGATCGCCGGTGAGACGGGGTTCTTCCTCTTACAGGGGATCGCCCGGACGACCGCCGATTCGGCCGCGTGGCGGAAGCAACGCGATCAGCAACGGGAGGCGCTGGTACGACCGATCGAGCAAGCGCGCATCCAGCAGTACCTCGCCGCCCTGCGCGCCAAGGCGACGATCGTGGACCGCCGTAACGAAATCTTCCGTCCCACGGCGGCCGCGAGCGAGAGCTAGTCGCTCAGGCGCTTCGGATCGCCGCCGGAAGGAACGGAGCCCGACGCGGCGGGCGGCTGCACGCTGCGCGGCGGCGCCAGCGGCTGGTCATCGCCGGTGGCCTCCTTCAGGCTCCGCTTGAACTCCTTGATTCCCTGTCCCAGAGACGATCCGATCTCCGGAATCCGTTTCGCGCCGAACACCAGCACGAGCACGAACAGTAGAATCAGAATGTGGCTGAACGACAGGTCCCCGAACATAGACGCCTCGCGTCAGAAGATCGACCGGGCGACGTAGTACGCCAGTGCGACGCCCACCAGAGCGAGCAGCGATACGTCGAACCCGATCGGCCCGAGCGTGACCGACACCACCAGCAGGTCCATGTGGACCGGCCCCACGGTCGGGGTCACCGCCCAGGTGAAGATGTCCTTCGCCGGCCCCTGCGGCAGAAAGCGCCGCAGCAGCGAGTGGAGGAACCCCCCCACCACGAAGCCGGTGGCCAGCACTCCGAAGTAAAATAGCGGCCTGCGCGGGCCTTGCGCCACGGCTTAGCTGCGCCGCTCCACGGCGTACGCAATGCTGTCGCGCAGCGCGTCGCGGGCCGGCGACGCCGGGAGCACCTCGAGCTCCGCCTCCGCCTGTTGCGCCAGCTCGAGGGCACGGCGCCGGGCGTAGTCCAGGCCGCCCGCGACGGCCACCCGCTGGATGACTTCCGCCACCAGCGCGTCGGGCGGCTCGGGGGTCCCCATCAGCTCGGCCACGAGCCGGCGGTCGGCCGGCGCCATGTCGCCCAGCGCGGCGATCAGCGGCAGCGTCACCTTGTGCTCCCGCAAGTCGAGCCCCGACGGCTTCCCCGTCACGGCCTCGGCCGCCGTGTAGTCCAGCAGGTCGTCCGCGATCTGGAACGCCATTCCCAGCTGCATCCCGAACCGGGCGAGCGCCTCCCGATAGGGCGCGGGCGCGTGCAACGCCCCGACCTCACACGCGCCGGAGAGCAGCGACGCCGTCTTCGCCCGGATCAGCTGGTCGTACTGCTCCTCACCGTAGGAGAGCTTGTCGTGCGCCTCGAGCTGGCGCATTTCGCCGACCGTCATCTCGTTCGTCACCCGTGCGAACACGCGCAACGGCTCCAGGTCCGCCAGGCGCACGAGCTCGATGATCGCGCGGGAATAGAGGTAGTCTCCCATGATCACGGCGATCTGATGGGAGAACAGCGCGTTGATGGTCGGCATGCCGCGCCGCAGCACGGAATGGTCCACCGAATCGTCGTGCACCAGCGTGGCGAGATGAATCAGCTCCACCACCGCCGCGAGCGTCACGCCGCGCGGCTCGTCGGCGCCCGCCGCCCGGCTCGCGAGCAGCAGCAGCGTGGGCCGGAACAACTTGCCCTTCATCCGCAGTAAGTGCTCGTTGACCTCGGCGATGACCGGGAAGGCGGCCGCGATGATGCGTCGCAGCTCCTCCGCGACGCGCTCCAGGTCTTCGGCGACCGGACGCTGGATGTCGCCGAGAGTGGCGCGGGCGAGCTGTTGGCTCACGTCACTTCGCCTTGGCGAGCGCCTTGGCGCGCGCGCCGACGTCCTTGAATCGGATGTCCACGGCGAACACCCGGCCATACAGGTCGCGCGCTTCGACCCGTTTGCCCTGCTCCTCGAGCGCCCGAGCCAGCCAGTAGAGGATGCCGAGCCGCTCCTGATCGCCCGCCGCCGGCAGGTCGAGGGCGCGCCGCAGAATCGACTCCGCCACCACGAAGGCGCCCTTTTCCACGAAGCACACGCCCAGGGCCTCCGAGCTGCGAAGCCTCCCTTCCGAGGCGCGCAGCGCTTTCTGCAGCTCGGCGATCGCCTCGTCGAGCAGCCCCATTTCCTTGAAGGCCACACCCAGGTCGTAATGCGCCTGGAAGTCGGCTTCGTCGATGTTCTCGTCGATTCCCTGCTTGAAGCGCTGGAGCATGTCCTGGAAGTCCTGCTCCTCGTCGCCGGTCGGCTCCTCGTCGGCCACCTTCATGCGCGTGTCGCGCGCGGGCAGCTCGTCGTCCAGGATCATCGCGCTCAGGTCCACGAACTCTCCCGCCTCGGCCGCCTCGTCGCGCACCGTCATCTTCGCGTCGCGCGCCGCGGTCTTCGGCTCGGCGGCGCGACCGGGGGCTTTCGCCTTCGGCGTCGGCGGAGCCGGCGCCACCGGGGCCAGCATCGCCAGGGCGGCGCCGGCCCGGGTGTTCCCCGGATCGTGCTCCGCGACGCGCTGGTACACTGCGCGCGCCTTGTCCGGCAGGTCGCTGCGCAGCAGCGTGTCCGCGAGCTCGACGTACGCGTCGATCAGTTTCGCCTTGTCGCCCGACTTGAAGGCGAACTCCACCTGCTTTTGGCGGTGCCGCACGCTGTTGGGGTCAAGCCGCAGGATCTCGTCCACGAGATCCTGCGCGTGCGGCAGGTTGCCGCGGTTCTCGAACCCGGTGGTGGCGTGGTCCAACTCCTCGATTCCCCGGCCCCGCTCTCCCGCTTCGATCAGCGCTTCGCCCAGCGCCTGGTGCGCCTCGGGATCGTCGGGATCGTCGGCCACCCGGGCTTCCAACTCCTCGATCGTGGGCTGCGCGGGCGTCGCCTCGATGTTCGCAAAGACGAGCGACCCCCGGTCCGCCCCCTGGTTCACCACGCCGTCGAGCCCCAAATCGATCGCGGCCGAACGGCGCCCCGACGGCGTGATCGACGTGTCGGCCTCGGTCTGGATGAACCCGGCGGGCACGTCGGCCGCGGGCGTCTCTTCGCTCGCGAGCGGCTGATCGTCGACCTCGTGAGCGTCGTCGGTCGCCGCAGTATCGAAATCCGGCTCCAGCTCGAGGGGCGGGACCTCCACCAGCGTCTTCCGGCTGGGCGGCGCCGCGGGCGGCCGCTTCGGCACCACCGGCTTCACTTTGGGCGGCTCCGCTCGGGGCGGCTCGAACTTCGGGGGGGGTTTGGGCCCCGTTCCCCGTGGCGGTGGCCCAACCGCGGGACGCGGCGTGGGCGCTGGAGTCGCCGCTGGACCGCCCGGCCGCCTGGGCGTCACCGGAGACACCCGCGGGGACACCTTCGGCGCCGGCGGCCCCCCTTTGGGCACCGGAGGCGCGGGAGACTCGATCTCGACATCGAGCAGCGGCTCGAGCTCTTCCTCCACTTCGGCCGCGCTGGCGTCCTCGCTTACGGTGGGCTCGAGCTCCGCGATCGGCGCCACGTCATCGACGCTCACGTCCTCCCGCAACGAGGGAACGTCGGCAGCGTCCAGGCGCACATCGCCGAATTCCGCGCTCGTCGTCTCGAAGCCTTCCAGGGCATCGGAGGGCACCGTCGGCTCGAGTCCCTCCACCAGACTCGTGGACTCGATGTCGAGCGACGAATCCAGCTCGACCGCAGCCGGCTCGATCAACCCCTCCACCGGCTCGGGCTCCAGCTCGGGCTCGGGCTCCGGCTCGGCCACGGGCGGCGGCTTCGGCGGAGGGGCCGTCCGCGCGGTGGGTGCGCCCCTGGGCAGGGGCGGCTCGTCGACGTCGAGGAACACCAGGCTCGAGGTCTTGTGTTTGCCGGTCTTGGCCGGCTCTACGGGTGGAGCGGGCTTGGCCGGGGCCACCGCCCCGCCACCCTGCCGCCGGTCCGGATCGCCATACATCCGCAGGTGCTCTTCCAGCATCGTCCGCAGGTGAGCGCTCTCCGGGGAGATGTCGGCGAACTCCTTCAGCGCCGCGAACGCCTGCTGGATCTTGCCTGCCTTCTGCATCCGCTCGGCGTACTCGAGGAAATTCTGCTTCGCTTCGGCCATGAAGCCCTTGGCCGCGTACAGTTTGGCGAGCTTGAGATAGGTCGTCTGTCGCGCGGGCGCGTTGCGCAGCACCTTGTTGCACATCGCGATGGCGTTGTTGTGGAAGCCGAGCTCGGCGTACTTGTCCACCGCCCGGTCGTAGTAGTCGGCCGCCTGGGCGGGATCCTTCACCTTGAGATAGAGGTCGCCCACGCGATTGAAGATGGAGAGGTCGGGGTTCGGCTCCCCGTCGTCCTCCTGCGCCTTGAGCGCCTCGAGCCACACCTCGATCGCGCCCCGGGGGTCCTTGGTTTCGAGGCTCCTGGCCTTTTCCTTCTGCTTCTCAAGCTTGGACATGGAGACCTAAACATACCGGCCCCGGGGAGGGCGGACAAGCGGAACCTCCTGTCCAGACGGCGGTTACGACGTTTGCACCCATCCAGTACGCGACTTCACGCCAGTCCGACACGCCGCAACACACCAGGTCCGCGCGAAAACCCCGCGCGATCTGACCCCGGTCCCCGGCCAGCCCCACCGCCGCGGCGGCATTCACCGTCACGGCCACGACGACCTCGGCGTGCCGCAGGCCCAGCTGCGAGACGCCGAGCACCATGACCAGGGGCAGGCTCACCGTGGGCGACGACCCGGGGTTGAAGTCCGTGGCGAGCGCCACCGCGGCTCCGGCCTCGACGAGGCGCCGGGCCGGCGCGTGTGTGTGCTTGCCCAGAAACGCCATGGTGGCCGGGAGCAGAACTGCGACCGTATCGCTCGCCGCGAGGGCCCGAATCCCGGCCTCCGAGATGGCGGCGAGATGATCGACGGACGCGGCGCGCAACGCGGCGCCGAGCTCGGCGCCGCCCGAGCCCTGGAATTCGTCGGCGTGCAGCTTCACGGCGAGGCCGTGCCGGCGAGCGGTCTCGAGAATGGTGCGCGTCTGAGCGACATCGAACACGCCAGGCTCACAAAACACGTCGCAGGCGACGGCCAACCGCTCCTGCACCACCGTGGGAATCAGGTCGTCGCACAATAGGCGCACATAGTCGGCACGCCGGTCGCGGAACTCGGGGGGCACTTCGTGGGCTCCGAGAAACGTCGGGACCAGCGTCGCCCGCCCGGACGACCCGACGTCGCGGATCACGCGCAGCTGCTTGAGCTCGGTGGCGCGATCCAGGCCGTAGCCCGACTTGACCTCGATCGTCGTGCTGCCGTGCGCCAGCAGCGTCGCGACGCGCGCGCGCGTGAGCGCCAGGAGGTCCTCCTCGCGACACGCGCGGACGTCTCGCACTGACTGGAGGATGCCGCCACCCCGGTCGGCAATGGTCTTGTAGTCCTCGCCCAGCGCGCGCCGTTCCTGGTCGTCGAGCCGGGGGGCTCCGAACGCCGCGTGCGTGTGGCAGTCCACGAAGCCCGGGAAGAGGACGCCCGACACCTCCACCACGTCGATTGCGGATTGTGGAATGCGGAATGCGGAATGGAGGTCGCGAGCTTCGGAGCGCGGACCGACCCAGGCGATTCGCTCGCCGTCGATCAGCACCGCGGCGTCCTGCAACACCTCCAGGTCCGCCAATTCACGACCGCGGCGGGCACGAGCTGGTCCGCGACACGTCACGATCTGCCTGGCGCCGACGAGAAGGGTCTTCAGTCGTGCGCCTCCCCCTCGCGCATCGGGAGGCGAATGCCATGGCGGCGGGCGGTCTCGATCGCTTCGGGATAGCCGGAATCCGCGTGACGCGCCACGCCGATCCCGGGATCGTTGGTGAGCACGCGCTCGAGCCGTCGCCCCGCCGCGGCCGATCCATCCGCCACGCTCACCTGCCCCGCGTGCAGCGAGTTTCCGATGCCCACGCCGCCACCGTGATGGAACGACACCCAGCCCGCGCCCGACGCCGTGTTGAGCAGCGCGTTGAGGATTGGCCAGTCGGCGATCGCGTCGGATCCGTCCCGCATCGCCTCGGTCTCACGGAACGGCGAGGCCACCGAGCCCGTGTCGAGGTGGTCGCGCCCGATCACCACCGGTGCGGCGAGGTCTCCCCGCTTCACCAGGTCGTTCAGCGCACACCCGAAGCGGGCACGCTGGCCCTGCCCCAGCCAGCAGATGCGGGCGGGAAGTCCCTGGAACGCGACCCGTTCCCGCGCCAGCTCGATCCAGCGGCGCAGGTGGCCCTCCTCGGGAAAGAGCTCCAACACCAGGCGGTCGGTGCGCTCCACGTCTCGCGGGTCGCCCGAGAGCGCCACCCAGCGGAATGGCCCCTTCCCCTCGCAAAACAGCGGCCGGATGTATTCGGGCACGAAGCCGGGGATGTCGAACGCATCCGCGACGCCGGCGTCTCTGGCCTGCGTCCGGATGTTGTTCCCGTAGTCGAACGTCACCGCACCCCGGCGCTTGAGCGCGAGCATCGCCTGCACGTGGGCCGCGATGCTCGCGACCGACCGCGCGAGATACTCCTCGGGGGCGCGGCGCCGCAGCTCCGTCGCCGCCGCGAGCGTCAGGCCGGTGGCGATGTAGCCGTTGAGCGGATCGTGCGCCGAGGTCTGATCGGTCAGGACGTCGGGGACGTACCCGCGCCGCACCAGCTCCGGGAGCACGTCGGCGCAGTTGCCCACGAGCCCGACCGACAGCGCCCGGCCTCGTCGCTTGGCCTCGTCGCACCAGCGCAGACCCTCGTCGAGCGATGTGGTGGACCGATCGAGGTAGCGGGTTTCGAGACGACGTTGCACGCGCGCGGGATCGACATCGACGGCGAGACAGACTCCGTCGTTCATCGTGGCGGCGAGCGGTTGGGCTCCCCCCATGCCGCCGAGGCCCCCCGTCAGCACGAGCCGTCCCGCCAGCGAGCCTCCGAAGTGGCGACGCGCGACGGCCCCGAACGTCTCATAGGTCCCCTGCAGGATGCCCTGCGTGCCGATGTAGATCCACGAGCCGGCGGTCATCTGCCCGTACATGATCAGACCCTGGCGCTCGAGCGTGTGGAACACGTCCCAGGTAGCCCACCGCCCCACCAGGTTCGCGTTGGCGATCAGCACGCGCGGAGCCTCGGGATGCGTAGTGAAGACACCGACCGGTTTGCCGGATTGCACCAGCAGCGTCTCATCGTCGCCGAGCGTGAGCAGCGTGCGGCAGATCGCGTCGAACGCCGGCCAGTCGCGCGCGGCCTTTCCGGTGCCGCCGTACACCACGAGGTCCTCGGGTCGCTCCGCGACCTCCGGGTCCAGGTTGTTCATCAGCATCCGCAGCGCGGCCTCCTGGACCCACCCCTTGCAGGTCCGGGCAGGCCCTCGCGGCGCTCGTACCATCCGCGGCGCCGTCATGCCGGCCCCGGATCGAACGTTCCGCCGCCTACGCCCGCGGCGATGCGCTCGATGTCTCCGCTGAGCGGGCGGTCGCCGTCGAGCGGTGGCACCAGGCCCCGCACGGCGGCGAGCGTCCGGACCACGCCGCGCCCCGGCTTCAGGGGTCGCAAGAACTCGAGCCCCTGCGCCGCCGCGAGCAGCTCGATCGCCACGACCCGGGCGGCGTTGGCCAGTATCCGCTCCGCCTTCCACGCGGCGGTCATGCCCATCGGCACCACGTCCTCCTGGTTCCCCTCCGTGGGCACGGACTGCACGCTCGCCGGGGTGGCGAGCACGCGGCACTCCGCCACCAGGGCCGCGCCCGCGATCTGTGGAGTCATGAACCCCGACTCGAGCCCGGGATGCCGCGCCAGGAAAGCGGGCAGCCCGGACGAGAGATCGGGATTCACGATCCGCTCGAGCCGGCGCTCGGCGAGCCCGGCGAGCGTGGTGAGCACGATGCCCATCACGTCGAGCGCCAGGGCAATCGGCTGGCCGTGGAAGTTGCCTCCCGAGAGGACCTCGCCGTCGATCACCAGCGGATTGTCGGTGGCGGAGTTGAGCTCCGTCGTCACGAGGCGCTCGGCGAACGCGAGCCCTTCCCCCACCGCCCCGAGGACCTGCGGCGTGCAGCGCAGCGAGTACGCATCCTGCACCCGTGGGTCGTTCTCGCGGTGCGATTCGCGGATCTCGGAATCGGCGAGCAGGACGCGAAGCAGCGCCGCAGACCGCTCCTGGTACGCGTGGGGACGCGCGTCGTGGATCCGGGGGTCGAACGGCGCGGGCGTGCCGCGCACGGCCTCGAGGCTCATCGCGGCGGCGGCGTGCGCCGTGCGCCACAGAACCCAGGCGTCGTGCACCAGCAACGCTGCCAGCCCCGTCTGGGCCTGCGTGCCGTTGACGAAAGCGAGGCCCTCCTTGGCCTCCAGCGTGATCGGTTGGAGCCGCTTGGCTCGCAGCGCCGGGCCGTCGTCTCCCTCCCCGATCATGGCGAGCGCGAGGTGCGCGAGGGGCGCGAGATCTCCCGACGCCCCGACGCTTCCCTGCGACGGGACGCGCGGATGCACCTGCGCGTTCAACATGCCGACGATCAGCTCGGGAAGGACCGCGCGCACCCCGCTCGTCCCGCGCAGCAGCACGTTGGCTCGCAGCAGCATCATCGCCCGCACGGCGTCCACCGGCAGCGGCTCGCCCACGCCGGATGCGTGGCTGCGGATCAGGTTGAGCTGCAGGTCGCGCGCCTGGTCGGGCTTGATGCGCACGTGCGCCAGCTTGCCGAATCCCGTGTTGACGCCATAGATCGTGTCGCCTCGGGCGACCGCGGTCTCGACGGCCCGGCGGGACGCGTCCACGCTCACCAGGGCGTGCGGGGCGATAGCCACGGGCGCGGCGCGACGCGCGACGGCGACGACGTCCGCGATGGAGAGGGAATGCCCGTCGAGTGTGATCGGAGTCGGCATGCGGCAGAAAGATAGGCGCCGGGAACCCTAGACGCCTAGACGCGAAGCCTAGACGCCTAGACGCCGAGACGCCTAGCGGCGGCGAGGGGCGAGCGATCAGGAATGCTTCCCTAATCCCTCGCCCCTGTGCACCGCTAGGCGTCTGAGCGTCTGAGCGTCTATCTGGATGCCACCGCCCCTCCCGTTGCGACCGGCCTCCGCGGCACCAGCTCCGGATTACCCGGATCCGTTTGCACGCTCCAGTCGAAGATCACGTACTGGCGGCTCACGGCCGTGACCCGCAGGGCCGCGTAGTGGACCAGGCCACTCTCGACCCGCTTGAACACGTAGCCATAGCCCGGCAACGCCTGGATCGTGTCTCGACCGTAGCCAGTCCCGGGAGCCAGGTCGATCGACGTCAGGTCCGCCACGGGCGAGTTGGAATACAGCAGCAGTGAGTCTCCCGTGAACGCCGGGACAAACCAGAGCGTCGAGTCGCCCGGATCTACGAACACCGAGAAGTCGATGTCGGTCCGGTTCCCCGGCTGCACCAGCCCCAGCTCGCCCGCGTCGCCGTAGTGGTTGCCGTTGGCGTCGTTCCAGAACCGGAACCCCGCCGCCGGAGTATTCACGCCGACCGCCCACACGAGGACGTTGCGCGCATCGGGACGGGGGGTGTCCGTCCACACCCCCGCCCCCAGACTCTCGTAGCCCAGCGTGTCGACCGCCGAGACGTCGAAGCAGCGCGTCACGCCGTTTGGGAGCTGCGCCGCGAGAAACTCGTGCGAGACCGTCGTGCCCTCGAGGACCCAATTCATGCAGGAGTTCGACCCGGAAACATAGTCCGAGCTGTACACACGATACCACTTGAGGCGTGACAGGTTGGGTGTATCGTGCCAATCGACGTGGATCGCGCTGTCGAGCGAGATGCCCACCAGCGCTGATGGAGCGCCAGTCTGCAAGTACTCGTTGACCGTCACGATGTTGCTGAAATCGCTCTCGCCCCCGTTCACATCGACCGCGCTGACGGCATACTGGAGGTGCGGCACACCGTTGTCGTGAAACGTGTTCGAGCTGGTCTCGCCGCGCAGCTGGAACGAGCCCGACGTGCTCGCCCGCGAGTACACCCGGTAGCTCGCGAGATCGGAGCTCAGCACGTCGTCCCACACGAGCAGGATGCCGGCCGGCCTATTGGGATCGCCGCTCGCATCCAGTTGATAGCCAAGGTTCTGTGGCGGCGACAGAGAGCCGGAGATGTTCGTCGTATTGTTCTGGCATGCGATGCCCAGCAGACCAGCGACGGCCAGGATGTATCGCGACGAGCGCGGCATGAGAGCCTCGGGAAGCGGTTTGGCCGGTGTGACAGGCACGCGCCGTGCCGGAAGGTAAGTGGCGCATCATCGGCCACTTGCCGCGGGGGCGCCGGATGGCAGTGTCATCTGCAGGGGACGCCTAACGCGTGAGCGACTGCTGGTCGTAGTTGAACTTGATGTCGGGCTGGTCGAGCAGCGAAACGTAGAAACTGAACGCGAAACTGCCGGTGGGGCTCTTGGTGAACGAAAAGCTGGCGTGCCAGCGGTGCAGGTCCCGCTCCAGCTGAATGACGTGCATACCGAACTGCTGGGTGTCGAAATCGTAGCTCGAGTTCCAGGTGGCCGACCAGTGTGCAGTGGGCTGGAACGACAGGCGCAGCGTCATCTGCTGGCGTCCGCCCACCCCGCTTGCCAGGGGGATGCCGGCGAGGGCCGACGTGTCGATCGCCTGGGGCCGCGTGCGCGACCCAGTATACGACACGGAAAGATTGAATCCCGAGCCCGCCCCGCCGCCCGGAAGACCACCCGGCCCCACGAACCCCGTCCGACCGAATTGCCCCCCCGCAGGAGGTACGCCGGGCTGGCCCTCCGTGCCCGCCGGTGGCGTTGTGGCCGCCGGAGGCGCGTTGGAGGGTCCCTTGCCACCGAGGCCCAGCAGGCCCGCGATCCCGCGGATCGTGGCGGGCGTGATCGTAAAACTGGCCGTGATGTTCGTCAGAAACGGGTCGAACTTCGCGGTATCGGTGCCTACTTGGCCGTTCCACAGGTCGTGCGTGACACTGAAACTGAACCCCGGCAGCAGATCGGACGCGAGGGTGTTGTTCAGCGTCTGTGTCTGCCAACCGGTGTGGCCCGGCTGCTTGGCCTGCTCGAAGTTGTACGACAACGAGCTGGTGTTGATGCTGAGCAGGCGGATCTTGCGCGACGCGGCCTGCGCGCTGGTATCCCCGGCGGGTGGCTTGAGCTTGGCTTCGAAATTCTGCGACAGGCCCAGGCTGATCGTCTGCTGCGGATCGCTGCGCGCCCGGAAGTTGCGCCCGGTGGGGTCGACGGCGTGCGCGAACTCGTCGGACACCTGGGACCCAGGCGCGTAGGCGTAGCTCACGGTCGGCGACACGGAGTGGCGGATCCGCGCGATGGGGCCGATCCCCGGGAAGAAACCGAAAAACGTGGGCGAGAGACCGGCGCTGAACTGCAGGCGCTTGCCCTGCTGCACCCATTGGCCTCCCGTGAACTGGTTGCGGATGCGAAAGGCGCCCTGCGACGTCTGGTTGACGATCGCGATCCCGGGCTGGAGCTTCCACGTCCCCGTGAAGAGCGACGGCAGGTTGATGCCGGTCTGCCAGTCGACCGTCGTGCTGAACGTCTGATAATAGACCACGCGGCGCTCCCCGCCCTGGGCCGTCGAGTCGAGGATGAGGAATTCCTGGCGCGCGTTGCTGATGGCGTCGTTCATCACGAAGCTGTTGTTCCAGGTCCAACGCCCCACCCGCAGCGGGGTCTGAAAGCTGAGGCCCGTCTGGCGGGAATCGGCGAACAGCGTATCCAGCTTTCCCCCAGGCAGGAGCACCGGCGTCTCGAGCTGGTTGAACGTCTGCTGGTTCTGGTACGAAAAGCCGGGAGACCACGTGACGTCCGGGGTGATGTTCACCGGCGACGGCGTCAGGCTCACGCTTGGGAAGGTCTGTGTGACCAACCCGCTCCCGATCTCCTGGCGCCGGCTGCCGCCGATGTTGAGCGTCCCCCAGTCGAACTGCTTGTTGAAGCTCATCTGAGAGCCGAGGCTGGCCGTAGCGAGGTAGGGGTTGACTGTATTGTTCTGGATCACGCTCGTGCTCGTCGCATAGTCGACACTCGCGTTGAAACTGGTGCGCGAGGAGAAGCTCTGCTGGTGCTGCCAGCCGAGCCGGATCGAGCTGCCCGGGAAGTCGAGCTGAGCGTAGCGCTCGAATGACAGACCGCCGTTGATGAAGTGGTCGAGCCAGCGGTAGCGCGTCTGCCCCTTGATCGCCAGGTAGCGGTCGGCGTACCAGTCTCCCGACACCAGAAAGTCCATGTAGTCGTTGATCACGAAGTAGTAGCCGAGGTTCGCCACGTGGCGCTGGTAGCGGCGCGTGGGACGCACGATGTCGCTAAGCCCGAAGCGCGGCACCAGGATGCCGCTGCGACGCCCCCGGCGTACGTCCTGAAAGATGAACGGCAGCCACATGATCGGAACGTCGTGGATGTACAGCACCGCGGGGCGCGCCACCATCACGTTCTTGTTGAGCCACTTCATCTGACCGGTGGCGAAGTGGTAGTCGGGAACGGGGTTGTCGTCCGACGTGATCTCGCTGTTGGCGCCGTACAGGCGGGTGGAGCCCGAATCCACGGCGAGGTCTCCCCGCACCAACCAGTGCGCCGCACCCTGCTGAAAATCGGTGAGCGCGTTGTGCACGGTGCCGCGCTTGACGCAGGTGTCGTACGCCATGCCCTCGCCCACGAGCACCGTGGCTTGATCGAACAGCTTGGGCTCTCCCACGGCGTCGAGGCGGCAGCTCTGCCGGCGGTACCGGATCGAGTCGGACTCGACCTTGGTGCCCTCGCGCTCGACGTACGCCGTGCCGCGCAGGTGGATCGTCTCGGTGTCGCCCCCCTGCACGATCAGCGTGTCCGCCGTGTATTCCGTCAGACGGAATCCCTTGAGCTTCTTGAGGGAATCGATTACCGCATCGGAGGCGGGGAAGCTGCGGCTCGGGCCGGTGGGGAGGCCGAGCTTTCGGGCGGTCGCGGTGTCGAGCGCCCGGCCCTGCAGCGAGTCCGCGCCCGTGCGTGCCGTGTCCGGCCGTGGCGGCCGGAGGGGTGGCCGGAGGGGCGGGTTCTGCGCCCGGAGCGACCCGCCCAGGGCGAACAGCAGCACCAGGCCGAGAGCGGCGGCGCTCGCCGCCCCACCTCCGGCCCGCTGGCGTCGCAGCCGGCGTTTCTCGACGATCCAGGCGAACCAGATGCTCACTTCGTACAGGAGCCACAGGGGCACCATCATGAGCAGCATGGAGACCGCGTCCGGCGGGGCGAGCAGGGCGGCCGCTCCCGCCGACATGGCGATAGCATAGCGCCGGTGGCGGGCCAGGAACTGCGGCGTCACGAGACCGAGGATCGCGAGAATGACCACCACCAGGGGCAGCTCGGTGACGACGCCGAACGCGATGATCAACTGGGCGGCGAAGGCAAAGTACTTGTCCGCCGTGATGAGGGGGTCGAAGACGTTCTGCTGAAAGCTGAGCAGCACGCCCAGCGCGCGGGGCAGCACCCACAGGTACGCGGCGGACGCGCCCGCGACAAACAGGACGGCCCCCGCGGACAGCGCCGGGATGATCAGGCGTCGCTCCCGCTCGTACAGCGCCGGCACCAGGAACGCCCAGGCCTGGTATCCGACCACGGGCGAGGCGAGCACCAGCCCGACCACGAAGGCGAACTTCAGCGTGATGAAGAACGGGTCGGTGGGACTGGTCACGCGTAGCTTGCCGCCGGGGATCAGCGGCTTGATCGGCTGAATGAGCAGGCCGATGACGTCGACGTGCTCGACGATCACCCAGCCCACCAACGTGCCGACCACGACCGCGAGCAGGCTGTAGAGAATGCGCCAGCGCAGCTCCTCGAGGTGGTCGAGGAACGGCATCTCGGCCCGGCTCTCGGGAGTATCAGGCACGACTCACGACCGGCCCCGCCGGGCTAGC
>Ga0209156_10002351_pt1 | contig 14843 bp, 15 predicted proteins | sample GraSoiAngelo_124_FD_185881 | JGI IMG/M metagenome (GOLD analysis project Ga0209156, IMG submission 185881) | Grasslands soil microbial communities from the Angelo Coastal Reserve, California, USA - 14_0927_05_20cm (SPAdes) (version 2) | ecosystem: Environmental > Terrestrial > Soil > Grasslands...
ATACCCAAGAGCAGGGTGTAGCCGTCGGCAGGCGACTTCGCGACGAGCTCGCCGGCGAGAGTGCCGTTGCCGCCGACGCGGTTCTCCACCACCACGGGCTGGCCGAGCGCATCGCCGAGCTTGGGCGCGATCAGGCGCGCGACGATGTCCGGGCCGCCCCCCGGCGGAATCGGCACGAGGAGGCGGATGGGGCGAGAGGGGTACTGCGCGGCTGTGTTCTGACAGAGGAGCGCTGTGAGGAGCGCGACGAGAAAACGAGGAAAGAAGGCACGCATTCGTTCAACGTAGCGCTATACGGCAGGCTGACACGCGGCCTGTGGGACACTATCGGCGCGAAGGGTGTCGGCGCGTCCGAGTGGAACGTCTCGTCAGGCCCCGAGTTGATTTGTCAGGGGACGCCAGAGAACGAAGCGCTTCATTAACTTCGGTGGAATTCTTGAACCGCTTCGCGACATCCGGATCAAGAACGACAACGCTGGTGCTCTCCAAATACCGCAGATAGTACTTTCCGCGAGCGGCACCGGAGAAGTCATATTCCAGGCGGCGCATTATGCCGCTACGTCAACGTATTCGACGCGGCTCGCAGGCTGCGGAATCACGACACCATCTTCGCGCAGACCATCCAGGTGAAACTCAATAGCCTCACGGATCTGTCCTTCGACTTCCTCAACCGTTGCGCCGGTTGCAACACAGCCCGGAAGATCGGGCACGTACGCCGAGTAGTTGTTCTCCGCCTTTTCGATCACGATTGCGTAGCGCATAGCAGTCTCACTTTTTCAATCCAGCTTGCTTCAAAATACTGTTCAGTGTACCAGCAGCAAGATCGTCATTCGGTTTTCCTGGGACAGTAACTCGGCCGGGCTTTGTCGGATGCTTAAATTGACGATGGCTACCTCGGGTCGCTACCAAGAACCAGCCTTCATCGTTCAGCATTCGCAGTATCTCACGGACCTTCATCAAGCGAGGATATCAAGGACCGTCGTATTCCGCCAAACACAAATACAGGTATGTTTCGAGCATCTACCTGTATATGGAATTCTTAGCAACTATATGGAAACTCCGCAGTAAGTCAACGCCTACCGAGCCGGTTCCCCGCTTCGCCGATCCCGTTCAAATACATCTCCCACACCTGGAGGTTCTTCTCGCAGGCGGCGACGACCGCGTCTTCCATGTGCAGCTGCTTCGCGAAGCGCTCGACTGCGCGCCAGCCCGCGTCCGAGTGCTCGATGTCGGCCTTCTCGTGCAGCTCGAAGAATTCGAGCTCGCCGTCCGACAGGCCGAAGAGCTTCCCCCAGCGCTCCCGCTCCAGGCCGAACCAGCCGTGCTTTTTCATGATGCCGGTGCCGTAGCCGGGGACGTTCGCGCGTTCGGCGCAGGTGTTGGCCACGATGCCTTCCAGCCAGTGCCGGTTGGCCATCAAGCCCTCCCAGGCGGCCCAGGCGAGCTGCGTAGTGGCGATGGGCGTCGCCGCGCGGATCTCGCTCCGCTTCAAACCGATTCGTGTTCCCAGGTCTTCCAGGATCTCCCAGTGCGCCCTGCCGCCCCCGTGCTCGTGGTCGGCGATCACCTCTTCGCTGCATGCCTTGATGATGCCGATGCGCGTATCCCAGTCGGGGCAGTTGGTCGCCACTTTCAGCTTGAGCACGGAATTTCGATGACGCGTGTTCAGGCGGTGCTGCATGGCGAACATGCGCGCGCGGCCCTTCGTCATCTCTTCGTGAAAATAACGCGTGCGTCGGGAGAAATCATCGACCGCCCGGTCCAGTCGCGCGAGCACGCCTTTACTGGCCATGGTCTCTTCAGAATTTCGCGATCTCGCGGGCGGCGCCGGTGAGCTGCAGGATGTGCATTCCGGTGTTGGCGCGATCGACGATGTAGATGTAGCCGCGGTCGTCGACCTCGAGGTTGTTGGTCTGGATCGCGACCTTGCAGCGCTCCGCGCCGTCGGGCATCTTCACGCAGCGCTTGTCGGTCTTGCCGGTCTTCGCGGGAATGTAGTAGCCGACCTCCTTCGGCTGATAGGGGTCGCGGATGTCGATCGCGCGCACCCCCGCGTTGAACCAGGCGACGAACACCAGGCGCTTCGCGTACATCGGCGGCTGGTTCTCGTTCGGCGAATGGGCGCCGAAGCGGCCGCCGCGGGAGCAGAAATTGCCGCTCGCCTCCGGGACGTTGAAATTCGAGACGTTGAAGGGCGTAGCCTCGGCAGTCACGTCCGCGATCCACACCCTCTGGCGCGTTTCGCGGCACTCGTTCGCGATCTGCTCGTCGACGATCATCACGAAATCGCCCACGGCTCCTTCGGCATCCTTGGCAAATTCCGGTAGCGGCATCCGAAGCAGCGGCAGCGTCGTGTGCGCGCCGTGGGTGGGCTGCAGGTCGAGCCTGCCCACCTGCGGGTAGAGCAGGTTCTCAATGGTGGGTTCCTTGGGGCCGTTCAGCAATTTCTCCCGGTCGACGATCTGCAGGACTCCGTCCTTGTTCGTGCTGTAGCCGAAATAGACGCGGTTGCCCTTGGGCCCGGTGGAGATGGGGCCGTGCAGGTCGGCCGGAGTCGGACCGGTCGCGCCCGGCTGTTGCCCGGGCAGGCCGAAATTGCGGATGAACACCGGCTTCGCCGGGTCGGAGAGGTCGTACACCTGGGTCATGCGCCGCACGCGCCAGCCTTCGATCCCGGAGACCAGGTAGGCGATGCCTGAGTCGCACTCCCACCAGTTCTTGTGGGTCCCCTTCAAGCCCTTGATGATCGTGGTGAGCAAGGCCGGCCTGGCCGGATCGCTCACGTCCCAGATCTCGTGCGCGGCGTTGCCGAAAGTGCGAAGCAGGTAAACCTTGCTCTTGTCGCCCTTGGGCAGCTCGCTGCCGTCGCACACGCGCACCATCTGCGCTCCGCCCGCTTCCGCCATTCCGGCCTCTCCGGGAATGTGGGCGAGGTAGCCGGGTTTTCTCGGATCGGTCACATCGACGATGGACGTTCCGTTGTCTTCCTTCTTGCCTGTGAGCGGGTTGAGGAGGTTGTCGCCGTGGTGGCCGACATAGGCGATCCAACGGCTCCCCTGCTTGTGGATAACGGGCTGATACGCGCTGCGTCCCTGGAGATCGTGGTAGCCGACAAGCTCCATGTTGCGCTTCTCGGCCTTGTTCTGGGCTAGGGCCGGCGTGAGCAAGACAGCGAATACCGCAATTCCAACGGTACCCTTCGTGCAAAAGCTCGACATGCTTTCCTCCTGGGGTGATCTTTCCAAACTTCTTATCTGCCGCGCCTCGACCTCGAACCGCGGCGTTTGTGACGCCGATCGGCACCTCGCGCGGGCTTTTTCGGCACGTAGCCGATCGCCTCGACTTCGAGGCCGCAGTCCATAGGGGTGCGTCCGGCCTGGATGCGAGTCCTCGCGGGCAGCGTGTCGCGTCCCGAGAAATACGTGCGGTAGATCCGGTCGAACTCCTCGGCGTCGCGCTGATCGCGCAGCCACACGATGACCTTCAACAGGCAATCCATGTTCGAGCCGGCCGCTTCGACCAGCTTTTTCATGTTGTCCATCACGAGGCGCACCTGCTCGGCGAAAGGCGGGTTCGGAAAAGGCGGAACCGGGCGCCCCTGTTCCCGGGCCTCGCGCACCGCCCGCGAAAACGCCTCGTCGAACGGCGGCAGGCCCGAAATGAAGATCAGGTCGCCGTGACGCACGCACAGGTTGAAGGGCGCATTGGTCGCGGGCAGGCCGGCATCGTAGATGTGTTTCTCGGAAAGCGCTGGCATCGCTTCTCCCCGGGCGAATGGTAACTGATTCTCGGCGGCCCGAACTCCTCTCCGCTCCGGCCGTCTAACAATTCGCCGCCACCGAATCCTTGAGGCTTCCGGTGCGCCTCGACTTGGTTCCCCGCGGCGTAGGGGTCGCGCACAGAGCCGCGGCGGCCGCCGCGCTTTCGAAACGCAACCATCTGGAGACATCAACATGAAATCGACTAGCAGACTTTTCGCCGGCGCTTTGGCGCTCGGCATCGCCCTGCCCGCATGGGCCGGCTCGGCGACGGACTACCCGCTGCCCCAAGCCAAGACCGAGAATGGCATCACCTACATGAGCGGCTGGGTCGGCAAGCCCGAAGCGAACGCGATGAGGGAGGAAGCCAGGCATTACCCCCTGAGCATGGTGTTTTCCGCCGCCAAGGACAACGAATTTCTGGCTGCGGTGCGAGTCACCATCAAGCATCCGTCGGGCAAGGAGATGCTAAGCGCGGTTTCCGACGGACCCATCATGTTGGTGAAGCTCCCCGCCGGGAAGTACACGGTTGCCGCAGAAGCGCACGGCAAGACCCTGCACCGTACGGTCCAGGTGCCCGCTAGGGGCGACCGGCAACTCTCCTTCCATTGGCCGCAAGCCTGACGAAGACGGGATGAAATTCGGGTGCATCTCGCCGACGCGACCCGCTGATCGGCGAGAGCTCCGCAGGACCGTCCGCTTCCCCGCTGGTGCCGCGCCGAGAACTCGTTCGGCGCGGCCCCTGCATCGATCGCAGCGATTCGGCCGGGTTCCTCGGCGGAACAAGACTGTTAGAATTCGATCGTTCCAGACGATGAACACCCCCGGAAGTCCCAAGACTGGCGTCTCGCGCCGCGCTTGGCTCAAGCTCGCCGCGGCGCTGACGCTTGGAGGAAGCATGCCCGCAGCACGCGCCGCCGAGCGGTTGCAGCGCCCCATCCCGAAGACCGGGGAGACGATTCCGGCGGTGGGACTGGGCACGTGGCAGGCGTTCGACGTCGCCGGCGACGCTGCCGAGACGGCGCAGGCGCGCGAAGCGCTGAAGGCGCTCGTCGACCTCGGCGGCCGCGTGATCGACAGCTCGCCGATGTACGGCTCGGCCGAATCGGTATCCGGCCAGCTCGCCGACGAGCTCCGAGTGAAAGCCAAGCTCTTCGTCGCCACCAAAGTCTGGACCAGCGGCAAGCAGGCGGGCATCCGCCAGATGGAGGACTCGATGAGGAAGCTCCGCGTCGAGCGCCTGGATCTGATGCAAGTGCACAATCTGGTGGACGCGGGAACGCACTTGGCGACGCTGCGCGACTGGAAGAGCGCCGGCCGCGTCCGCTACCTCGGCGTGACGCACTATCACGCCGGCGCGCACGCCGACCTGGAAAAAATCATCCGGCCAGGCGATATCGATTTCGTCCAGGTGAACTACTCTCTCGCGGAGCCCGAAGCCGACCGGCGTCTGCTCGCCGTCGCCGCGGACAGCCGCACCGCGGTGATCGTCAACCGGCCCTTCGCGGAAGGGTCGATGTTCCGCCGCGTCAAGGACAAGCCCCTGCCGGATTGGGCGACGGAGATCGGCTGCGCGAGCTGGGCCCAGTTCTTCCTCAAATGGATCCTCGGACATCCCTCGGTGACCTGCGCGATTCCCGGAACGCGCAACCCCAAGCACGTGGCCGACAACCTGGGTGCCGCCTCGGGGCCGCTTCCGGACGAGACAATGCGCCGACGAATGTCGGTATACTTCGAATCGCTCTGAGCGAAATCGGTCGCTGACGAAACTTCCCGGCAGCCCCCCCAGACCGGGAGGGGAAACCCCGGCGTGCGCACGCTCTATTTCCTCATTTTCATCACCCTGCTCAACCACTGCGCGTTCGCGGGGATGCGCGTGTCGGTATCGCTCTATGCCCTTCACCTGCACGCGACGCCGTTCACAGTCGGCGTGCTGATGGCCCTGTACGCCTTGCTGCCAATGCTCTCGGCAGTCGGCATGGGACGCCTGATCGACCGCATCGGCGCTCGAGTGCCTATGCTCGTCGGATCGGTCGCGATCGCGCTCGGCGCGCTGGCCCCCTTCCTGTGGCCTACGCTGACGACGCTCCATCTTACGAGCGTCCTGATCGGCTCGGGCTTCATGATGTACCAGATCGCAGCGCAGAACAGCATCGGCTACATCGGACGGCCCGAGGATCGCCCGATGACTTTCAGCCTCGCGGCGCTGGGGTTTTCGGTATCGGGTTTCGTGGGCCCGATGCTCGCCGGATTCGGGATCGACGCGTTCGGCCACATCGCGACTTTCGGGGCATTCGCCGCATTTCCGCTGCTGCCGATCGCCGTGCTCGGACTGAACAAGCTGCACCTGCCGCAGCCGCACACCCACGCGCCGCCGCTTGACCCTGGCCGCAGCATCGTCGATCTGCTGCGCCACCGCGTGCTGCGTCATGTTTTTGTCGCGAGTGGGCTGCTGGCCGCGGCGTGGGATATGTTTACCTTTGCGATTCCGATCTACGGCTCGCGCATCGGGTTGTCGGCGTCGAGCATCGGCCTGGTGCTCGGCTCGTTTTCCGTGGCGACCTTCGTCATCCGGGGGCTTCTGCCTGCGATATCGCAGCGGCTGACCGCGTGGCCGCTCCTTACGGTATCCCTGGGGACGGCAGCAGCGGCTTTTTTCCTGTTTCCGTTACTCGAGCGCGCGAGCTTCCTGATGGCGGTTGCCTTCCTGCTCGGTCTAGGGCTCGGGATGTCGCAGCCGATGGTGATGTCCTTGCTCCATAACACGGCGCCCGCAGGCCGGGTCGGCGAAGCGATAGGCGTGCGCATGAGTCTCGTCAACATGAGCCAGATCGCGATGCCGCTCCTGTTCGGCGCACTGGGTACGGCGCTGGGCATGCTCCCCGTGTTCTGGGCGACGGCGCTCCTGCTCTCCTTCGGCGGTTTGTATGCGCGCCGCCGCAAGTAGGTCGTAGAATTCGCGCAATGGATCTCGCCGCCTTGCGTCAGGAATACATGCGCGCCGGTCTGCACGAGAAGGATCTCCACGCGGATCCGCTCGCGCAGTTCGGCAACTGGTTCGACGAAGCCCTGCAGTCCGGTATCGCCTTGCCCAATGCGATGACGCTCGCGACCGCGACGAAAAAAGGGCGTCCTTCAGCGCGCGCCGTGCTGCTGAAGGGCTTCGACGCGCTCGGGTTCGTCTTCTACACGCACTACCGCAGCCGCAAGGGCCGCGAGCTCGAGGAAAATCCGCAGGCGATGCTGCTTTTCTGCTGGACGGAGCTGGAGCGCCAAGTGGGCATCGAAGGCCGCGTTGCGCGAGTGTCTTCGGCGGAATCCGACGCGTATTTCGCAACCCGGCCCCTGGGAAGCCGGCTCTCGGCGACCGTATCGCCGCAAAGCGAACCCGTGGCGAGCCGGGAGGCGCTCGAAACGCGGCTGGAAGAAGCCTCCAAGCGCTTTCGCGACTCGCCGCCCCGCCCGCCCCATTGGGGCGGGTACCGTCTCGCTCCGGAGCGATTCGAATTCTGGCAGGGCCGCAAGGACCGCCTCCACGACCGTCTGTGCTACCTCAGAGCGGGAAGCGCCTGGAAAATCGAACGGCTGGCGCCCTGAGCTGCTGCCGGCCGGCATGATCAATTCGTCGAGCCGCCTCTGGGCTTCGCGTACGCCGCGCTGAACCGCATCGTCCGGATCGACCGGGCCGAGGTCGCCGCGTCGCTGTGGTCGTTCGCCTGCTTCTTCTTCGTGTTGTGCGGTTACTACGTCCTGAGGCCGTTGCGCGACGAGATGGGGGTGCAGGGCGGGTTCGAGAACCTTCCGTGGCTCTTTTCGGCGACCTTCGCGGTCATGCTGGGAGCGGCGCCCCTTTTCGGTTGGGCGGCGGCGCGCCTGCCGCGTCGCCGCCTCGTTCCCTGGACCTATCTGTTCTTCGTCGCCAACGTGCTCGTCTTCTACGCCCTGTTCGCAGCCGGCGCGGCGCCGCCCGCGGTGGCGCGCGCTTTCTTCGTCTGGGTGAGCGTTTTCAATCTGTTCGTGGTGTCTCTCTTCTGGAGTCTCATGGTCGACTTGTTCCACCCGGAACAGGCGGCGCGTCTCTTCGGCTTCGTCTCGGCCGGAGGCAGCTGCGGCGCGCTCGCGGGTCCGACGCTCACCGCATTGCTCGCTGCTTCCTCGGCCTCGCCCTCGTCTGCATCTATGCGCTCATCCGCCGGGCGCATGTCCGCGCGCCCGCGGGCAGCGCCCGAGCTCCCGTCGAACCGGGCGACTCCATCGGCGGCACGGCCTGGTCGGGCATCGCGGAGATTCCCCGCTCGCCCTACCTCCTCGGCATCGCGGCGTACGTCCTTCTCTACACCGTGCTCTTCGGCTTCGCCTACCTCGAGCTCGCGCGGATGGTGTCCGCGACCTACAACGACTCCGCACAGCGCACCGCGCTCTTCGCCCAGATGGACCTCGCGGTCAACGTCATCACCCTGCTCGGCCAGCTTCTCGTCGTGGCGAAGCTCGTCGAAAAGCTCGGCGTCGGCGCCGCGCTTGCCCTGCTGCCTGCGCTCGGGCTCGCCGGATTCGTCGCCATCGGGCTCGCGCCGATGCTCGCCGTCCTGATCGCGTTCCAGATCCTGCGCCGCGCCGCCGACTATGCCATCGCGCGGCCGGCGCGCGAGATGCTATTCACCGTGCTCACGCCCGAAGCAAAGTACAAGTCGAAGAACTTCATCGATACGGTCGTGTTCCGCAGCGGCGACGCCGCGAGCGGCTGGGTCTACGCGGCGCTGAAAGGCTTGGGGCTCGGCCTCGCAGGCCTTGCCGCCGCGGCGATCCCCGGCGCGATCCTGTGGCTTGTCCTCGGCTTGTGGCTGGGACGCCAGCACGCCCGGAGAATCTCGATTGAGAAGCGGCAAGCGCGGCCCAGTAGATTTATGTAAGCTTCATATCTACGTCATCGCGACGTAACTCGCGTCAGCTAGCGTGTTGTCGTTCTTAACTCACTTTCAGGAGAGGCCGATGAAACTCCAATCCATCGCAAGCGGCCTGATAGCGGCCGCGATCTGCACAACGTTTGTCCCACCCGTCCATGCCGACCGAAATGCGGGTCCCGACCGCGACTTCCCGCGGCCGCTCGTGATCGGCCATCGCGGCGCGCACGGTTACCTGCCGGCGCACACGCTGGAGGGCTACGCCCTGGCGATCGAGCTCGGGGCCGACTTCATCGAGCCGGACCTCGTGTCCACGAAGGACGGCCATCTCATCGCGCGCCACGAGCCGAACATGATCGCCACCACCGACGTGGCGAGCCGGCCCGAGTTCGCCTCGCGCCGGCGCACGGCGGTGATCGACGGCGCGGCGGACGAAGGTTTCTTCGCTTCCGACTTCACCCTCGCCGAGATCAAGCGGCTGCGCGCGGTGCAGGACTTCGGCGAGCGGCCGCAGCAGTTCAACGGCAAGTTCGAGATCCCGACGCTGGAGGAGATCATAGGGCTCGCGAAGCGCAAGTCCAAGGAGAAGGACCGGCCGATCGGAATCTACCCCGAGGTCAAGCATTCGACTTACCACAAGTCCATCGGCCTGCCGATCGAGAAGCGCCTGGTGGCCATTCTTGCGGCAGCCGGATGGAACCATAAGGATGCCCCCGTCATCATCCAGTCTTTCGAGCAATCGAACCTGAAGGAACTGCGCAAGCTGACGCCCCTGCGCCTGATCCAGCTCATCGACGCGAACGACGTCAATCCCGACGGCAGCCTCGATTTCACCGCGCCCTTCGACCGGCCGTTCGACTGGACCGCCTCGGGCGATCCGCGCTTGCTCGCGCGCACCTTCGGCTTCCTGACCACGGACGAAGGCCTGCGCGAGGTCAAGACTTATGCCGACGGAATCGGCCCGTGGAAACGCTACATCGTCAGCACGGTCGCCGCGAATCTTCCCGGGCCCGGCGAAGCGAGCCTCAAACTTCTGCCGGCCGGCAATCTGATAGCGCGCGCCCACGAGGTCGGCCTGTTCGTCCATACCTGGACCTTCCGTAACGAACAGCGGCGCCTGGTATCGGACTACACCGGCAACCCGGTGAACGAATATCTGCAGTTCTACCGGCTCGGCATCGACGGCCTGTTCTCGGACTTTACCGATACGGCGGTGGCCGCGCGCATCCTGTTCGAGCTGGAAAACAACCCGGATGGCGGCCGCTGCCTCACCGGCGATCGCGACGGGCCGAAGCGGCACCAGCCCGAGTGCCCTGATCAGGGGGACTAGAGGGTCTCCGTGCGCACGCGCGCCGGCACCGCAGTGCGCGAGCTGGCGGCTCCGCGCGGTCTCGGCGCGCTGCCGGCGGTACAACAGCGTGAATACTTCTTCCCACGCGCCGCTGCCTTCCGGAACGGCCTCGGTGAGCGAGCGCGAGGCCCATCGGCGGAGCAGTTGAGATGGCGAACATGGTGGAGGAGCAGGCCAACGAGCCCCAGCGAGAAGAACGACCATCCCCAGATTGCCCCGAACGCGAGGCCCGTTCCAAACCCGAGAACTGCGAGGAGAAGAACGACGACTGCGGTTCGGATCAGGATACTGCTCATATACGGCTATCCGACGAGGACCAAGAGCCACACTACTGTGACATTGATAAGGCTTAAGAATACCGCAGCGCTGCCGATGTCCTTCGCTCGCTTTGCAAGGAGGTGATTTTCCAGCGAGATCCGGTCGACTGCGGCCTCCACCGCCGAATTGAGCAGTTCCACGATAAGCACCAGGAGCACGCTCGCGATCATCAAGGCTCTCTCGGTTCCGCCGACGGGGATGAGAAGGGCCGCCGGAATCAGCAGCGCGGCAAGCAGGCATTCCTGGCGGAACGCATCCTCGTGCCGAAACGCGGAGGCCAAGCCCTGGAGCGAATAGCGGAGCGCGTTCCACAGGCGCTGCATCCCGGTCTTGCCCTTGAAAGGACTTTCCTGCATTGAGAATACCTCCCGAGACTGCTTACTTGTCGGCGGCAAGTAGGGCGAGCAGCTGCTCCTGCGCCGAGCGCGGTATCCGCCCGCGGGACTTCCTTCTCTGGTAGTTCCCGTCGGAGTCCATTTCCCAAGCCTGGCTGTTGTCGGACAAATAGGGCTTGAGGCCTTCCTGGATGACGCGCTCCTTGATCCTGCGGTCGAGGACCGGGAAGCACAACTCGATTCGTCCGAAGAAATTGCGCCCCATCCAGTCGGCGCTCGAGAGGTAGAGGTCGTCCTCCCCGCCGTTGAGGAAGTAGAAGATGCGCGAGTGCTCGAGAAACCGTCCTATGACCGAGCGCACGCGTATGTTCTCCGACAGCCCCGGGATTCCGGGACGCAGCGAACATACGCCGCGCACGATCAGGTCGATTTTCACGCCGGCCTGCGAAGCCCGGTAGAGCGTCTCGATCACCTTGGGTTCGATCAGCGCGTTCATTTTCGCGATGATGTGCCCGGGCTTGCCGGCACGCGCGAGGTTGGCTTCCCGCTTGATCGCCGCAAGCACGCGCTCGTGCAGCGAGAACGGCGAAATCCAGAGATGGTGGAGCCGGCGCGCGCGCCCGAGCCCGGTGAGCTGCTTGAAAACCTCGTTCACGTCCTCGCAGATCTTCTCGTCCGCCGTCAGCAATCCGAAATCCGTGTAGAGCCTCGCCGTGCGCGGGTGATAGTTGCCCGTGGAAACATGCGCGTAGCGCCGCAGCCTGCCGTCTTCGCGGCGCACCACGAGGGACATCTTGGCGTGCGTCTTGTACCCGACTACGCCGTAGACCACGTGCGCGCCGACTTCCTCGAGCTTCGCAGCCCAGTTGAGGTTCGCTTCCTCGTCGAAGCGCGCGAGCAGCTCCACGACGACCGTGACTTCCTTTCCGCGCTGCGCGGCGTCGATCAGGTACTTCATCAGAACCGAGTCGGTACCGGTCCGATACACGGTCTGCTTGATCGCGACCACGCTGGGGTCGTCGACCGACTGCTCCAGGAAGTCGATCACGGGGTTGAACGATTGAAACGGATGGTGCAGCAGAACATCGCCTTTCCGGATGACACGAAACAGATCGGGACTTGCCTCCAGCTGCTTCGGGACGCCCGGGACGAACGCGGCGAACTTGAGCGCGGGGTTGTCGACCAGATCGGGGACCTGCATCAAGCGCACAAGGTTCACGGGTCCGTCGACGCGGTACAGGTCGTCTGCGGCAAGCTGGAACTGCTCCAGGAGAAACTGCTCGAGCTCCGCGGGCATGTTGTCCGCGACTTCGAGCCGCACGGAATCTCCGAAATGGCGCTGCGAGAGCTCTCCGGCGAGCGCGGTGCGAAGGTTCTTGATCTCCTCCTCGTCCAGGAACAAGTCGCTGTTACGGGTGACTCGGAACGGGTACGAGCCCCGCACGGTCATGCCCTGAAAGAGCGCCTGCACGAAGGCCTGAAGGATCGATGTCAGCAACACGAAGACGTGGCCCTTGCCGGCGATGGTTTGCGGCAGCTGGATCACCCGCGGCAGCGCCCGCGGAGCCTGGACGATCGCCGTTCCGGAATTGCGCCCGAAAGCGTCGCGGCCCTCGAGTTGCACGGCGAAATTCAGGCTCTTGTTGAGCACGCGCGGAAAGGGATGCGACGGATCGAGGCCGATCGGCGTGAGGAGCGGGATCATTTCCCTCAGGAAATAATTGTGCAGCCAGGAGCGCTGTTCCCGAGTCCACTGCGGCTCGGCGAGGAAGCGCACGCCCTCCTCCGCGAGCTCCGGAAAAATTTCCTTGTTGAGCAGCCGATATTGCTCCGCGACCAGCGCATGAGCGCGCTCGCTGACCAGGGGGAAAACCTCCGCCGAAGGCGTCTCTCCGGGAATCGCTATCTCGTTGCCGAGGCTGATGCGCTCTTTCAGCTCGGCGACGCGGATCTCGAAGAACTCGTCCAGGTTGCTCGACAGGATGCACAGGAACCGCAGCCTCTCCAGCGCCGGAACCCGCCGGTCCTGGGCCTGGGCGAGCACGCGCTGGTTGAACGCCAGGACGGCGAGCTCGCGCGCGAGGAATTGGGGCTTGATCTTGCCCGCCGGAAACCGGGTTCTCTGGAGCATGGAGAAGTCTAAGGACCGTGTGTGGCAGAATTGTTACAACGCGGCGCACCGCAATAACGCGGCAGCGGCATTATGATACCGTCGCTTCACCTATCGGGCTGAACACGCGCAACGATCGTGAAACAGGACACTCTGGCCGCCCTCGACCTGGGATCCAACAGCTTCCACTTGCAGATCGGCAGAGTCGTCGACGACCAGGTCTACCTGCTCGACAGCCTGAGAGACCCGGTGCGCTTGGGTGCGGGCCTCACCCGGGACCGGCGCATCGACCAGGCGACGAAATCGCGGGCGCTGGAAGCGCTCGCGCGCTTCGGCGAGCGGCTGCGCGGCTTTCCGCGCTCGGCGGTGCGCGCGGTGGGCACGAGTGCGCTGCGCGTGGCGAAAAACGCCGAATCCTTCCTCTCCGAGGCGGAAGCGACGCTCGGTTTTCCCATCGAAGTGATATTCGGACGCGAGGAGGCGCGCCTGATCTACCTCGGCGTCGCACACAGCCTCGCGCCTTCGCCCGAGCGGCGCCTGGTGATCGACATAGGCGGCGGCTCGACCGAGCTCATCATCGGCACGGGGCTCGAGCCCGAGCTCATGGAAAGCACTCCCATGGGCTGCGTCAGCTACAGCCTCAAGTTCTTTCCGGAGGGCCGCCTCGAGAAATCGTGCTTCAAGCGGGCGGAGCTTGCGGCCGCGAACGAGCTGCAACGCATCGTGGACTCCTACCGCCGCGCCGGCTGGAAACACGCGGTGGCGTCGTCGGGCACCGCCAAGTCGCTCGCGGCCATCCTGCGGGAATCCGATCTGTGCGAGCAGGGAATCTCGGCGGCAGCGCTCGACAAGCTCCGCGCTCTGTTCATCAAGGCGGGAGAAGTCGACAAGCTCAACCTCCCGGGACTGCGCGAGGACCGCGCGGCGATCATCTCCGGGGGCCTCGCCATCATGTCGGCCGCGCTCGCCGAATTCGGGATCGAGCATCTGGAGGTTTCCGACGGCGCTCTTCGCCAGGGCGTGCTCTATGATCTGCTCGGACGCGTGCGGCACCGCGACATGCGCGAGGCGACTGTGCGCCAGTTCATGCGACGCTATCAGGTGGATACGGCGCAGGCCGAGCGCGTGGCGCGGCTCGCGCAGAACATCCATGCGAACCTGAACGGGGAATCCTCCGAGGCCGACACGGCGATGTTGCGCTGGGCGGCGAGCCTGCACGAGATCGGCATCTCGATCGCTCACGCCGGCTATCACAAGCACTCGGCCTACATCGTGGCACAGGCCGACATGCCCGGCTTCTCCCAGAAGGAGCAGGCGCGCCTGTCGCGGCTGGTGCTCGCGCACCGCGGCAAGCTCACCAAGATCGAAGACCTGCCGGAGCAAAGCGCGGACTGGGCGCTCATCTTCGCGCTCAGGCTCGCCGCTCTGTTCAATCTCAGCCGGCGCGATCTTGCGCTTCCCATTCCCGCGTGCAAGGCTTCGAAAAGCGGCTTCCAGCTGACGCTGCAGCGCGCCTGGCTCGAGGAGCATCCCATGACCGAGGGAGCGCTCGAAAACGAAACGGAGGAATGGCGAGCGCTCGGCGTCAAGCTCGAGCTGCGCAGCTCCGCCAAGGAAGAGCGTCCGGCCCTCGCCTGAAGGCGGCGTTACGCCAGCGCGCGCCGGAAGCGATAACCGGTTCCGCGGACCGTCTCCACCAGCGAATCGTGCTCGGTGGGTTCGAGCGCCTGGCGCAGCCGGCGTATGTGTACGTCGACCGTGCGTTCCTCTACGAAGACGTGATCGCCCCAGATCTCGTCGAGCAGCTGGGCGCGGCTGTAGACGCGCTCAGGATGGGTCATGAAGAAATGCAGCATCCTGAACTCGGTCGGCCCGAGGTCGATGTTGCCAGCGGCGGCGCTGACGCGATGCGCGATCGGATCGAGCCTGAGGTCCGCGACCTCGACGACGTCCTCGGTCAGCTGGGGAGCGCGGCGCCGCATCACCGCCTTGATACGCGCCAGAAGCTCCCGGGGCGAGAACGGCTTGGTGACGTAGTCGTCCGCGCCGCTCTCGAGGCCGACGATCCTG
>Ga0209156_10002353_pt1 | contig 14839 bp, 14 predicted proteins | sample GraSoiAngelo_124_FD_185881 | JGI IMG/M metagenome (GOLD analysis project Ga0209156, IMG submission 185881) | Grasslands soil microbial communities from the Angelo Coastal Reserve, California, USA - 14_0927_05_20cm (SPAdes) (version 2) | ecosystem: Environmental > Terrestrial > Soil > Grasslands...
CTAGAGTATATCACCAAGGAGGACGGCCTGTTCGACAGGTAGCCCCCGAGAGCCAAGACCCCCCAACAGCCAAGGAGACGATTATGAACAGCCTCACTTCAACCCTCTATCGTGACCTCACCTGCGCCAGCGGGGCCGCCCTGATCACCCTGGTGCTGAGCCTGAGCTTTGTGCAGTCCACCTCCGCCGCCCCCTTTCATGTCGCCCCCGCCGCCCAGTCGGCGCAGAGCGCCTGAAAAAGGGGAGCGCCAAAACCAGTCAGACCGTCAAGGAGCCGACCATGAATACCTTCGTTTCCGAGCTCTATCGTGATGTCAGCTGCGGCGCCGGCGCCGTCCTCATCACGCTGGCCCTGAGCGCCACTTTCGTACAGGCAAGCTCCGAGGCGCCGGGCACGCACCGCAGTAGCGGACACGTGGCGCTGCAGTCGACGCACGCCTGGTTTGGCCAGCCTGAGCCGGCCGTTTTGGTAGATTAGTCGGCTAATCCCCCGTCACAGGCGCCGTGCAAAACGATCATGGATCCGCAGTGGGACGACAGCCTGCCGATCTACCGGCAACTGCGCGACCGGGTGGTAGCGATGATCCTCGAAGGCGTTCTCAAGGAAGGAGACCCGCTGCCCTCGGTCCGCACCGTCGCCGCGGACTTTCGCCTGAATCCGCTCACGGTGCTCAAGGGCTACCAGCAGCTCGTCGACGAGCAGCTGGTGGAGAAGCGCCGCGGCCTGGGCATGTTCGTGAGCTCAGGCGCGCGCAAGGCGCTGATGAAGGACGAGCGCCAGCGCTTCCTCGAGGAGGAATGGCCGAGAGTGTATGCCACCATCCAGCGCCTCGGCCTGACGCAGGAGGAACTGCAGCGCGTGGGCGCCGCAGCGCCTGCGGCCTGGCCGGCGCCCAAGGCCGGTGCGACAGCACCAGGTGGAGAAGATGACAGCAGTCATTGAAGCGCGCGGCCTCGCCAAGGCCTACGGCGCGACCCGCGCACTCGATGGCGCGAGCTTCAGCGTCGAAGCCGGCCGGATCGTCGGCCTCATCGGTCCGAACGGCGCCGGCAAGACCACCGCCCTCAAGGCGATCCTCGGACTCACCCCCTTTCGCGGCGAGCTCACCGTGCTCGGACTCGATCCGCGCACGCAGCGCGACTCGCTGATGCGCGAGGTGTGCTTCATGGCCGACGTGGCGGTGCTGCCGCGCTGGCTGCGCGTGAGCCAGGCCCTGGATTTTGTCGGCGGTGTGCATGTGCGCTTCGATCGTGCGCGCGCCGCGGACTTTCTGCGCCGCACCGATATCCGCATGGAGAGCCGCGTGCGCGAGCTCTCCAAGGGCATGGTGACGCAGCTGCACCTGGCGCTGATCCTCGCCATCGATGCGCGCCTGCTGGTGCTCGATGAGCCGACGCTCGGGCTCGATCTGCTGTACCGCCGCAGGTTCTACGACACCCTCCTCAACGATTATTTCGACAAGGAGCGCACCATCCTGCTCACCACCCACCAGGTGGAGGAGGTGGAGAACCTGTTCACCGACGTGATTTTCATCAACCACGGCCGCATCGCCCTGAGCTCTTCGGTCGAGGAGCTCGGCGGCCGCTATCAGCAGCTGAACGTGGCCGCAGAGGCCGCGCCGCGCGCGCGCGCGCTCAAGCCATTCTACGAGCGCGAGGTGTTCGGACGCGTGGCGATGCTGTTCGAGGGCCGTTCGGCCGCGGAGCTGCGCGGCTTCGGTGAGCTGCGCACGCCCTCGATCGCCGACCTGTTCGTCGCCAAGATGCAGGGGACACCAAGCACATGAACAGCCACCTCGCCGACGCTGCCGCCGGGGAAGGCCCGCGGGAAGCAGCGCCCGCCGCCCGCATCGGCACCGCCGGCACGCTCCTCATGCTGGTACGCCGCGAGCTGTGGGAGCACCGGGCGCTGTGGATCGCGCCGCTGGTGGTCGCCGCGCTGATGGTGTGCGGCGCCGTCGTCGCGGGCCTCAAATACCACCTGACGCACGGCGACATGTCGGGCGACGATCGGCCCGGGGGCATGGCGATGTTTGCCGTCATGCAGGGCGCGGCTTCCACGCCGCTGTCGGTGGTGTCTCTGATCGTGGTGGCTTTCTACCTGCTCGACTGCCTGTACGCGGAGCGCAAGGACCGCAGCATCCTGTTCTGGAAGTCCCTGCCGGTATCGGACGACAAGACCGTCCTGTCGAAGCTGCTGGTCGCGCTGCTGGTGGTGCCGCTGGGCGTGTTTGCGCTCGGGCTGCTGCTGTCGCTGCTGTTCACCGGCATCTGGGAGGTGAACGCCGCCTTCGGCCGCGTACCGCCCATCCCGGGGTGGGACATGCTCGGGTGGCTCAAGGCCGAGATCGCGCTGCTCGCGTGCCTCATCGTGGGTGTGCTGTGGTACGCGCCGTACGCCGCGTACCTGCTGCTGGTGTCGGCCTGGGCGCGGCGCACGCCGTTTCTGTGGGCAACCCTGCCCCCGGTGATCGCGCAGATCGTCGAGCACTTCACCTTCGACACCCACTACGTGCGTGACCTGCTCGTCTACCGCACCTACGGCATCTGGCCGACGCTGTTCGGGCACATGCAGGTCGGCCGCGGGCGCGCGTTCGCATTGGGCGCGGCGCTCGATCGACTGAACCTGGGGGCCGCCCTCACCGATCTCAACCTGTGGCTCGGACTGGCGGTCGCCGCGGCGATGGTGTTCGGCGCGATCCGCCTGCGCCGCTACCGCGACGACACCTGAGCGCGCAGCGCTTCGAGCGTCGCCGCAGCGCCGCAACCTCCGCACCCGTATCGCCCGTCCGATAGATCGCGCTTATCATCGCGATCCGGACAGGCGATTGGCCTTCCCGTGCGCCGGGATGCTCAAATGCGGCCATGCAAAGGAGACTTAAGTATGTTTGACACCAGGAACGACCTGCCGGCCAACACCCGGACCAAGGTGATCGAGCTGCTGAATGCGCGCCTTGCGGATACCATCGATCTGGGCACGCAGAGCAAACACGCGCACTGGAACGTCAAGGGCCCGAGCTTCATCGCCCTGCACGAGCTGTTCGACAAGGTGGCCGAGAACATCGAGGAGCATATCGACACGCTGGCCGAACGCGTCACGGCGCTGGGGGGCACGGCGCGCGGTACGCTCGCCGCGGTGGCGCGCAGCAGCAGTTTGCGGCCCTATCCGGAGGACATCAGCGAGGGTCTCGCCCACGTGGATGCGCTGTCCGCGGCGCTGGCCGACTACGGCGCCAAGGTGCGCGCCGGGATCGACGCCGCCGCCAGGCTCGGGGATGCCGACACGGCCGACCTGTTCACGGGCATCTCGCGCGACACGGACAAGTATCTCTGGTTCCTCGAGGCGCATCTGCACGCCAAGCGCTGATCCGGCCCGCCCCCGGCCAAGCATGAGCCTCGAGGTTCGGCGCACCGACGAGGGCCTGGAGCTCGAGCTGACGGGCGAGTGGGTTGCCCAGCACGTCCCCGCCATCGAGAGCGGGGTGGCGGCGCTCGATCTTGCCGCGGCGCGGCAAGTGTCGATTGCGACGCAGCGGCTCACCGCGCTGGATCTCTCGGGCGCCTGGGCGCTGCGCCAGCTCCTGAGCCGCGCGCGCGCCGCCGGCGTCGCCGTGCGCTTCCGGGGCACGCCCCCGGATCAGCTGCGCCTGCTGGACGAGATTCTCACCGACACGAGCGCCGCCGGCGCTCCGGCGGCCTCCGTCCCGCAAGCCCCGGAGCCGCTTGCCGCGATCGGACGCAACGCCGTGGTCGCCGGTCGCGACCTGCTCCACGGACTGGCCTTCGTCGGCCGCGCGAGCACGACGTTGCTGCGCGGCCTGGTGCGCCCGCGGCGCCTGCGGCCGATTTCGATCGCCCGCCACGTGTATGACACCGGCATTACCGCCGTGCCCATCGTGGCGCTCATCGCGTTCCTCATCAGCGTGATCATCGCCTACATGAGCGCCAAGCAGCTGCGCGGGCTCGGCGCGGACATCTACGTGGTCGACCTGGTCGCCATCGGGGTGCTGCGCGAGCTGGGAGTGCTGCTGACCTCCATCATCGTCGCCGGCCGTTCGGGCAGCGCGTTTGCCGCCGAGCTCGGCTCCATGAGGCTCAACGAGGAGGTGGATGCGCTCATCGCGACCGGCGTCGATCCGTTCGAGGTGCTGGTGCTGCCGCGGGTGCTGGGACTCACCATCGCGCTGCCGCTGCTCGCCATCATCGCCGATCTGACCGGACTCACCGGCGGGGCGCTGCTATGCCGCTATCTGCTCGACATGCCGCTCACCCAGTACGCGAGCCGCGTCACCGAGGCGATCTCCTCCACCACCTTCTGGGTCGGCCTCATCAAGGCCCCGGTGTTCGCGGTGCTCATCGCGCTCGCCGGTTGTTATCACGGCATGCAGGTGCGCGAGTCGGCGCGCGAGCTCGGGCGCCTGGTCACCGTCGCGGTCGTGCAGGCGATCTTCTGGGTGATACTCGCGGATGCGCTGTTCGCGGTGCTGTTCATGGAGATGGACATTTGAAGCTGTACCCGGTGCTGCAGGTGCAGGGGCTGGTGAACCGCTTCGGGTCCCAGGTGGTGCACGACGGGCTCGACATGGAGGTGCGCGCCGACGAGGTGTTCGGCATCGTCGGCGGCTCCGGCGCCGGCAAGTCGGTGCTGCTGCGGACCATCCTCGGGCTGCAGCGCCCGATCGCCGGGGTGGTGCGCATCGACGGCGGCGACATCACGCGCATGAGCGAGACGCAGTTGCGCTCCGTGAAGGCGCACTACGGCGTCACCTTCCAGGCCGGCGCCCTGTACACGGGACTGACGGTGCTGCAGAACGTGCAGCTGCCCATGATCGAGCACCTCGAGCTCGAGCGCCCGGCGCTCGAGGAGCTGGCGCTGCTGCGGATCCGGCTCGTCGGGCTGCCCGCCGCGGCGGCCCGCAAGTACCCGGCCGAGCTCTCCGGGGGCATGGTGAAGCGCGCAGCTCTCGCCCGCGCCCTGGCGCTCGATCCGCGCCTGTTGTTTCTCGATGAGCCCACCTCGGGCCTCGATCCGGTGAGTGCGGCCGCGTTCGATGAGTTGGTGCTGTACCTGCAGAAACAGCTGCGGCTCACCATCGTGATGATCACCCATGATCTGGACAGCATCTTCCGTACCTGCAATCGTGTCGGGGTGATCGTGGACGGGCGCATGGAATCGGACACCTTGCAACGCATCGTCGACCACCCGCACCCCTGGATCAGGGCCTATTTCCACGGCGAGCGTGCGCGCGCACGCCGGGGGGCTGCGCATGGAGCGTGAGGCGAACTACGCCGCGGTCGGGGCGTTCGTGCTGCTGGCGGCGCTGCTGGGAGTGCTGTTCGTCTACTGGTATTCCGACACCCGCGAGCATCGCGACTACAACCGCTACGAGATCTACTTCACCGGCAGCGTCAGCGGCCTCGACCGGGGCGCTGCGGTGCGTTACCTCGGTGTCGGCGTGGGGCGTGTGGTCGACATGCGCATCGACCGGCGCGATTCCAGCCGCGTCGAGGTGATCGTCGACATCGACGCGACCACCCCGATATCGGCGCATACCGTCGCGGAGCTGCAGCTGCAGGGAATCACGGGACTGCTGTACATCGACCTGCGCGAGGATCGCGGCGACAAGCGCCCGCCGCAGACGGTGGCAGGACTCAAATTCCCGGTGATCCGCTCGGCGCCCTCGGGCTTCGATGTGTTCCTGGCGAGTCTCCCGGAAGTGGTGGCGGCGGCCGGCACCGTGGTGCAGCGGGCCGGCCTGCTGCTGAGTGACGCCAATCTGCACGCGGTCGCCAACACGCTGGCGAGCCTCGAGCGCTCGAGCGGCGAGCTGCCTCAGACCGTGCGCGACCTCAAAACCCTGGTCGCCGAGCTGCGCGGCGCCAGCGCCGAGCTGGCCGCATCCGCGCGCAGCGCCCACGGGCTGATCGATACGGCCGGGCCTGACGTGGAGGCCGCCGCGCGCCGCATGCACGCCATTGCCGACCATCTGGCGAGCGCCAGCGAGCAGCTCGACAGGGCGATCGCCGACAACCGCGAGGACGTGCGTTCGTTCACGCGCGACGGGCTGCCGGAGCTCGAGCGCTTTGCGCGTGAGGGGCGCGAGGCGGCCGAGGACATCCGCGCACTCTCGAGCAGCCTGCGGGAGAATCCCGCCCAGCTCATCTATCAGCCGCAGGAGCGCGGTGTGGAGATCCGACGGTGAGAATTACGCCCCTGGCGGTGAGCGCCGTGTCGCTGCTGTGCATCCTGAACGGTGGCTGTTCGGGGCTCTTCTACAGCAGCGCGCGCCCCGAGCAGACGTACTACCTGCGTGCGCCGCCCGCCGCGGCCGCCGACCTGCCCCCGACCGCGGCCCGCGGCGCCCCGGGCTCGCCCCCGGCGCTGGCGGCATCGCTGCGGGTCGGTCATCCGCTGGCCGACCCCGGGCTCGATTCCTCGCACATCATGCTGGTGCAGGCGGATCATCGCATGAACTTCTACGCCGGCAGCCGCTGGCCGGGTCCGGCGGCGGACGTGATCGAAGCGCTCGCCGTTGAAACGCTGCGCGCCTCGGGCGCGTGGCGGTCGGTGGAGGATTCCACCAGCCCGTTCCCCTCCGACTATCTGCTGCAGGTCGCGGTGCGCCGCTTCGAGGCCGACTACACCTCCGGGGGCACGGTTCCCGAGGTGCACGTGACGCTCGACTGCATCCTCGGGCGGCGCGAAGGGCGCGACGTGCTGGCGACGTTCCTCGCTTCGGGCGCGGCGCTCGCCACCGCCAACCGCCTGAGCGAGGTGGTCTCCGCCTTCGAGCGGGCCGCCGGCGCCGCCCTCGGCTCGCTGTCGCAGCAGGCACAGCAGGCGGTGCGCGCCGCCGCGGAGCGCGCCGCCACGGAGCGCGCGGCTCAGAACGAGGACCGGCCCCCTTCCCTCAGCCGGCACGGCCAGTAACGGGGCCGGATCGGCGAATACGGCGAAGCGGCGCGGTACTCGGGCGTGGGTGAGCCGGCTTCAGGCCGAGCGGGGAACCGCCCCGTCGGCGCGCTGCAGCAGATGCCCAAAAGGTGCGCTGCCGGCGGCCTGGCGTGCGAGCAGTGCCAGCAGGTCCTGCGCGGTGCATGGCTCGCCGAACAGCCGCCCCTGGCCGTAGTGGCAGGCGTTGCTGCGCAGGAACTCCAGCTGCCGCTGCGACTCGACGCCCTCGGCGATCACTTCCATGCCGAGACTGCGCCCCATCTCGATGATGGTGCGCACGATGGTGGCATCGCCGGCATCGTCGGTCGCGTCGCGCACGAAGGACTGGTCGATCTTGAGCGTGCCGATCGGGAACTGCTGCAGCGCCGAGAGCGAGGAGTAGCCGGTGCCGAAGTCATCGATCGACAGGTGCAGGCCCATCGCGTACAGCTCGTCGAGGAGGCGCACGGTGCGCTGCGGATCGGCCATCAGGGTGGTCTCGGTGATCTCCAGCTCGAAGGCGGTCGGGGACACCTGGTGGCGGCGGAATACCGAGCGGCAGCGCAGGATGAAACTCGCCTGGCGCAGCTGCTTGAGCGACAGGTTGAGCGAGATGCGTCCCGGATCGCCGCCCTTGCTCTGCAGCTGGCGGTAATCGAGGCACACGCGGTTCAGCACCCACTCGCCGATATCCAGAATGAGGTTGGTTTCCTCGGCCAGCGGGATGAAATGCGAGGGCGGAATGTCGCCGTGCCCCGGCAGCCGCCAGCGCAACAGCGCCTCGGCGCCGATGATACGGCCGTTGCGCAGGTCGACCTTGGGCTGGTAGCGGATCTCCAGCTCATCGCGCTCCAGCGCGCGCCGCAGTTTGCTCTTCAACATCAGCCGCTCGACCGCGGCGGCGTTCATTTCCGGGGAGTAGAAGGCGAAGGTGTTGCCGCCGTTCTGCTTGGAGTAGTACATCGCCGCGTCGGCGTTGCGGACCAGGTCGATGACGTTCTCGGCATCGCGCGGGCAGAAAGCGATACCGACGCTCGCGGTGAGGAACACCTCGTGCTGGTTCAGCTGGAACGGGCGGCACACGTCGGTGAGGAGCGACCTTGCCAGCTGCGCAATCGGTCCGCGGTTGTCGGCATCCGCCGGCAGGCCCTCCACGAACAGCGCGAACTCATCCCCGGCGAGCCGGCCCACCACCGTCTCCTTGGGCAGCGAGCGCGCCAGCCGCTCGGCCAGCACCTCCAGCGTGCGATCGCCGGCGCCGTGACCGAAGGTGTCGTTGACTTCCTTGAAGCGGTCCATGTCCAGGTACAGCACCGCCACCACCTGCCCGGCGCGCAGCGCGCGCGCGATGGTCTGCTGCAGCAGGTGGTGGAACTGCATGCGGTTCGGGATCTTGGTGAGCGCGTCGTAGCGCGCCAGATAGCGTATGCGGCGCTCGGCGCGCTTGCGGTCGGTGATGTTGCGCGCCACGAAGATGTTGCCCTGGAACTGCGGGTCGTCGCTGTCGATGCGCGAGCCGGTGAACGACACCGGGATGGTCTGACCGCTGCGCGTGCGCACCACCGTCTCGCGCGTCTCCTGCGCCGCCTGCAGCAGATCGAAGCCGGCGCGCTCACGCTCCTCGAGCACCGTCATGATGCCGCGGCCGAGGAGCTCCTCCTCGCCGAAACCCAGCAGCTTGCAGGCCGCCGAGTTGGCCATCTTGATGACTCCGTCCGGGGAGGTGACGAACACCGCATCGGTCATGCTGTTGAGCACGCTGTGCAGGTAGTTCTTGTTGATGGTGGACTGGCGCAGGCGCCCGCGCATGCGCTCGAGCGCCTGCTGCAGGTCCGCGAGCGCCTCGTGCCTGCGCACCTCGACCGGTCGGGTGTAATCGCCCTGGCCGATGCGCTCGGCGCTCTTGATGAGCGAGTCGACCGGCCGCTGCAGCTGCCGCGTGAGGCGCCAGGCGAGGGCCGCGGCGGCGAGCCCGCCCGCCGCGGTGAGCGCGAAGCCCAGCAGCCACGTGAGCCGCCAGCGGGCGGCGCCGGCCGCTTCCAGCCGTCCGCTCAAGCTCACCGCGGGCACGGGTGCCGCCTGCTCGAGCACCACGGTGAGGGTGGCCTGGGTCTCGGGCGTCGCGGCGCCGGGGATGCTCTCGACGAAGGTGCGTACCGGAGCGACCACCTGGGCGGTGAGTGCGCCCGGGGTCGCGCCGCCGCTGCGCCGCCAGTTGAAGATCCGCTTTCCCGAGCGCGTCGTCACGCCGACGGCGGCGACGGTGGGATTCTCGATGAAGGGCTGGAGCCTGCGCAGCACCCCGCTCGCGTCCCCGGCGCGCACCGCGCCGGCGATCGCATCCGCCGCGTGCGCCGCGATGCTCTGCGCCCGGGCCTGCAGCTCCGGATCGACGCGCTCGCGCGCGGCGTTCTCGGCGAGCGCGCTCAGGGAGCGCGTGTCGGCCTGGTGACGCACGAGCAGCAGGGTCGCCACCGCAGCCGCGGCCAGCACCACCACCAGGAAGGCGGCGCCGGAGTACCTGAACTTGAAGCTCGCGGCGGTCACATACGTCTACGCCCGCCGCGGGCTGCGCAGCGCCTAAGGCGGTGATCCCCTGTGTTTTGGGGATTCATATTAACCGCCGCTTGGGACTCAAGGCTAGGCGCCTTTAGTTGCCGGACCAGACTCTTTTTATATGCCCGAGCATCAGCCCCCGCATCGTGGCCATGGGATCGTTGCTGGCCGCGAAGATGGGCGGCCGGCGCCGCAGCAGCTGCCAGCTCTCGCTGCGCAGCACCTGGCGCAGGTACTCGATATTGCGCTCAATCGCTTCCATGTAGGGATTACCCCCACCGAATAGGACTTCCAGGTAGCGGTAGGCTGCATGGAAGTCCCCATCGAGCCGCTTAGCTCGCACCTCCGCCACGAACTCCGGCGTCTGGCGCAGCAGGTCCAGCCCCGAGGCGTACTTCACCCGGGGGTTGCCCTGGCTGAAGGGCAGGGCGACCCCGCCGAGCACGAACTCGGCGTACAGCCGGTCACGGCATTTCTCCAGGTAACAGCGGTCGGCCATCTGGGCGATCATGTCCGCCGTGCCGAGCAGGTGCCCGACCGTGATGTCGCGCGGATCGGAAACCGTCTCCTCGATGCGCGCGAACGGCACTTCGTAACCGGTGAAGTGAATGATCTCCGAGGCCACCGGCACCCAGGAGCGGAAGCCCAGCACCGGCAGGTACTGCTGCAGGAAGCGCGCGCCGCGCGATACGTGCGTGCGGGTGAACTCCGCGCCGTTGCGCGAGTTCTTCTCGTCGGTGCGGCGCAGATAGCCCACGTCGTGAAACAGGCCGGTGACGAGGCCGACCACGGCGCGCGCGCCGCCCAGGCGGCTGGACTCTTCCTGCTGCCGCTCGTAGCCCACGATCAGGCGCGCGAGCGCGAGCGTGATGTCGAGCGTGTGCTGCCGGTCGTGGTAGACGGTGTCGACGCCGTGGTATCCGGGGACCTTGCCGGCGAACAGGCGCTCGAAATGCTCGAAGGCGCGCTCCAGCGGCTCCATCGACAGCCCCGGCCACGTCGGCCGGTAGAGTGCCTCGACCGCGCCGAGCACGGCGGCGGGCGAGCTCACCTGCACGCTGTTGGTAACGTCGAAATCGCTGCGCCGGATACTGGTCATGTTGGACGGAGGCGTCGCGGCGGCTGTCCCCTGACTGGCCTTTCCGGTGCCTTAAACTCCAGTCTAGGCAGTTCCGGCGCCTCGGCACCGCGACGCGGCGCACACTTTGAGCGCCTCACCCGCATGCGGCGGAGGGCTGCTGGTGGCTCGAGCGCCCGCATAATCATAATCAATAGATGCGCAGGCCCCCATACTTGCGGCGGATGTACCGGTCGAGCACCAGGGCCCCGAGCGCAAAGCCCACGCACAGGGCGAGCAGCGCCGCACCGAGCACCCATGGCCATACCCGCCGCGGATTCTCCTGCTCCGCGGCGGCAAACAGCGTCCGCTGCGGCGGGCTGGGGGCGTCCTCCACGGCGGCGGGCGCCGCGGTTGAGGCGGCCGCGTCCCCCCCGGGCGCCGCGCTCGCGGCGGTGCGCGCCGCATCGAGCTGTGCCTGCAGGCGGCTCACCTCCTCCTTGAGCCGCGCCACCTCCGCGGTGCATTGCGCCAGCCGCGACCGCAGCGGCTCCTCGGCCGACAGGTAGCTCGCCCTGATCCAGCCTTCCTTGCCGCCCGCGGTGCGCACGTGGACCTCATCGCCCGAGCGCTCCAGGACCTCCACTGCATCGCCGCTCCTGACCGAGGCGATACGCTCGCCGCTGCTGTCGGGCGCGCTGTTGACACTGACCACCAGTTGCTCGATGACGTACAGGGTCTCGGCGCGCGCCGCGGGCGAGGCCACGGCGCACAGCAGCAGCAACGGTGCCGGCAGCGCTCGCGCGGTGAGCCTTCTGGTCACGCGGCGAGCTCGCCCGCGGCGAGGATGCCGTGCTGCTTCAGCAGCGCCGCCACGTCCGGCCGGCGGCCGCGAAACTCGATGAACGCCTCGAGGGCGTCACGGCTGCCGCCGCGGCTGAGGATCGCGTCCAGAAAGCGCTGTGCGGTCGCGCGGTCGAACGCTCCGCTTTCCTCGAACGCGGCAAAGGCGTCCGCCGCCAACACCTCCGCCCACTTGTAGCTGTAGTAGCCGGCGGCGTAGCCGCCGGCAAAGACGTGGCCGAAGCTGTTGGCGAAGCGGTTCCACTCCGGCACCGGCACGACGGCGACCTCGTCCCTGACCTCGCGCAGGAGCTGCTGCACCCGAGCGCCGCGCTCGGGCGAGTACTCGGTATGGATGCGCAAGTCGAACAGGGCGAATTCCAGCTGCCGCATCATCTGCAGCCCCGCGTGGAAGCTGCGCGTGGCGATCAGCCGCGACTGGGTTTGCGCGGGCAGCGGCGCACCGCTCTCGAAGTGCCCGGAGATGCGCTGCAGAACCTCCGGGTGCCAGGCGTAGTTCTCCAGGAACTGGCTCGGCAGCTCCACCGCGTCCCAGGCCACGCCGTTGATGCCGGCGAGGCTCGGATAGTCGACGCGCGTCAGCAGATGGTGCAGGCCGTGGCCGAACTCGTGGAACAGGGTGAGCACGTCGTCGTGCGTCAGCAATGCCGGCCGCCCCGCCCCGGGCGGCAGGAAATTGCACACCAGGTAGGCAACCGGCAGCGCCGCGCCGCTGGTGAGGTGCTTGCGGCCGACGCACTCGTCCATCCACGCGCCGGCGCGCTTGTGGGGGCGCGCGTAGGCGTCCAGATAGAAGCTGCCGACCGCCTCACCGGCGCTGCCTGCGATCTCGAAGAAGCGCACGTCCGGGTGCCACAGCGGGGCACCGGCGCGCTCGCGCACCGTCACGCCGAACAGCCGCTCGGCGACCTCGAACAGTCCGCTGAGCACCCGCGGCAGCGGGAAGTACGGCCGCAATTGCTCCTGCGACACCGAGAAACGCTCACGCTGCAGCCGCTCGGCATAGAAGCCGACGTCCCAGGCGGCGAGCCTGCGGCCGGCAAACGCTTCGAGCTCGGCGAATTCGCCGAGCGCCGCGGGACGCGCGGCGCGCGACAGCTCGCGCAGGAACTTGAGCACTTCATCGACGCTGTGGGCCATGCGGGTCGCGAGCGCGTACTCCGTGTAATTGCGAAAATCCAGCAGCCGAGCGGCTTCGTGGCGCCGCCGCAGGATCTCTTCCATCACCGCCGAGTTGTCCCAGCGGCCGGCGCTCGGGCCGCAATCCGAGGCGCGCGTCATCCACGCCTCGTAGAAGGCGCGGCGCAGGCTCTCGGACTCGGCGTCGGTGAGCACCGCGGTGTAGGTCGGCTGGTCGAGGGCGAGGAGCCAGCCCGCCACGCCGCGCTCGTGCGCCCGGCGCCGCGCCTGCTCGATGAGCATGTCGTTCAGCCCGCGCAGCTGCTGCGGATCCTCGACGTGCCGGGTCCAGCCGTTGCTGGCATCCAGCACGTTCTCTTCGAACTTTGCCTGCAGCTGGCTGAGCTCGAGCATCGCGGACTTGAAGCGCTCCTTGCGTGCGGCAGGCAGACCCACCCCGGCGAGGCGAAAGTCACGCAGGGCATGCTCGATCACCTGGCGCTGCACCGGGGCGAGCGCGGCGCCCTCCTGCTCGGCGACGGTGCGATAGGCCCGGAACAGCGGCTCGCTCTGCGCGAGATCGGTCTGGTAGGCGGACAGCAGCGGCAGGCAGGCGTTGTAACCGCTGCGCAGGGCGTCGGAATTGAGCACCGCGTTCAGGTGACTCACCGGCGACCAGGTGCGCGAAATGCGGTGCTGCAGCTCCTCGAGCGGCTCGATGAGGGTCGCGAAGGTGGGCAGCGGCAGTGAGGCGAGCTCCTCGATGCGCGCGCGGTTCTGCGTCAGCACTTCCCGCACCGCCGGCTCGACGTGCTCGGGACGGATCTGCAGGAACTGCGGCAGGGGTTGCTGGCCGAGGAGTGGGTTTTCCATGCGGTCTCGCGGCGTGAAGGTCGCGCCATTGTAGCGGCCTTCGGCAGCGCCGGCGCTGCGGGGATGGAACCGCAGCCGTGCATCCTCATATAACATGGGCTCGGCTGAGCGCTCGAGGGTGTATGAGCGAGAAGTTCGACCTGGTGGTGATCGGCGGCGGCAGCGGCGGGCTGGCCGCGGCGCAGCGCGCCGCCGAACACGGCGCGCGGGTGGTGCTGGTGGAATCCGGCCGCCTCGGCGGCACCTGCGTGAACGTCGGCTGCGTGCCGAAGAAGATCAACTGGAACGCGGCCGATCTCGGCGGCGCGCTGCACGATGCCCCGGACTACGGTTTCCAGCTGCAGGTCGCGGGCCACGACTGGGCGCTGCTCAAGCAGAGGCGCGACGCCTACATCCTCAAGCTGAACGAGGGATATGCCGCAAACCTGGCGCGCCACAAGGTCGAGCTGGTACGCGCCCGGGCGAGCCTGGTCGATGCGCGCTGCGTCACGGCCGCCGGCCGCCGCCTGCAGGCCCCGCACATCATCATCGCCAGCGGTGGCCGCCCGCGCCGGCCCCTGATTCCCGGCGCCGAGCTCGGCATCACCTCCGACGGCTTCTTCGAGCTCCCCGAGTGCCCGCGGCGCGTCGCGGTGGTGGGCAGCAGTTACATCGCCATCGAGCTGGCCGGCATTTTCGCGGGCCTCGGGGCCGGCACCACCCTGGTGCTGCGCGGCGACACGGCGCTGAAGAGCTTCGACGACATGCTCGGCGAGGCGACGCTCAGCATGCTGCGCGAGGAGGGCGTGGAGATCGTCATGCACGCCTCACCGGCCGCGCTGGCGCGCGGCGCCGGCGGCGCGCTCGAGCTTGCCGCGCGCGACGGCCGGCGTCTGGGCCCCTTCGATTGCGTGCTGTGGGCGGTCGGACGGATGGCAGCGGTGGAGGACCTGGCGCTCGGCAAGGCGGGCGTGGCGCTCGATATCCAGGGCTTCATCGCCACTGACACCTACCAGGCGAGCAGTGCGCCCGGAATCTATGCCATCGGGGACGTGGCGGGGCGCGCGCAGCTCACGCCGGTGGCGATCGCGGCGGGCCGGCGGCTGTCGGACCGGCTGTTCGGCGGGCAGAGCGAGCGGCACCTGGATTACGAGAACATTCCGACGGTGATTTTCGGCCGTCCGCCGATCGGCAGCGTCGGGCTCACCGAAAAGGCGGCCCGCGAGCGCTACGGCGCCGCCCACATCACGGTGTTCAGATCCAGCTTCGTGCCCCTGTATCACGCCCTCAGCACGGCGAAGCGGCGCTGCGAGATGAAGCTCGTGACCGTGGGCCCCGAGCAGCGCATCGTCGGCCTGCACGTCGTGGGCGCGGGCGCGGACGAGATGCTGCAGGGGTTTGCGGTGGCGGTGCGCATGGGGGCGACCAAGAAGGACTTCGACGACACGGTGGCGATT
>Ga0209156_10002354_pt1 | contig 14839 bp, 12 predicted proteins | sample GraSoiAngelo_124_FD_185881 | JGI IMG/M metagenome (GOLD analysis project Ga0209156, IMG submission 185881) | Grasslands soil microbial communities from the Angelo Coastal Reserve, California, USA - 14_0927_05_20cm (SPAdes) (version 2) | ecosystem: Environmental > Terrestrial > Soil > Grasslands...
TGGCAGCATACGCGTTCACGACGCTAACAGTTGTTCCGGGAATACTCCGTTACAACGGTGCTGACATTCAGATTCTAGACCTGCCTGGGATAATCAGCGGGGCCTCATCTGGGCGGGGTCGGGGGAGGAGGGTTCTCTCAGTGGCTCGGAACGCGGATCTTGTCATGCTGGTTCTCGACGTTTTTCAGCCGGGTCAGATAGAGGTCTTGAAGCACGAGCTGAATGAGATGGGGATACGTGTGAATCAGAAGCCGCCAGATGTGGTGATCACAAGGTCGAACAAGGGTGGGCTCGCCGTCACGACCAGCCTCAAACTCTCCAAGCTCTCCCTTGCAACCGTCAAGGGAATCGCCGACGCCTATGGCGTTAGCAACGGGAGTATTCTGGTTCGTGAGGACGTCAACGACGACCAGTTGATCGATGTATTAACTGGGAACAGGAGATACGTGCCCGCGCTCGTCGTCCTCAACAAGGTAGACCTTGTCAACGAGCAGTATCTCGCCGTCGTGAAAAAGCAGGTGGGTACCGATTTCGTGCCCATCTCCGCGGAGAAGGGTCTCAACATGGATGTGCTCGCGGACCGGATCTGGGAGACTCTGAACTTCATGCGGATCTATCTGAAGCGTCCTGATGGAGAGGCTGACTTCGAGAAGCCGCTCATCCTCCCCGCGGGCTCCACACTGCGAGATGTCTGCAAGAAGATCCATCCCCGATTCGTCGAAGGGGCCAAATACGCCTTCGTCACAGGGTCTAGCGTAAAATTCGAAGGTCAAAGAGTCAGCCTAGACCATATTCCTGCTGACAAGGATGTCGTCACGATAATGCGATAGCACTACGTGGGGAACAGCAAGATCCTTGCGCTACCTGTGAACATTCACTTCGCGAACAGCCACGACACAGAACACTCTTGGCTGCAACCCCCTTGGGGTTTTTGTCACGAACAAAAAGATTCTTGCCTGCCCCTGGCGTTCTTTTCGATCGTCCTTGCAACAGTCTATTCATAGTCATCATCTATACAACCGATCAATTTCGTGACACTTACTATCAGACTTCTACGGATCGTCCCCTCAGCGCTAGCTTCAAAGTTTCTCCGCGAGGTCCCACTCGTTCAAGCCTTTTGACGATTACGTGAGGCAGGGCCTTCACGTGGGCTGCGGGAGATATTTCGAGAGAGAAGCTTGGTGACTCGGTTCGTGAAGGTGCGTGTTCTGATTTTCTCGCTTCGCACGGGTCCTTACCGCGATAACCCCCGCTGCTGCAACGGTCGCTATCAAGGCCAAGACCGGTAAGATCTGCGACAGTAGTCTCAGCTTGTCAGTCGGTAGGACCATGCCACCGACTGATCCTCCCGGCTGGACTGTTATTTCTATCATTGCTGTGTGGGTGAGGCTGTCGCTCGTTCCCGTTATTGTCACCGTGTAAGTTCCAGCTACAGACTGGGTACACGAGAGGTTCGCGTTGCCAGATCCTGTGATGGTACCGGGAGTGAGAGTACACCAGGTGCTGTTGGTGGTGAGAGTTACAACTCCGGCGAACCCATTGAGACCGGTTATCTGAATAGTCGAATTTGCGGGTGTCCCAGCATTGACAGTAACGTTCGTCGGGCTGGCCACAACGGTGAAGTCCTGAACGATGAAGGTCACCCCAATGGAATGCGACAGTGAATCGCTGGTTCCGGTAACCGTCACTTGAACAGTGGAAGCGGATGGGAAGACGCATGATAGCGCCGAACTGCCTGATCCGAAAAGACTTGTCGGAAAGACAGTGCAGGCAGTGCTGTTTGTGGCCAGGCTGACGAGTCCATTGAAGCCCTGGAGAGCGGTAACAGTAACGGTCGAATTCGACGTTGCACCTGCATTTACTTCGATACTGGTTGGACTGGCGGTCAGAGTAAAGTCTTGAACGGTGTAAGTGACAGTGGCGCTGTGGGACAACGAACCATTCGTCCCAGTCACCGCGACATTAGTAACTCCCTCGGAGGCAAAGTTGCACGACAGCGTGGAATTTCCAGAACTCGTCACGCTTGTCGGAGAAATATTGCACGACGTGCTATTCGTGGATAGGTTGACTAGGCCTGTGAACCCGTTGACCGAGGTAACCGTTATCGTAGAATTTGCGGTTTGGCCGACGCTGATAGGGCTGGGTGTAGTTGCGGAGATTGTGAAGTTCGGGGACGGTCTGAGGAACTCTGTCATCGGGGTTGCTGAGGCGTCGTTGGATGTGAGGCTCGTGAGATTCCAGTTCACTTCTATTGTCTTGGTGAGGGAGTACTGGTTGTAGAGCTGCGCTGAGCTGAAACCGGTCTTCGCTACAGGTCCAGCCCAGACCGCATAGAGACAGTCTTCAGAGCTATCGTTCAAGGGACAGTAGTCATTTCCTTCGTCGAAAGTTATGAAGAGTGCGGCTCGTGTCGTTGCGAAGGTATTGCTGTTGAGAATATTAGGGACCAAGCTGTTGAGATAGTTATCGCCTTTCCTTATGCACGTGCTGCTTCCTCCCCGCGTGCAGCCGTTACTGCACCCGCTCCAGGCCCGCATATCGTTGCAGTCGTTGGGCGTAAGCCACATGAAGCTCGGCGGAGAGGACGAGTTGAGATCGTTGATGAGAGCGCAGTCCGTCACGCTCCCACAGCTGCTCGGATTCGCGAGCACGATCTTAGAGCAACGGCTCGTGTTGTTGACGATGTCCTGGAACGCGACGAACCCGTTATGCTCGTGGGTATACGGCTCACTGCCCCCTGTCACGCAGCCTGCCGCGACACCCTGGCTTTCCATGTAGCCCTTCCATGTTAGACCGGCCGCATCAAAACGGTCAATGAGGTTCGGGTTTGTCAGCGACGCTGCGGGTGGGTAGCACGGTCCAGGGTTTGTCGTAGAACAGCCGGACGGGACGAAGGCTCCGAGGATACCATAGTAATTGGGCCAACTGGTGATCACCAGGGAGAGGTATTGTTGTGAGATGCCGTAGCTATTCGCCAAGCTGGACATGTAGGGAGTGTTGGACCCGTTACACGGCGGAGGATTGCTACCGCAGATATCATTGATACCCTGATTCTCCATCATGATAACGACAAGATGGTCGAAATAGTTGCCAAGTGGGGTCGCTAGCGCGCCCGTGGGCTGGCGTATTTGCAAGGAGCCTGAGCCAAGAGGAGGCTGCTGTGAACCGACGATGGTTCTACTGGACCCACCAGCCTGCAAGCTTGACAGCACCAGAATCCCCGCTAGGACAAGAAGAGTGAACCAGATACGATTGAGGCGAGTCATTGTACATCACCATCATGAGGGTATGGAGGAACAAGGAAACCAAGCAGTGACAGAAGAAATGTACCTCGCCCTTGTCCCTGGAAAAAATTTCAAGCCTTATTCAAAAGCGCTGTGCTTCTATTAAGCATAGAGCCTACCAGCATAGATTCTCCAAACCAATGACGGATGAGTGTGCAAGTAGTGTGGACCTTGGTTTAGTCAACCTTTGTGGGGTCTTTCAACGTGTTTTTCGGTGTGCTTCTCAGACCATTCATGCCCGAAATGTTTGCACTTATATTCGTACTGGAATTCCTCAATGTCAAAGGTGACTATTACGCCCCCTTCGAGGGCGTGGATATATCCGGGTGGAGATGCTGGGCCCGGGTAGCCCAGCGGCCGCGGTGGAGTTTGAACTTCTCTTTTCTCTAGATGAGCCAGTTGCTTGCCACAAGCACGCTGTGAAATCTGCGTCCACATTGTGGACAGTGTCTAAAAAGCTCCATTTTAGATGAAACTTAACATGTGCTCCGGCTAATTTGGGTTTTGGATGGTGCGAAGTACGTGAACTAATCTCGTGACTGATACTACTTTTCTCCGCAGTTAGGAGAAATCGGGCCTGGGCATTGCTTTGCTGGTACAAACCTAGCTGTTCGAGAAAACTATCGGATTCGTAGGTCTTTTGCGCGTTTTCCAGCTTCGAAGCCCGGGTCTTTAGATCATTTTGAAGTCTGTCTGCGGAATGTCGGCTCGGATCACAGTTCCGTTGCTGCCATCTATGATTGCATTGTAGCTCTTCCCCTTGTACTCGTACTGGACGAACCATAACGGCGCGTGTAGGTAGGTGGGCTTCTCCACATTGAAGGTCGTATCGAACCTTGTTACTTGGTCTACTTCCTGTTTGAGGAGGAATCGTTGGTTCTCTTCAACCTCGTCCTTTGCATGGGCGATCGCCTCGGAGCTGTCCAATTCGCTGTTCAAAAAATTGGACTTAGACTCTATCTTTGTAAAGTCGAACGGTATCTTGCCTTCGGAAGGAACTTTGTAGTCTCTTGTCGGGAACTCTGCTGCCTTTCTTCCCAGCACCAGCCAGTCGTAGTTGTTCTCGATCGTGCCCTTTCTCTGGGTAGGGGGCGAGATTCTCTCCAGTACTCCCTCGTAGGTGCTGGTGGCGGTCAGGGGCACCAGCCAGAAGGGGAGGTATCTGAGTTCTATTATCGTGATTCGGCTCTTCTTAGCCAGGTCTCCAGGCTTCATGAACCCGGACCTCATCCAATCTTGGAGGTACTGGGCTATTCTAGTGCTATCAAGCTCGTTGACTATTAGGCTGTGTTCCAGCTGGAATGGAGTATTGGCTCCGACGACCGAGGTGTAACCGCAGTATCTGCAGGTAGCTACCAGCTCTCCGGGGGAGAGCTTGAGCGGGGCTCCACAGTTCGGGCATTCGATATCCGAGACGATCCGGGACATGACTCCCTCTCTCGTTCTAGGATAGAATTAAAGAAGGGCCGAATTAAGTTCTCTAGGATCAGGAATGATTCATGGCGGGACTAGGCGCTTTGAAGCGGACGATGAGCTTCACTATCATCCTGGTCTTCATCATATTCCTCGGGCTGATCTTCGTTGTCTCCTTCTTCTTTTTGGACCCGTTTCAGGGGCTGATTCTCGCCATCGTAGGCTCCGTTTTCATGATCCTGTTCCAGTACGCGGTCGGACCCGTCATTGTTAGAGCTACCAGCCGGCTCCACTATTTGGAGCCCGGCGAGAACAGGTGGCTGGAATCCAAGGTCGCCCAGCTAGCGTCACAGTCGAATATTCCGACGCCTCGGATCGCAATCTCGCCTGATCCTACGCCCAACGCGTTCGTCTTCGGTCGCACTAGCAAGGGCGCGACCCTGGCAGTTCATCAGGGACTGCTACAACGTCTGAATGAGGATGAGATCGAAGGCGTTATCGGCCACGAGCTGGGCCATGTGAAGCATCGCGATTTTATCGTGGTCACTATGATCTCCGCGATCCCCCTTGTTGCATATCTGATCGCCCGGGCTGTTCTCTGGGGAGGATACGCTAGCGGTTACAGCCGCCGGGGTTCCGGCAAGAACAACAATGCAGGGGTCTTGATCATCATTGCAGTTGTTGCCTATCTTGTCTACATCCTAACGACTCTTCTTGCTCTGAGGCTGACGCGTCTCCGCGAGAGCTACGCGGACGCCTACTCCGCATTTCTCACCCAGAGACCCAGAGAGCTTGAGAGCGCGCTGACCAAGATCGCCTACGGGCTGTCTATCGCCCCCGGCGAGCCCCATGGCGCCCGCGCCTTCTTCATCGAAGATCCTGCCCAGGCGAAGCAGGATGTAGCCCGGATAATTGATCAAAAGTCGAAGTATGACCTTGACCATGACGGTGTCCTGAGCGAACGAGAGCTGGAGTTGGCTATGGAGACTGACGCGAAGTCGAACTGGAGGAAGGCGGCCGAGCTCTTCATGACCCACCCGCCAACCTACAAGAGGATACTCATGCTCCGAGAGATCGAGCAGGACATGAACACTGGAAACTTCCAACAGTCAAACATCTACAAGCACGTCTGACTCAGGTCTTCGCTAACGCCAACCATCCGATTGCAATAGGACTATAAACAGGGAAGGTCCGAGATTTATCGAGTCTGCAATGAATCGTCTTCCTTGGGCACCTCTCAACGCCGGCGTCTTCCTGATAATCTTCGGAGGACTGATCCTCGTCTCATTCTTCAACTTCGCCGGAATCAACCTTTTCACGGTCTTCCCTCTCATCTTCGCCGTTTTTGGAGCATGGCTTGTTGTCGAAGCCTTTGTCATCCCGCCCGCCGATGCATACGCGCCTCCCAAGATCATGATTGTCGGGTGGGGCGCACTCATCTCTGGTCTCGGTATTCTCTGGTACATTGGAGCAACAGCCGGGCCACTCTTACCATTGGCGTTCGCGGTGATGCTGGTCATAGCTGGAATAGCCGCTGTAGGCTACAGCCTCGCGAAGGCTGGTCCAAGTACGCCAAAGACTTCCACGTCCTAGCCCGTGTTTGACGCAAAGGCCCGGTACGTCCGGAGCCTCTTCTCAAGGGTCCCGCTGGAATATGACATTCTTCTGGGCCTGCTCTCGTTCGCGCAAGACCGGCGATGGCGGGGCTACGTTGTAGGACGCGCCAGACCATCAAGCGGAGGCCGGGTGCTTGACGTGGCTACTGGGACGGGACTGCTGGCAGCTGACTTCGCCCGGACACTCTCCGGATACGGATACGTTGTCGGCGTCGACCTTACTCTCTCGATGCTAAAGACTGCCAGGTGGAGGCTCAATTCCAAGGGGTTGGGACAGAAGGTAGACTGGGTCTTGGCAAGGGCTGAGAATCTTCCCTTTCGCGACGGGTCTTTTGGCTCCGCGTCGATCAGTCTCGCACTCCGAAATGTTTCTGATGCTCCGAAGACTTTCGGAGAAATGTCGAGGACTACAGGACCGGGTGGTATAGTGATATCGCTGGATTTTGCGCGTCCGCCGAATCGCCTCTTTCAAGTCTTCTACTATGACTATCTGCTCGGTCTGTTCCCATTGTTCGGCCGAATGGTGTCAGAGGATTGGGGACGAACGCTATCCTATTTGGGAAGGTCTATATTGCGTGCTCGAACAGGGGAACAAATAGCGAGCCTGTTGAACCGGGAGGGACTGGCCAATGCGAGGTCTGTCCCATTGACCGCTGGAATCGTCTGCGCCGTCTACGGAAAGAAGCGATAGTATCGAGAGCATCGCGAACCGGTTCCGAATATTACAGAAGAACAGGTCGTCGGCTCGCCTAAGTGGAGCCCGTGATTAAAGACAGCAGCCCACTTGCGAAGAAGATCAGACCGAACGAAAGAAGCACGAACCCAGCTATGATGTCGAGTAGCCATCGCGGGACCCGCATCAGATAATCATAGGATACAGCGGACACAATAATGAGCACGAGCAGGCTGACCCCGGCTCCGATCAGTGTCCATTGGAAATTGTATGCTCCCGCGGCCGCGAGTACGAGGCTCGCCTCGAACCCTTCGGTAAGGGTGATCGAGAGAACTGGTAGCGAATTGGGGACTGAGAACGGGACCACCGGGAGCCTCGGGTCTGCACCTTCACGTTTCAGATCCTTCTCGACGACCTCTCGCTCCATTCGCTCCATTTTTTCTCTGAACGACTTGTGCCGGATCGCATACTTGACAAAGCCGCGGAGGAAACGACTCGAGAAATAGAACAGTACTACAGAGGTGGCGAAATCGATGACGATGACGGGAAGAAGGAGGAAGACTTGTCGGACCGCGAGGAAAGTGACGATCGAACCAAGTCCCCCCATAACGACTCCGAAGAGAATATTGTTCCTGCCGAGCTGTTTGATAGTGGCGAGTGAGAGGATAGCGACCTCGCTACCTTCGACGAGTATTGCTTTGAAGGCGAGAAGGAACGAACCGATTATGACAACCGTCGGGTCAGTCAAGATTCCATGATTCCTATAGTACCGAACGGGTCGGCTGCGCGCGTCTTTAGTGCTTTTCTTCGAGCGGACCGTCTCGACTTTTTCTGATCGTTCTCGAACTACCATCGGTCATAGTGCGTAAACTGTTCCAGAGGTTTCCGTTTTGGAGGTCCAAGCTTGACGGCTGGATACCCAAGATATACTAGACATGCTATCTTGACATGGTCAGGGATCCCGAGTATCCCCTTTACCTCCGGTTCGCCCCGGGTCGGAGTGGACCCGTGGACCGTTAGGCATGTTCCCAGTCCCATAGCATGAGCCGCGAGCATCAGGTTCTGCACTGCTGGAAGGATACTGGCATAGCGGACCTCCTCGCTCTTGCTTACCCGGTTCAGGTCTATGCAGCAGTAGATTATCGCGGGAACTTTCTTGGTATCCCTCAGCATCTCGGTCGCATCATCGTACGCTTCCTTCATGCGGCCGCTCATTCTGGGTCCACTGCCCAGCCTCTCCAGCCATGTTCTCAACATTGGTTCGGTGAGTCGGGCCTTCACTTTGGCGTCTCGAACAACTACGAACTCCCAGGGTTGCGCATTGCTACCGGAAGCGGCTCTGGTCGCGGCTCTGAGTATCGAACGGATGATCTCATCTGGCACGGGGTCCTGTCTGAACTTGCGGACAGATCTCAGCGTGTTGATTCCGCGAAGTAGAGACATCTCCTTCGACATAGCGCCTCACTGTTGTAATTCTCAAGGTTAAAGGCTCGCGCCAGCGTGGAAAAATGTCCGCTTGTCCAAAACGTCACGCGCTAGATTGAAGATTGCTGTTGACCTGGACGGGGTCTTGGCAGAGTCGATGCTCCTCTGGTGCGACCGAGCCAACAGGGAGTTTGGGACACAGTTGAACATGGAGGATCTGGACAGCTGGTCGTCTTGGAAGAGATTCTCGATTTCCAAAGACGATTTTTACCGGCTCCTCGACGAGACTTGGATAGACTGGGAACAGATTCCCCCAACCGAGCCTGGAATCGCGGACAAAGTAAGGAGGATCGAGAAATTTGGAGACATCGATATCGTAACCGGCCGAAGCAAGGGTACAGAGGACGCCGCGAAGAGATGGGTCGAGAACCAGAAAGTTCGATACCGCCAATTCGTCAGGGTCGCAGGTTGGCGAGACAAGATCCTCCTCAACTATGACGTCTATATCGACGATGCTCCCGACTTGATGCCGCTCGTCTCGCACAGCCCAATGGCTTGGGCCGTTCTCTATGACCGGCCCTGGAACCGTGATGTGCCACCCATGCCCAAAGTTCTCAGAGCCAAGATGTGGAGGCAGATTCCTAGACTTTTAGCGCGAATGCAGAATAAAAGATAGGCTAATGGTTTCAGATCGAAACCAGACTATTATACGGGAACGTTGCTCTCTCTGGAAATCGGGAGTTCACAGTTTGAAAGGCGAATACCATGCCCCGAACGAGCTCTTGTATACGAAGGAGCACGAGTGGGTCCGACTAGAAGCTGACAAGTGCCGGATAGGCGTAACTGACTATGCCCAGGCCTCGCTCCACGAAATAGTCTACGTGGACCTGCCCAAGGTGGGCGCGAAGGTGGCTCAGATGCAGAGCCTCGGAACGGTGGAGTCTGTCAAAGCCGTGGCGGACGTATACAGCCCCATCGCCGGTGTCGTCCTCGAGGTCAACAATGAGCTCTCTGACGCCCCCGAACTTGTCAACAAGAGTCCCTACGAGAAGGGATGGATCACCGTAATCCGCCCGGACGATCTGAGGAAGGATCTGCCCTCACTATTGAAGCCCGAAGTCTACCGGGACTTTGTAAAGAAGATCACCGAGAAGAAATAGCTGCTATTGTCCACTATGCACAAACCGTTGCGTCTTCAGCTTCGATCACTCTCTGGCTTCTTGCATATGACCGCACTTTTGGTCACCTAGGAGGTTTATTTCTCAGAAGTACAATGCAATAGACTCTCAACCATCGGGAATCTTGCAGTGCAAGAAGCATTCGCTCTGCTCTCACCGCCCTTGAAGGGTCTCTTGCAAGAGACTGGGATCTCCGCTCCAACCCCTCCTCAGGCAGAGGCGATTCCCTTCATCGTTCAAGGCGAGAATGTTTTGGTCATTGCACCTACCGGATCAGGGAAGACAGAGGCTGCTCTTTTACCACTCATAGACAAGATGGTCCAGGACAAGAATCGACAAGGAATCTCGCTGCTCTACATCACTCCGCTCAGAGCACTAAACCGCGATCTTCTCAAACGCCTGCAGATCTGGTCAGCGAAACTTGGCTTCACTGTCGAGGTCAGACATGGTGACACTCCTGCGGCCGATCGCCGAAGAATGGCGGGCAGACCACCAGACCTTCTCATAACTACTCCAGAAACACTGCAGGCGGTCCTTCCTGGAAGGCGGATGAGACAGCACCTTCGACACGTCAAGGCAGTAGTTGTCGATGAGGTTCACGAACTCGCGGGAGATCGTCGCGGTGTCCAGCTGACCGTTGGGCTAGAACGGCTGAGAGAAGCGTGTCCGGAAGGGTTCCAAAGGGTGGGACTCTCGGCAACTGTTGGCAATCCCGAGGAGATTTCTCGATTTCTCGGCGGCTCTGAGCCGGTCAGGATTGTCCAGATTCCGTTGAGCAAGGATACGCGATACAAGATCGAGTATCCTCCGCCTGGCGAGGAGGATCAGGAACTCGCTCGACGCCTCTACACGGCCCCTGAGGCTGCTGCACGACTAGCCCTTGTATCTGATCTTGTCGAGGCGCATGATTCTACGCTAATCTTCGTCAACAGCCGGGTCAACGCAGAGATGCTTGGCTCGAAGTTCAACATGATGGACCAGAAGATAATGGTCCACCATGGTTCGCTCCCCAAGGAAGAGCGGGTTCGGGCAGAGGAGGCCTTCAAGGCCCGCCAGATCAAGGGGCTAGTCTGCACTAGCACCTTGGAGCTGGGCATCGACATCGGTTCGGTCGACCTCGTCGTCCAGTACATGTCCCCCCGCCAGGTCAACAGTCTCGTACAGCGCGTAGGAAGATCCGGGCACAGTTTGACTAGGACCTCGCAGGGAGTTCTAGTATCTGTTTCGACAGAGGATCTTTTGGAGTCGATAGGGGTCATCGAACTGGCCAAGGAGGGCCGGCTCGAGCCGACAATCATCCACCATCGTGCGCTCGATGTTCTAGCACATCAGGTCGCCGGGCTGTTGATGGACTCGGAAGGCAGCGTCCCCTTTGCCCACATCAAGCAGGTCCTGTCGAGAGCGTTTCCCTACTCTAGGCTTGAGGATGCTGAGCTGGAGAAGGTTGTCGAGTTCATGCGGAAGATGGGCTACCTCAAACGAGACGATCATGATCTCTACCGCACCTCTCGGACGAGGCTCTACTACTACGAGAACCTCAGCATGATTCCCGACGAGCGACGCTATCCCGTGATTGATCTAACCAACCTGCAGTCAGTAGGGATACTCGGCGAAGAGTTCATGCTCACCATGGCCCACGTCGGCCTCAACTTTATCGTCAAGGGACGGGTCTGGCAGATGAAACAGATCACCGACGATGGCAAGGTGTACGTCCTACCCGTCAACGATCCCACCGCGGCCATTCCGGGATGGGACGGGCAGATACTCCCCGTGCCAGGCGCTCTCGCCGTCCGAGTCGGAGAATACCGGAAACAGATCGATAGGTTGTTGGACGAACACAAGACCCGGGCTCCTGTTGTCGAGAAGTTCTCGCGAATATGGCCCGCGGACCCGTACGGGGTACGCAGAGTCGTCGAGGAGATAGAGACTCACAGAGCCACCGGCGCACCCGTCCCGACCAACGATCGGGTTCTGATCGAAGGATTCGATCGTTACATCATAATTCACACTCACTTCGGAGACGTCCTCAACTTCACCCTTGGTGAGGTGATCGAAGAACTTTTCCGACGCCAGGGTCTTGTGCGAATGTGGTGGTGGGACTCCTACCGGATACTCTACGAGATGACAGCGGACACAGCAGACCTGGATCTTGAGGATCTATTCCTGAAACAGGTCTTCGGAGTTGACGAGCCGGTACTTGGAGGCGCATGTCATGGTGTCTTGCACCGGCACTTTCCCTGGGAGTTGCAGATGAAGCAGATCGCTGAGAGGTTCGGAGCGTTGAGCCGTGGACGACTCATGTATGGTGGCGCAATGAAAGAGCTACAGATCCGGTTCCGGCTAACCCCAATCTACGACGAGACGATTCGTGAGGCTCAAGTCGAACGGGCAGACTTTGAAGGAGTCAAGAAGATCTTCAAGCAGATCAAAGAACAAAACATGGAAGTCAAATTCTTCCGGTCAAAGGACAAGCCGACACCACTGGCCTACCACATTCTCTATCGACATGTTGACATTCCGGAGCTGATCGCTCCGGAGAATGTTGCGGCCGACAATATGGCGCGGCTTCGCATCTCAATTGAAGGACGAGCTATCGACCTGCTCTGCTTCGAATGCGCGAACCTCGCCACTGACATTACCATCGCTGGTCTACCCGACCATCCTTCTTGTCCCAAATGTGATTCCAAACTCCTAGCTCCTGTTTTCTGGTCTAGTGGCTATGTGACAAGCGTTCTCCACAAAAAACGAAACAAGGCGACACTGGACGAGAACGAGCAGAAGGCGTTGACAAGGGCGCGACGCTCTGCCGACCTCGTTATCGCCTATGGGAGGAGAGCGGTTATTGCTCAGTCTGTCTATGGGATTGGGCCGCAGACGGCCAGCAGGGTCCTGTCAAAGATGCATGAGAGCGATGATGAATTCTACAAGGACCTCTTAGAGGCCAAGCTGCAGTTCATAACGACAAGACCATACTGGAACAATTGAACCCCTATCATACGCGCTGAGCCAGCTATCTTGCGATAGTCCGAGACGGGCTCTTCATTCTTCCCCGCGCCAATCTACGAAACTTATTCGTGTCGCTCCGGAAGAGAAACTCAATCTTCGAGCGCGACTGGCGGCTACTAGCGAGTTTCAGCTTGATGATCTTTTCCAATCCGCGATCTATCTCGAAACCCCAGCAGCTACGCCCAAGTTCCTCGGCAACCTTCATGGTGGTTCCCGATCCCAGGAACGGGTCCAGAACTGTTTCGCCGTGAAAGCTGAAGAGTCTGATTAGCCGTTTCGGAATCTCTTCTGGGAATGCTGCTATGCCCTTCTCCAAACGCTGGCCCATAGGCAGAACGTTTGTAATGTTCCACACAGTCAGAGCCCACTCCTCACCATTGTAGGCGTCTATCGGAATTCTCGACTTCTCGAGATCCTTTGCAGGGAGTCCTCGTAAGTATGAGTAGTCGAACTTCCCCTTCTGGAAGACGAGAATGCTTTCTTGGATATTGTCCGGATAATAGTACATCGGATAGGGGTGCTGAATTACGACCCCGCTACGACGGCTTATTCGTACGTATCCTTTCGGTTTGACCCATACGATCCTGTCTCTGTATCGAAAACCTTCATCGAGCATCAGCCTCGTAACATCAGCAACAATGGGATACTTCTGACCCTTCACTAGCATATCGTCCGTGACGAAGCATGCTATCCGCCCAGGGGCCATCACACGATACAGATCTTTGGACAGATCTCGAACAAGTTGGAGGAACTCTGCGTAGTTCTCGAAGAGGTCGGGATAGTCGAAAGGTGCATTGTAGTATGGTGGGCTCGTGACCATCAGGTGGATCGTGCCATCAGGGATTTCCTTCATAGTCCTGCAGTCGCCGAAGACAACCCGATGGAATGGTTTCAATCGAGAACGATGAGCCGATGTGGAGTTCCACTTTAAGGATTGATGACTTGTCTCGGAAAGGCCACTTTCATATTGACTCCGTGAGTCCTCGTTCCCCCACTTATCCCACTCTCTGGAGACAAGGAGCCAGCGGGGGCTTGCCACCGATGTTCCTCTCAACCGAATCGGGTGTCTTTCAGGAAAGCGTTTTCTACGGGAATAGTAACTTGAAAGATGGGCGGCCGCATCGTTGCTCTATCCTCTAATATTCTATGTTCAAAGCGAAGCCTCCGCAAGCGCACAGCTCCATCGTCTCAACAATCTCGCACGAAAAGGACGTGGTAGCTCCAAACCAAAGACGAATTCGCGCATCTCTCAGAGAGGCATAGCGAGAAGGTCAAGGTACTGCCTTTGCGGAACCATCTTCCTCGTACTTTTTTTCTCGATTGCGAATGCGATCGGCGGTCATGAAGCTGGGATTAAGGCCACTCTAGCAGGGCCTATCCCTACCGTTGTAGGAGATTCTTCTTTCAGTTACTCTTCGCAGTGGGGCTCGTACGGCGGTCCGATGATGCCCAACGGGGTTACGGTGGACCCCTCGGGCAACGTGTACATCGCTGACGCCAAGAACTATGCCATAGTCAAGCTGACAAGAGATGGATCATTCGTCAACTCATGGGGATCCTACGGCACAGGACCCGGACAGTTCCGCAATCCAGAAGGGGTTGCTCTTGACGCTTCGGGAAACGTGTACGTTACAGATTCAGTCAACAACAACATTGAGAAGTTTACGAACGCAGGCATTTTCATTACGTCCTGGAGCACTTGGAATACGACAAACGTCCTCAGGACCCCTATAGGTCTGAGCGTCAATGCTACAGGCTTCGTGTACGTCGCAGACCAGGGAAACCAGCGGGTAGAGATCTTCAGAAGCGACGGAACCTACGTAAGTTCGTTTGGTGGTCTAGGCTCGAACCTAGTTGGAAAGTTTCAGAGCCCCTTCGGGGTCGCAGTAGGGCCCACGTACGTCTACGTGAGTGACACTTCATTTCAGTCGGGTAATATTACAGAATTCACGAAAACGGGAGGTTTCGTCTGCGCATGGGGGAGCAGCTCGCTGTTGCAGCCTGCGATGGTTGCGACGGACAACGCGTCCAACGTATACGTCACCGACAATCTTGAGAACGATGTTGTGAAGTTTGGCGCGTGCAACGACACGGCTGTCTGGATTTCAGGCTCAACCGGCGGTTTCCCGGGACAGTTCAACAGTCCGGTTGGCGTGGCCGTCGACAGCGGGATGAACGTCTATGTCGGGGACTCAAACAACTTTAGGATTCAGAAACTATCAGCTGGGACAGGAGGCTACCTCT
>Ga0209156_10002361_pt1 | contig 14826 bp, 20 predicted proteins | sample GraSoiAngelo_124_FD_185881 | JGI IMG/M metagenome (GOLD analysis project Ga0209156, IMG submission 185881) | Grasslands soil microbial communities from the Angelo Coastal Reserve, California, USA - 14_0927_05_20cm (SPAdes) (version 2) | ecosystem: Environmental > Terrestrial > Soil > Grasslands...
TCGACCGCGACGGCGTGGTGTGCGCGGTCGCGTTTTCAGGGGCCGATCGCGGGTCGCAGTGGCCAGGGAGCCGCGTGATTTCAGCGCAGAAGGCGAATACGGCTAACGCGTTCAGCCTTGACGGACTTGCGCTATCGACGGCCAATCTTTATTCGGCGGTCCAGCCCGGCGGCAGCCTCTACGGCCTGCAGCACAGCAATCCGGTCGACACAGGCGTCGCGTATAGGGGGCCATCGGCGAGCTACGGCAGCACGAGCGATCCGATGGTCGGCAAAAAAATCGGCGGCGTGAACGTCTTCGGAGGAGGACTCGCGTTATACAACAGCGCCAGACGCGTGGTTGGGGCGGTCGGGGTAAGCGGTGACACCTCATGCGCCGACCACAACATCGGCTGGCGCGTCCGCCACAATCTCATCCTGGATTACGTCTCCGCCGGTGTGAGCGGCGATTCAATGCGTCCAGACAATATCGTGTTCGATATAAAGCCGAACCCGTCTGGTGGAACCGGCATTAGCACTCAAGGGTTTGGTCATCCGACCTGCATTAACACCTCCGACCCGAAAGCGTTGCCGCCGGTGCGTTGACGGGGAGATCGAACTACCGTGGCCCGGCCGGAGAATACGTGCGGGTACTCTTCGACTGACCGCTTCGGCCGGGCCGTAACAACCTCAACCGCGCGTGCGCTGGCGGGCGGGGCGCTTACGTGACGGTGAATGGCCGGATTCGAGCAGATTTCGGATGAAGACTGGATGCGCTTCTTCGAAACCAACGTGCCCAGCGGAGTCCGGCTCTCGCGTCACTATGATGTCTGCAGCGTCCCAGCGTCGGCGACGACAGGAGCAGCGCTCCGGGTTGACGGCGGCGTGGTGCGGGCGATCGCATGAGGTGCGGCTAACCCTTGTGAGCGCCCCCGCTGTCGAACTCTTCCCTGTTGGGGACACACGTACACGCGACGCAGCGCGCAATCTCATCGCGGAGTACTTGCGATGGATCGCCACTTCAGCTGCGGCAAATTACGGGCTGTCCTTTGATGTCGACGCGATGGTCACGTCCGACGTCGACGATCGATCGAAGTTCTACCCGCCAAGCGGCAGGTTCTACGTCGTACGCCACTCCGACGCATACATCGGTGTCGGCTGCCTCAAGCGTCTCACTCCCACAGTCGCAGAAGTTCAGCGGATGTATGTCCAGCCTCACGTGCGCGGTATCGGCGCGGGCCGGCGGTTGGTAGAGCAGCTCTTGGTCGACGCACGCGCCATCGGATACGAAGTCGTAAGACTTGAGAGCCTCAAGTTCCTTTCCGCAGCTCACGCGTTGTATAAGTCGGTCGGTTTCGTGGAGATTACTCCCTACGCGGAGAACAGCATGAAGGAGTACCAACCCGTGGAGACGATGGATACCTATCGATCCAGTGCCGTGTTCATGGAGTTGCGCTTCTAGGCTGCGCCGATGAAGCTCCTGTCAATCAACGTGGGCCTTCCACGCGAAGTCGAGTGGCGGGGCAAAGCCGTGCGTACGTCTATCTTCAAGGCGCCGGTGCCGGGCCGCGTTCGGGTCATGCGACTGAACGTTGACGGTGACCGGCAGTCCGATCTCTCCGTTCACGGTGGGACTGATAAGGCGGTTTATGCCTACTCATCGGAGCACTACGCGTTCTGGCGCAATCGGCCCGATATGGTCAAGCGATTCCTGCGCAGCGGCCGCACTGGCTTCTACCTCGCCGTCCTTCGAGAGGGAGACATAGGTGCCGGCGACTCGATCGATCTCGTCGCTGGGGACGACCACCACATCACCGTGGCCGATGTCGTCGCGCTCTACGCGGCGGACGCTGCGAACCAGGACCTGTTACGCCGGGCAAGCGAATTGTCGGCGCTTCCCGAGAGCTGGCGTCAGTACTTTCGCGAGCGCCTATGGGAGCCCGACGAATAAGACAAGCACGCCTCTTTGTGCTCAGCAACTCGCACGCCAGGCGCCTCTGGCTGCGCGCCCAGAGGCTCGACGAACACGCGCCGTTCGGCGGCGGGCCCGGGGCGACGCGCGCCGCGGTGGAGCACCTGGGCTATGTGCAGATCGACACGATCAACGTGATCGAGCGCTGCCATCACCAGATCCTCTACACGCGCATCCCGGGATACCGGCGCGACCACCTGCGCCAGGCGCAGACGGTCGACAAGACGGTCTTCGAATACTGGACGCATGCGCTGTCCTATGTGCCGACGCGGGACCTGCGGTTCTACCTCGGCGACATGAAGCGGTACCGGCAGCACGGCAGGCCCTGGTTCGCTGCGGTGAAGGAAGAGGACCTGCGCAGGGTGCTGGCCCTCATCAGAAAGCAAGGCGCGCTCACGATCCGGGATATCGACGACGACGTGCTGCTGGAAAAAGAGCACCCGTGGGCGAGCCGCAAGCCGTCGAAGCGGGCGCTGCAGATGGCTTTCTACCAGGGCGTAGTGACCATCAGCCAGCGCACCGGCATGCTCAAGTCCTATGAGCTGACGAGCCGGCACTTCGGCTGGCAAAGGCCGCCGAAGCCCGCATCGGAGAGAGAGATCCTGGACTATCTGCTCGACCGTGCGCTGCGCTCGCAGGCTGTCGTGAGCGTCGACTCGGCCTGCTATCTCGACGCGCCGCGCAAGCCGGCCATGCGGCGATTGATCGAGACCAGAACACGGCGCCGGGAGTTGGTGCCGGTCGAGCTCGAAGGGGCCGGAAAGCTGCAGCACTGGGCGCGGCCCGAGGCGCTCGATGCCGCCCTGGATCCCGCCCAGGAGTGGGTCCACATCCTGTCTCCCTTCGACCCGCTCATCCATCAGCGCAAGCGCCTGCATCTGTTCTTCGGCTACGAGCACCGCTTCGAGGCTTACGTCCCCAAGGACAAGCGGCGGTTCGGCTACTTCGCCCAGCCCGTGCTGGTCGGGGACGAAATCGCCGCCGCCGTCGATCTCAAGACCGACCGCGAGCGGCGCAAGCTCCTGGTGCAGCGCTGGACCTGGGTCAGCAACCGCTCGCGCGCGTCGCGCAAAAGGCGGATCGAAGAAGCCCTGCACCGCTTCGAGCGCTTCCAGCTCGCGCGCTGAGCGCTGTGAACATCCGTCCAGCGCAAGGGCACGAAGCGGAGGCTCTTACCGCCATTGCGCTCAAGGCGAAAGCGTATTGGGGCTACCCGGCCGACACGCTCGAATCGTGGAAGCTGGAGCTCACCGTTTCGACCCAGACAGTCACCTCGAGGCCTACCTTCGTGGCAGTGATCAGAGATGAGATCGTCGGCTTCTATTCCTTGTCGCCGTCGCATGACGCTTGGAAGCTCGAGGATCTTTGGGTCTTGCCACGGTTCATGGAGCGCGGCATCGGGCAAGCCTTGGTGGCGCATGCCCTGGAGACCGCCGCCCGGGGCGGGGCTTCGTCGGTGACGGTTGATGCGGATCCGAATGCCGAAAGCTTCTATCTGGCCTGTGGTGGAGTTCGTTGCGGCGAGGTTCCGGCACCGATTCCCGGGGAACCCGCGCGCGTTCGACCACAGCTGGCGTTCCGTACTCTATGATTGGAGCGACAGGACCCTAACTGATGAAAAAACTATTGCTGCTGCTCCTCTTCGCGGGGGGTAGCGTCTTTGGGCAAACCTATCCCGCCAAGCCGGTCAAGCTGATCGTCAGCTATCCGCCCGGCGGCAGCTCGGACCTGATGGCGCGTGTGTTCGGCGCCAAACTCGCCGAGATGTGGGGGCAGCAGGTGGTGGTCGAGAACAAGCCCGGCGCGGCCGGCTCGATCGGCACCGATTACGCCGCGAAGCAGCCGCCCGACGGCTACTCGTTCATGATCGCCAACCTCGGGCCGATCGCGGTCAACCCGCTGCTGTCGAACGTGCCTTACAACGTGGAGAAGGATTTCGCGCCGGTGTCGCTGATCTCGACCGGGCCGAACGTCCTCGTCGTGCGTTCCGATGCCGAGTTCAGGTCGCTCGGCGAGATCATCGCCCATGCCCGCGCCAATCCAGGCAAGCTCAACTACGGCACCAGCGGCCCGGGGAGCGTCTCGCACCTGTCGAGCGAGATGCTGAAGAACATCGCCAGGGTCCAGGCCGTCGAAGTGCCCTACAAGGGCGGCGTGCTCGCGGTGCAGGACCTTCTCGGCAACCAGATCCATTTCATCTTCTCGGACACGCTGCCCGCCATGCAGCACATCCGCGCCGGCAAGCTGCGCGCGCTGTGCATCACCGGCGCCGAGGCGTTCGCGCTGCTGCCCGAGCTCGCGCCGTGCCAGGCGGCGGCGCCCGGCCTGGTGGCGGTGAACTGGTGGGGCGTGCTGATGCCCGCCGGGACGCCTCGATCTATCGTCGCCCGGTTCCACGGCGACACGGTGAAGACCCTCGCCGACCCGGACGTGAAGAAGAAGTTCGCCGACCTCGGCGTCGAGGCGGTGAGCAGCACGCCGGAGCAGTTCGCGGCTTTCATCCGCGCGGAAATGGACAAGTACGGCAAGCTCATCAAGGAAGCCAACATCAAGGTCAACCCATGAAACCGATCGCTGTGGCAGTGGTAGGAACCGGCTGGTGCGGCGGCATCCGCGCCGAGACCCTCGCCGCGCATCCGCTCGTCAGGACCCTCGACGTCGCGGAAGTACGGCCGGAGCGGCTCGCCGAGATCGCAGGCAAGACGCGCGCCCGCGTGGCGACGAAGGATTACCAGGACCTGGTCGCGAAAGCCGACCTCCAGGCGGTGTACATTTCCGCCACGCCCGAGAGCACGCACTATCCGATGGCGCGCGACTTCCTCGCCGCCGGCAAGCACGTATTCCTCGAGAAGCCGATCGCGCTCGAGCTCGCCGAGGCCGATGAACTGATCGAGATCGCGAAAGGCAAAAACCTCAAGTTCACCATCGGCTACTCGCAGCGCTTCAACCCGAAGTACGCCTACGTGAGGAAGACGATCCGCGACGGCACCATCGGCAAGCCGGTGAGCGCGCTCGTCAGCCGGCACATCACGCGCGGCCTGGGCACCAAGATCAGCGGCCGCATCAAGCTCTCGCCGGCGGCGATGGAGGCGACACACGACCTCGACTTCGTGCTGTGGTGCCTCGAGCCGGCGCGCCCGGTGCGCGTGTACTCGCAGGTGAACTTCGGCGCGATGCGCGCGGCGAGCGGCAAGGACATCGCCGACACGCAATGGCTCACGGTGACGATGGACAACGGCCTGTCGTTCGTGGTCGGCGGCGGCTGGAGCCTGCCGCCCGGCTATCCGAACTTCTCCACCACCTGGATCGAGATGGTCGGCACCGAGGGCGTGGTGATGGTCGACGACAGCCACCGCGACGTAGTCGTGAACACGGTAGGCAAGGGAATGCAGCTGCCGCTGTCGACCATGCCGGGCGAGTTCGTCGAGCATACCTACGCCGGCCCGATGGCCGCCGAGACGGTCCACTTCCTCGAGGCGGTGGCGCTCGACCGGCCGGTGCTGGTCACCCCCGAGCACGCGCGCATGGTGATGGAGGTCTACCTCGCCGCCGATCTCTCCGCCGAGCGCAACGAGGCGGTGGCCCTGCCGTTGAAATGGCCAAAAAAAATCCGCAGCGTATCGGCCTAGCGATCGTCGGCGCCGGCCGCGTCGGGCTGTTCCGCGGCGAGGTCGCCGCGCGCCACCCGATGGTGGACTTCATCGGCGTGGCCGATTTGAAGCCGGAGAGGCTTTCCCTGCTGAAGGAAAAGACGAAGGCCGACTTCATCACCGCGGATTTCAGGCAATTGCTGAAACGCCCCGAGGTCACGGCGGTCATCATCTCGACCGACGAGCACCTGCATGTCGAGCCGATCCTCGCCGCCGTCGACCGCAAGCTCAGCCTGCTCATCGAGAAGCCCCTGGCTACGGAGCTTTCTGATTCGCAGAGGGTACTGAAAACCATTACCGCTTCAGGTGTCGACGCGGTCGTCGGTTACACGCAGCGCTTCCGCCGCCGCTGGCTGGTGGCGAAAGAGAAGGTGCGCACCGGGCAGCTCGGCGACGTGACGCTCGTCACCTCGCGCGCCTTCATGAACCGGCTGGTCGCCCTCGACAACTACCAGCGCACCAACGACCCGTCGAAGATCTCGCCGATGGTGATCTCGGGCACGCACGCGCTCGACATCGTGATGTGGATGATGGAGGCGAAGCGCCCGGTCGAGATCTACGCGCGCTCGGTGGACAAGGCGCTCGGGCCGCTGTGCAAGGGCATCGACGCGACCGCCGGCGTCATCACTTTCGACGACGGCAGCCTGTACCACGCCGCGATCTCCTGGGCGCTGCCCGTGGTGTGGCCCGGCGCGGTGTACAGCCTCGAAGTCGGCATCACCGGCACCGAAGGCGTGCTCACCATCGACGACACGCATCGCGACATCGTGCTCGCCACCACGCGCTCGCAGGGCGAGGGCTATGCCCCTGCGGCGGAGCGGCGCGTCGACTTCCTCGGCAGCTACCCGCCGGGAGACATCGCCCTGGGCGAGCTGCGCGGCCCGATGCGCGAAGAGACCGAGCAGTGGCTGAACCGCATCTCGCTCGGGCTGACAACGCAGCACGCCACCGCGGCCGAGGCGCACAACCGGCTGATGCTCACCAAGGCGTTCGATTTATCCGCGCGGCTGAAGCGAGCTGTGCCTTTGCCGATTTCCTCGGAATGAAAAAGCTTTTTCTATTCCTTCTGTTCCCCGTTGCAGCTTTCGCGCAGGGCTATCCCAATCGCCCGGTCCGCATGATCATCCCCTTCGCGCCGGGCGGCGCCTCCGACTTCGTCGGGCGCATCATGCAGCCGCGCCTTGGCGAGCTGCTCGGGCAGCCGATCGTGGTCGAGAACCGCGCCGGCGCTTCCGGCAACATCGGCGTGGAGGCGGCAGCCAGGTCCGCACCCGACGGCTACACCCTGTTCCTCGGCAACATCGGCACCATCGCCGTCAACCCGGCAGTGTTTACCATGCTGCCCGTCAATCCGCTCGCCGATCTGGCAGCGGTGACGCAGGTGGTCGACGTGCCGAGCGTGCTGGTGGCGAACGGCGCTTTTTCAGCGGGGAGCGTGAAGGAGCTGGTCGCCCTTGCGAAGGCGAGCCCGGGAAAGCTCAATTACGGCTCGCCGGGGAGCGGCAGCGTGAACCGGCTGGAGATGGAGCTGCTGCGCATCGCCGAAGGGCTCGACATGGTCCATGTGCCGTACAAGGGCGGCGCCGGGCCCGCCGTCGCCGGGCTGATGGGCGGCGAGACGCACGTCATGTTCACCACCGCGGCCTCGGCCATCGGGCAGGTCCGCGGCGGCAAGCTGAAGCTGCTCGCCGTGACGAGTCCCAGGCGCATGGAGCAGGCGCCCTCGGCGCCGACCATGGTCGAGTCCGGCTATCCTGACTTCGTCACCGGGTCGTGGCAGGGCGTGTTCGTGCCGGCCGGCACTCCGCGAGACATAGTGAAAAGGCTTTTTACCGCAATCCAGTCCACGATGGGGACCCCCGAGGTGGCCGAACGGCTCAAGAACGGCGGCGCCGAGGTCGTTACCAGCCAAAGCTCTGCCGCATTTGCGGAGTTCGTTGCCGCCGAAACCAGGCGCTGGGCGCGCGTGGTGCGCGAATCGAACGCCACGGTGGACTGAGGTGGAGAAGCTCGGCGTCGCCGTCTGCGGCCTCGGCTGGTGGGGCAAGACCATCGTCCCGCTCATCAAGGGCAGCTCGAAGCTGAGGGTGGTCAGGACCGCGGATCCGGATCCCGCCGCCGGCGCCTTTGCCGAGAAAGAAAAGCTTCCTTTCACCCAGCAGTTTGAAGACGCGCTGAAAGACCCCCAAGTCCAGGGCGTGGTGCTCTGCACGCCGCACACGCTGCACACCGAGCAGATCGTGCGCGCCGCGAACGCGAAGAAGCACGTGTTCTGCGAGAAGCCGCTCTCGCTGTCGCGCGCCGATGTCCTGCGCGCGGTGGAAGCCTGCAATCGAAACAAGGTCGCGCTCGCGGTCGGGCACGAGAAGCGCTTCGAGCCGCCGGTCCAGGAGCTGATGCGCATGGCGAAAGCGGGCGAGCTGGGGACACTGCTGCAGATCGAGGCCAACTTCGTGCAGGACAAGTTCCTCTCGCTGCCCGCCGACAACTGGCGCCTCTCGGGCAGGGAGGCGCCCGCCGGACCGATGACCGCGACCGGGGTCCACCTGCTCGACCTGTCGGTCGGCCTGCTCGGGCCGGCGGCGCGCGTGTTCGCCAGCGTGCGCCAGCTCGGCAGCCAGCTCACCAACGGGGACACCCTGGGGATTCTCGTTTCATTCAAAAGCGGAGCGAACGCGCTGTTGAGCGCGATCCTCGCAACGCCATTCGATGGCCGCCTGGCGCTCTACGGCAACAAGGGCTGGGCGGAAGTGCGCGACAAGGCGCATCCGGAGGCGCCGCTGGGATGGGTTTTAACGAAAACCCTAAAGGGAAAGGAAAAGCAGAGCGTTGACTATCCGCCGGCGACAGCGGTGCTCGCGAACCTCGAGGCGTTCGCCGATGCGGCCGCGGGGCGCGCGCCGTACCCGGTGCCGCAGGCGCAGATGATCGCCAACGTGTCGGCGCTGGAAGCTATTTTCCGCTCCGCGGCGAGCGGCAAGGTCGAGCCGGTCGAGGGCTAGCGCTTATTCCGCCGCTTTCGAGCGCCGCACGATGGCGACGAACGCCCACACGATCGCGAGCGGAATGAGAACCGGCAGCAGGAACGGGAAGGCCAGCAGCGCGAGGAGCAGGCCGGCCAGGACGACCAGTCCCAGCACGAGGACGCCGATCCCCGCGAACACGAACGCGAGCAGGATCGCCGCGCACACGAGCGCGATCAGCGCCACCACCAGTCCGCCGATCCCGATCGCGCCCTTGAGCGGCCCGGTCACTTCCTGGCCGTTGATGACGATCGTCACGGCGTTGCTCCCGGCGAGGAGCGCCCAGCCGACGATGACGAGCATGAGCACCGCGAGCGCGATGGCGAGATTCCTTGCCATGGGCTGTTAGAGCGGCTTCAGCCCGGCCTTCAAGATCGCCGGTGCCGCCGCGGGCGCTGCGAGAAAGCGCAGCAGCGCGCTGCCCGCCTCCGGCTGCCGGGCATTGCTGGTGAGAGCGCCTGCGAAGGAAAACCCGGGCTGCAGCTCTGCCGGAATCGCGCCGACGAAGCTCACCCCGGGAACGTGGATCAGCTCGCTCACCTGCTGGAAGCCGATCTCCGCCTCGCCGCGCGCGACGACCGCGGCCACCGGCTCGCCGGAGGGCGGCCCACGCACCTTTCGACTCTTGCCCGCCACCTGGTCCGCGACGCCGAGCTTCGGGAACAGCGTGGTCGACAGATAGGTGCCGCTGCCGCTGTCCGAGTACGCGAGCGACTTCGCCGCAAGCAACGTGCTCCGGAATGCCTCGACGCTGCCGATGTCCGGCTTCGCGGCCCCGGAGCGCACCACCATGCCGATCAGCGAGCGGGCGAGATCGACCTTGCTGGCGGCGCGCACCAGGCCTCGCCTGCCGAGCTCGTCGGCGGCCCCCCCATCGAGGATCACGACATCTGCGGTCTCGCCCCGCGCGAGACGCGCGGGAATCGCCTCCGGAGAGTCACCCATCGATGGGCCGCGCGTGGTGACTAGGCGGTGGCCGCTCGCGCGCTCGAAAGCCGGGCCCAGCTCGGAATAGACGCCGAAGAAGCCGGCCGAGATCATCACGTGCACATCGGCGGCGGAGGCTGCGCCCGCAATGACCAGGGCGGCCAGGCCAAGCCTGGATGACCCTCGAGCGAACGACCTTGGGTCAGGTAGCAGCATCGTCGCGTGGTATTGACCGAAGATCCTGGAATATCTGATCGTCTTTGCGCAATACGAAGCGCCGCGCCGAATAGTCAAGCTGATAGCCGCTCAGAAAGCCGCGTGTCGACGGGGGCGTGGCAAACCGGATCCCTGCGATATCTATCAGATCGTCGGGTCGCTTCTCGTAGAAATCGTAGATGAGCAGAGCCAAACAGAACTTGAGGGTCGGCCGCATTCGCTCGGACTCCGCCCTGGCAGGAGCTGTCCTCTCTTTCTGATCCGTGCCGCCAGTGACTGCCTCCAGAAATCCATCGGATAGCGATAGGGTCAGGTCATCGGTCGATTCGCCGAGCAGCACATAGGGATTGTCGATCCCGCTGCCTTTCAATCGACGCTTGATCTCCGAGATGGCTTTTCTGCTCAATGAGAATGGGGGAATGGGCATGAGCTGCTACCTACCTACGTACCGCCTGCCCTCAACGTGCCGGGCGAAATTGTTCAGAATGGCCTGCCAGCCCTCACGCTGCTCCTCGACGGAATGCGTTGATTCAGCGTCGAAGGTCTCACGTACGGTGACGCCACTGGCTCCCGCAGAAAACTCAACCCGCAACGTGCGTTCACCGAACGAACATTCAATCAACTCGTTCGCCACGACCTTCGTGTAGGTCCCGGCAAAGTCAAAACCCATGCTGCCGTCTTTGGCTTCCATGCGGGATGAAAAGGAGCCGCCAACACGCAGGTCCACGGATGCTCTGGTGGTGTGCCAATCCTCGGACGCTGTGTTCCACTGCTTGATGTCGTCCGGAGTCGTCCAGGCTCGCCAGACATCCTCGACCGGCGCATTGACGGTAGTTTCGATGGTGATCTTCAAGTGGAGCATCCTGTAGCTATGGCGCGTAACGTTTTGGTGAACGGCCGACCGCTGTTGGCCGGTCCGTTCCACCTAGAGTTAGACCGTAGCCCATCACTTGAGATGGCGGCCGAGAAACTCAAGAACGTCGTGCTCCCAGAGACTAGCCCCTTGCGATGAGAATATGGCGTGCCCGGGTGCCGCTCTGCCCGCCTGCGAAGGTGTGAAGGGTTCGTAGATGACTAGCTGGTGCGGAATATTGCGCTTCTTGAAAATATCCGCGAGCGTGGTAATCGACGAGGTCGTACGGTCATTTTTTGCCACCATGAACAAGGTCGGTGTTGCCGACTTTTCGGCAGCCGCGATCAGGGCGCCTCTCATATGGCTATTCCCGTCCCAGGTTAAGGCTCCCCCGGCTTGGTCAACCGCAGCAACAAATGCAGTGCTGCGGGTCGTGGCGAGCATAGTAACGACGCCACCAAACGACCAACCCATCACGGCGAGGCGATTCTTATCGACATATGGCAAGGTACGTAGATACTCGGCACCCGCGAGCACGTCATCGGTTTCTGCTTGTAGCCTGAGTATCACTTTCGATTGATCTTGGCCCACCTCCTGCCACCAGATTTCGCCGTCTGATTTTCCATAGCCGCGGCGCTCGGGGACCAAAACAGCATAGCTTGCTCGGGTAAGCATCCTCCCGACGTGAGGAAACGGGAACGATGCGCGCTCTCGACCGTCTCGGGTGCCGTGATTGTAGATGACCGCCGGGAAAGGACCATCGCCGTCTGGCTTATACAGATAGGCTTGGATTCGAAGGTTGCCGCTGGAATAAAAGACTTCCTGATATTTCGGCGAATCCAAATCGGACTGGCTTTGCGCAGTCGACGTGGCCACGCACGTCAGACATGCGATTACAAATCTTCGCAGGCGTTGCATCTGCAACTTCCGCGCGGCGTTTAACCTTGCCATCTAGAACGGTCTAACGTTTGAGCTCAGCCGCCTGCGTAGGCTGGCGAAGACAGCCGTAGCAGGTCGGCTGCAGCGAAGGGTTAGACCGCACTTTAGCTCTCGGGACGGTCTCGTTCGACAAGTGCTAGATACTGCGCGATGGAGCCTCCGGCAAGCGGCTTGAACATGACCCGCAGTGTGTTGGTGAGCTTGCCCATGCTGACGCCGGAACGCACGCGGGTTTCGATGAACCCTTGCCGCTCCCAGAACCGCTCGGCACGGACGTTACCCTGCACGACACCTAAGCGAAGCCACTGGGCACCATGACCGCGGGCCCAGGACTCGAGATTCTGGTACAGAGCGTGAGCGTCGCCGCTGCCGTGCTTGGACGTGGCAACGATGAAAGTGCCGATATGCCAGACGGACGGAGCGATAAGATCGGACACGAGATTGGCCATTGCCGCCAACGAGCCCTGCGCATTGGCATAGCCGATGACCCACTTCTTCGTGTAGGGCCAGCCTGCGGGTAGCGCACCATGAATTTCCTCGTGCGCCTCGGTGGGCTGCGGCGGCTCGCCATTGACAGACTCGAAGTACAGCGGGTTCTCTTCGAAGAAGCGCTGAAGCAGCGACTCCGAACCGGCGCCAAGCTCGACAACCCGCCACTCGGGTGATGGAGACGGTGGCAGGCCTGAGCTATGCACGACGTGCGGTCTAACGTTCACAGTGAGGGGCGCGCGCCGGTCTTGCGCGCGGAATCTTCCCCCGATTTCATTGACCCCCCGTTCTTCGAGCCTGCCGTTTAAACGTCGCAGGCGACACGTAATCCAATGATGAGTGAAGTCTAGCTTGGTTGTAAAACGGCAAGTAGTCCTTCAGTACTGAACAGATCTCCTGGTCTTCGTTGAAACGATATCCATGAAACACCTCAGCCTTCATGGAGTGGAAGAAGGATTCAATGAAGGCGTTGTCGGTGACCTTGCCTGGGCGGTTCATGCTCTGCGTGAAGCCCAGCTCGGCAAGGCGTTCCTTGAAGGCACCAGCGGCATACTCGGTGCCCCGATCGGTGTGGAATTCGAGGCCGCGACCGGGCTGACGGCCCCGCACGGCGCCATTGAGCGCTTCGAGGGTGAGCTTCACATCCTTGCTGGGGCCATAGCTCCAACCGACCACGCGCCGGCTGTACTTGTCCATGACCACCGCCAAGAAGCGGTAGATCGCGCCGACCTTGAGGTAAGTGATATCGCCGACCCACACCTGGTTGGGGCGCTCGAGCTCAAGATCGAGCTGCTGGTTGGGAATTGCACCGAAGAAGCGCTGAATGCTCGGGCTCGTGTAGCGCAGAGTAGCCACGCGCGCTTTGATCGCGTGCTTGCGCATCAGTCGCGCGACACGATGCTTTCCGACCCGATGGCCACGGCTGCGCAGTGCCTGGTAAATCCGCGGACTGCCATAGATGCCACGGCTCTCGGCGTGAACCGCCCGGATCTCGCCGGCCAGAGCTTCGTTTTGGCGCTCACGCTCGCTACGCTCGCGCGAGCGCCAAGCATAAAAGCCCGCTCTGGTTACCCCGTAGACCCGGCACATCAGCGTGAGATCATGCTCTGCCCGGTTTACTTCGATGAAGGCGAAGATCTCCGCTTTCGATCGGAAGCAAACCGGATGGCTTTTTTTAGGAGCTCGTGCTCCTCCTTGAGCACCTTGTAGCGCCGCTCGAGCTCCCGAAGCCTTCTCAGCTCTGCCGTGGTCTCCACATCCAACTTGGACGCTCTGGCCACGATCACCCTTTCGCGAACCTGCTTTCTCCACAACGACAGCATGAACGGATGAATGTCCAGTGCGGCCGCAACATCCTTCACCTGCACCCCTGGCAAGCTGCTCAACTTCACGGCAGTCGCCTTGAATCGATCTCCGTATTTCTCAATCTTGCGAGGACTTGCCTTTGCCACACACACCTCCAGCTCGTTAGGCCGAGGTGTCAACTAAATCGGGGGAAGCTTGGCGTCCCTCTCGACTGTGCGGTTAGGCCGCAGTCGGTCGTTACCAAGGTCACTGCCGTGCCCGACTGACCAGGCGAAACGCCCAGACGCAAAGCGCCCCCGCTACGAGAATTGCGACCCATGATACCCAGATCGGAACCACCCAGCCCGCCACTTGCGCGGGCCAATCGAACATCAGTCTGACTACATGGACAAGCGCCACCACGCCGAAGATCACACCTGTGATTTGGATGTACGTCCGCATAGTGTCGACTCCTCTCGACGAATCCACCTGCGCGGTAAGAATGTGTTTTTGATGCAGCCTTACGTTCCCAGTAACCGGCGCGCGCAAACCGACCCTTGCAGAGCACGACCGTCGCGCGCGCGTCCGCGTTGACTGGGCGGTTAGACGGCAGCCAAAACGGCTCGGCGTATAGGTTGTGAGAGTTCAATCGGCGCGAAGAAAGCTTGTGGATATAGGTAATCTTCGCCTGACTCGTCGATGACTCGAACCTGCCGATGCTTGGCTGCTTCAGGATCGGGGAGAACCTGGTAAATCTTTCGGCGCTCCAAAGAGACCTCGTAACCCTTGTTCTTAAGACAGACGACGAACTGTTTTCCGGATGCTCTCATGGTCTAGTCGATGTAGCGCTTGATCTTGAACTCTTTGCGTCCAATGCCGTGGGCTTCGTACCAGTGTACCTCGGCTAGGCGAGTCGCGCCGTCCTCCAGGCGGACCCTGGCGATCCCTTTGCGTTTTCTCCAGCGACCCCGGCCATAGAGCTTTCGTAAGCGCGTGATCTCTTCAATGGAAGAGCCGACAGCGAAGGTTTCAACATGCGTGACCTCCCCAACAATCTCAAAGTACATCAGGCGTCATCTTCGGCGCGGACATCTGCTGCCATCTAACGTGGAGCTGTACGGCGGGCCAGCACCGAGAGTGGATAAGGCGCGACGCTGGCGGCCCGTCCGCACCAGCGCCAGGTTAAACGGCAGCGCTTGGAGCGTGCCTCAGTCTGAGCGAGCACGTTTACCTTTCTTCGCTTTGGCAGGGCGCCCACCACCAGGCGAGCTACCCGCACTAAATAATGCCTCGAACGCTGCTTTTGCGCGAACTTCACCTTCGGGCGTAAACACGATCGACTTACTTGTACCTCGTGGGTCACCGATTAAACCTTGCTCAAAAAGACGCTCGGTGATTGCCCAGTCATAGGTTTTCCACGCGGACCGGTTGCCTGGGCGTTCAAAGGAGCCGTAGTACAGAAGCGCCAGCACCGCCATTTCGATCTTCTTCTCGT
>Ga0209156_10002362_pt1 | contig 14823 bp, 13 predicted proteins | sample GraSoiAngelo_124_FD_185881 | JGI IMG/M metagenome (GOLD analysis project Ga0209156, IMG submission 185881) | Grasslands soil microbial communities from the Angelo Coastal Reserve, California, USA - 14_0927_05_20cm (SPAdes) (version 2) | ecosystem: Environmental > Terrestrial > Soil > Grasslands...
GGCCTTCCTCGCCAAGGACCGGGGGCGCGAGCAGGGCGCGTAGCGGTGGCCGCCTACACGCTCACGGACCTCGAGTACTGGGACGCCCGCATCCGCGAGAAGGTGGCCGAGTTCGGCCTCGACTGCTTCCCGCAGGAGTTCGAGATCTGCGACCACGCGCAGATGCTCGGCTACATGGCCTACTCGGGCATGCCGTCGCACTACCCGCACTGGTCCTACGGCAAGGCCTACGAGAAGCTGAAGACCCTCTACGACTACGGCGTGTCGGGCATCCCCTACGAGATGGTGATCAACTCGAACCCCGCCCTCGCCTTCCTGATGCGTGACAACTCGCTCTGCCTCCACATCCTCACCATCGCGCACGTCTACGGGCACAACGACTTCTTCAAGCGCAACTTCACCTTCCGCACGACGCGCCCCGAGTTCACCATCGGCACCTTCAAGGCGCATGCCGACCGCGTGCGTCACTACGTCGACACGCCGTCGATCGGCCTCGAGAAGGTGGAGACCCTCCTCGACGCGGCACACTCGCTCTCGCTCCAGTGCCGCCGCAACCTCGCGGTCAAGAAGCTCTCCGAGGAGGCCGAGCGCGAGCGCCTGATCGCGGTCGCAACCCCGCGCGAGGACCCCTTCCAGCGCATCCACCGGCGCCAGCAGCCCACCGAGCCGGACTTGAAGCGCGTCCCGCCCACGCCCGACGAGGACCTGCTCCTCTTCGTCCGCGACCACAACCCGTTCCTGCAGGAGTGGGAGAAGGACCTGCTCACCATCGTCCACGAGGAGGCGCAGTACTTCATCCCGCAGATCGAGACCAAGATCATGAACGAGGGCTGGGCGAGCTTCTGGCACAAGAGGATCCTGGACGCCCTCGAGCTGCCGCAGGAGCTGCACCTCGAGTTCGTCGTGCGCCACAACCAGGTGGTGCGGCCCATCCCCGGGCAGCTGAACCCGTACCACCTCGGCCTCAAGCTCTGGGAGGACATCGAGCGCCGCGGCGACCGCCCGACGCCCGAGGAGAAGGAGAATCTGCCCCCGGGGAAGACCGGACGCGACCTCCTCTTGCAGACCCGCGAAGTCGACCGCGACGCCTCCTTCCTCCGCCGCTGGCTGCACGAGACGCTCATGCGCGACCTCGACCTCTTCCGCTACGAGGCCAAGGGCGACGAGCTCGTGGTGAGCGAGGTCTCCGACGAGGAGGGCTGGCGGAAGGTGAAGGAGACGCTGGTCAAGACCGTCGGCATGGGGTCGATCCCGGTGATCCGGGTCGAGGATGCGGACCACAACCACAACCGCACCCTCCTCCTCGCGCACCTGCACGACGGGCGCGACCTCCAGCTCGAGTACGCGGAGAAGACCCTCGCCTACGTCAACCGCCTGTGGGGCCGGGAGGTGGCGCTCGAGACGGTGGTCAACGGCAAGCGCACCCTCCTCACCTACGGCGAGCGCGGGTTCTCGGCGAAGGCGAGTAAGTGATCCATCGCCGCGCGCTGACCCGCGCGGCGCCCTTCGTGCCCTTCGGGCGCTCGGGTCGTGGCGGGCGCGGCGAAGCCCGCCCGGCAAGCATGCCCCAGCGTGCCGCCTGTTGCCCGACGGGGCGGGCCGCTATAATCGGGCCGGGATGCCGATCTACGAGTACCGCTGCACGGCCTGCAAGCGGAAGGTGACCGTCCTCACGCTGCGCGTGAGCGAGGCGGTCGAGCCGGTGTGCGAGCACTGCGGGAGCCGCGCGCTCACCCGCCTGATGTCGCGCTTCGCCCTCGGGCGCTCCGAGGAGAGCCGCCTCGATTCGCTCGCCGACGACGCCTCCCTCGCCGGGCTCGACGAGAACGATCCCAAGAGCATGGCGCGCTGGGTGCGCAAGATGGGGAAGGAGCTCGGCGAGGAGGCCGGCGAGGACTTCGACGAGATGGTCGACGAGCTCGAGGCCGGAGGCGAGCCGGACGACGGCAGCGACGACGCCGCGGGTGGGGACGACCTCTAGCGGTGGCCGTGGGCGCCAAACCGACGCCACTCGCCCCGCCCCGCGTCGCGCCGCGGCCGCCGTGGGCTGATGTGCTCGCCTCGATCGAGGACGGCGTGATCGTCCTCGACCACGCCGGCCGCATCACCGACTTGAACCCGGCCGCCGAGCAGCTGACCGGCATCGCCGCGTCCCAGGCGGTCGGCGCCGAGGTCGGGACCTTCTTCCGCACCAGCCCCTGGGTGGGCGAGATGGCGCGCGGCACGCTGGTCGAGGGCGCCGCGCGCCGCCGCGGCGAGGGGATGCTCGCCACGCGGGGGCACGAGGTGCCGGTGAGCGCCGCCTGCGCCCCGGTGGTCGACGCCGAGGGACGCGCGCGCGGCGCGGTCCTCGTGCTCCACGACCTGACCCTGCAGCACACGCTCGAGGCCACCACCCGGCGCGCCGACCGCCTCGCCGCGCTCGGCACGGTGGCGAGCGGCCTGGCGCACGAGATCAAGAACCCGCTCGGCGGCATCAAGGGCGCCGCGCAGCTGCTGCGCGGCGCGCTCAGCGACCCCGAGCTGGTGGGCTGCACCGACATCATCATCCGCGAGGTGGAGCGCCTCGACGGGCTGGTCGAGCAGCTGCGCGAGCTCTCGACCGCGCCCCACCTCCGCCTCGAGGCGGTCAACATCCACCGCGTGCTGAACGACGTCGTCGCGCTCCAGCGTCAGTCGCCGGCCTGGGGGGCGGTCGCGCTGCGCAGCGCCTTCGACCCGAGCCTGCCCCCGGTGCGGGGCGACCGCGCGCAGCTGACGCAGGTCTTCTTGAACCTGGTGAAGAACGCCCTGGAGGCGCTCGGCGGGACGGGCGAGCTCCTGCTCTCGACCCGCCTCGAGGCCCGCTTCCACATCCGCCGCCGCTCGGGGCGCGGGCGCTTCCTCTCCGTGCTGATCGAGGACACGGGGCCGGGCATCTCCGCGGAGCACCAGGCGCAGCTCTTCTCGCCCTTCTTCTCGACCAAGGCGCACGGCACGGGCCTGGGCCTCGCCCTCTGCCACCGCATCGTCACCGAGCACGGCGGGACGATCGGCTACGAGCCGCGGCCGGCGAGCGGGGCCCGTTTTCGCGTGACCCTCCCCGTGAGCCAGGACGCGGGGCGGTGAGCGACGACGACGCCCGGGCGGCCGCCGCCGGCTCGATCCTCGTCGCCGACGACGAGGACTCGATCCGCTGGGTGCTGGAGCGCGCCTGTGCGCACCAGGGACACAGCGTGGTGGCGGTGGCGAGCGGCACGGCCGCGCTCGCGGAGCTGCGCGCCCGCCCCTTCGACGTCGCGCTCGTCGACATCAAGATGCCCGACCTCTCCGGCCTCGACGTGCTCCAGCAGGCGCGCGCGGCGCGCATCGACACCCTCTTCATCATCATGACGGCGCAGAACACGATGGCGAACGCCATCGAGGCGACCAAGCGGGGGGCGTACGACTACCTGACCAAGCCCTTCGACCTGGAGCAGGTGGCGGCGCTCATCACGCGTGCCATGGAGCTCAGGCGGCTGACGCGCGACCTGGAGCGCCTGCGCGGCGAGCTCGAGCAGCGCCACGACCTGGTCATCGGCCGCACCCCGGCCATGCAGGAGGTCTACAAGGTGATCGGCCGCGTCGCACCCACCGACGCGACGGTGCTCATCCAGGGCGAGACCGGGACGGGCAAGGAGCTGATCGCCAAGACCATCCACCAGCACTCCTCGCGCGGCGGACCCTTCATGGCGCTCAACTGCTCGGCCATCCCGAACGAGCTCCTCGAGAGTGAGCTCTTCGGCTACGAGCGCGGCGCCTTCACGGGCGCGGTCGAGCGGCGCATCGGCAAGTTCGAGGCCGCCGCAGGCGGCACGCTGTTCCTGGACGAGATCGCCGACATGCCGCTGGCGCTCCAGGCGAAGCTCCTGCGCGTCCTCCAGGAGCGCGAGTTCACGCGCGTCGGCGGCCGGGAGGCGATCCGCGCCGACGTGCGCATCATCGCCGCCACCAACCAGGACCTCGAGGCGGCGGTGCGCGCCGGGCGCTTCCGCGAGGACCTCTACTTCCGCCTGAACGTCGTCCGCATCACCGTGCCGCCGCTGCGCGAGCGGCGGGCGGACGTCCCCGAGCTGATCGAGTTCTTCCTCGGCAAGGTGAACCGCGAGCTCGGGACGGCCCTGGTCGGGGTGAGCGCCGAGGTGCGGGACCTTCTCCTCCGCCACAGCTGGCCGGGCAACGTGCGCGAGCTCGAGAACGCGCTCCTGCGCGCGGCCGTGCTCACCGGCGGGCGGACGCTCGTGCCCGAGGACTTCGCGCTCGCGGGGCAGCCGCGGCAGCCGGCGGGCGACGCCCTGCCGCTCGAGGAGGCCGTGCGCCGGCGCCTGGCCGAGCTGCTCGCGGCCGACGCCACCGCGCTGCCGAGCGACCTGCACGCCCTGCTGATCAGCGCCGTCGAGCGGCCGCTCATCGAGGTCGTGCTCGAGCGCGCCGGCGGCAACCAGGTGAAGGCGGCCGAGATGCTCGGCATCAACCGCAACACGCTGCGCAAGAAGATCACCGAGCTCGGCATCGAGATCCGCCGCGGCGCCGCGTCGCGCTGAGTCGATGCGCCTCCCGCCGCTCTACGCGATCGTCGACCCGCTCGACACGGGCCGCGATCCGGCGGCGCTCGCGGCGGCGCTGCTCCGGGGCGGAGCGCGGCTCGTGCAGCTGCGCTGGCCGGGGGCGAGCGCGCGCGAGCTGCTCGGCGCGGCGCTGGCGATCCGTCCGCTCGCGCGCGCGGCCGGCGCCCTCTTCCTGGTGAACGACCGCCCCGACGTGGCGCGCGCCGCCGAGGCGGAGGGCGTGCACCTCGGCCAGGACGACCTGCCGGTCGCGGCCGCGCGCCGCGTGCTCGGCGCCGGGCGCCTGATCGGCGTCTCGACCCACGACCCGGGCCAGGCGCGGGCCGCCGAGGCCGCGGGCGCCGACTACCTCGGCGTGGGCCCGGTCTACGCGACCGCGACCAAGCCCGACGCGCTCGCGCCGCGCGGCCTGGCGCTGGTCTCCGCCGTGCGCGCCGCCGTGCGTTGCCCGCTGGTCGCGATCGGCGGCATCACGCCCGAGACCGCGGCCGCGGTGCGGGCCGCGGGCGCCGACGCGGTCGCGATGATCGGCGCGCTGGTGCGCGCGCCCGACCCCGAGGCCGCGGTGCGCGACGTGCTCGCGCGGCTCTCCGCCGCCTGAGCAGCTCGGCCGTCGCCCGGCCCATGCCCGGGAGCCGCCCGCCACACGGCGGCCGCATCGCGGAGACCGAGGTCCATGCCCGCCGACCCGAGCCGCGGCGGGGTCGTTCCGCAACGTTGCCCGCGCGCCGCATCCTGGGCTAGAGCCTCGGGCAGCATGGCCGATCCGATCCTCTTCCGCCTGGAGGGCGGCCTCGCCTGGATCACGCTGAACCGCCCCGAGGCGCGCAACGCGATCAACGACGAGATGCGCGGGGCGCTGCTCGATGCGCTGGCGCGGGTGGCGGGCGACCCGGAGATCCGCGCCGCCGTGCTGACCGGCGCCGGCGACGGCTTCTGCCCCGGCGCCGACCTCTGGGGCGGGCGCCGGGACGCCGCGGGGCCCCCGCCCGCGGGCGCGACGCGGGCGCTCATGAAGCAGAACTCGCAGCGTCTGATCCGTGCCGTGCTGGATCTCGAGAAGCCGATGGTCGCGGCCGTCAACGGCGTCGCCGCCGGGATGGGCGCACACCTGGCGCTCGCCTGTGATCTCGTCGTCATGGCGGCCGAGGCGCGTCTCATCGAGGTGTTCGCGCGCCGGGGCCTCGCCATCGACTCGGGCGGCGCGTTCCTCCTCTCGCGCCTGGTCGGGCTGCTCAAGGCGAAGGAGCTGGTCCTCCTCGCCGACGACGTCTCCGCCGACGAGGCGCTCCGCCTCGGGCTCTGCAACAAGGTCGTGCCGCGCGCGGACCTGGAGGCGGCGGCGCGCGGCTGGGGCGAGCGCCTCGCGCGCGGGCCGACGCTCGCGCTCGGCCTCTCGAAGCGCCTCCTCCAGCGCGCCTACGAGAGCGGCCTCGAGACCTGCCTCGAGGAGGAGGCGCTGGCGCAGACCCTGGTGGCGCAGAGCGAGGACCTGCAGGAGGGCATGCGCGCCTTCGCCGAGCGGCGGAAGCCGGAGTTCAAGGGACGCTAGGCCCTTGGCGTACACCCTCCTCGGCGGCGTGCGGGTGCTCGAGGTGGCGCTCCTCGCGCCCGACCTCCTCGGCATGCACCTCGCCGACCTCGGCGCCGAGGTGGTGAAGATCGAGCAGCCGCCGGGCGGCGACTACCTGCGCGAGATCGGCGGCCGCAAGCGCGCCGGGCTGAACCTGATGCACCTGCGCTGGAACCGCGGCAAGAAGAGCGTGACGCTCGACCTGAGGCGCCGCGAGGGACAGCGGCTGCTCCACCGCCTCGCGGCGCGCGCCGACGTGTTCGTCGACGGCCTCCGCCCCGGCGCCGCGGCGCGCTGCGCGGCCGACTACGCGACGCTCGCGGCCGTGAACCCCCGGCTCGTCTACTGCACCCTCTCGGGCGCGGGCACGTGGGGGCCGTACGCCGCGCTCCCGACCCACGGCGTGGCCTACGACGCCTTCGCGGGCCTGGCGCCCCCGGCCACGCACCCCGACGGCTCGCCGCGCATCCCGGCCTACACCGCGGTCGGCATGTTCGCGGCCCCGCTCTACGCCGCGTTCGCGGTGTGCGCGGCGCTGGTGCAGGCGCGCGCGACCGGCACGGGCCGCCTCCTCGAGGTGGCGGAGCTGGACGCGGCCGCCTCCTGGCAGGCCGAGCACCTCGACGCCGCGCTCAACGGCGTCGCCTCGTCCATCCCCGACATGATCCCCGCCGTCCGCTACCAGTACTACCGGACCCGGGACGACCGGGTGGTGGTCTTCCAGGCCTCGGAGCGAAAGTTCTGGCGGAACTTCTGCACCGCCGTCGGCCGCCCGGACCTGTTCGCGGCCAAGCCCGGAGCGCCGGCGGGCGACCACGCGCGCGGCGACGAGGCGCTGCGCGCCGAGCTGGCGGCGATCTTCCAGACCCGCACCCGCGCCGAGTGGGTCGACTTCTTCATCGTGCACGACGTCCCCGGCGGCCCCGTCCACACCGCCGACGAGCTGCCCGGCGACCCGCACTTCCGGGCGCGCGAGCTGCTCTACGAGCAGGACCATCCGGTCGCGGGCCACCTCCGGCTCTTCGGGACGCCGGTCAAGGTGGCGGGCGAGGCCTTCGCCGCGGCCCCGGCGCCCGCGCCGGGCGAGCACACGGCGGAGGTCCTCGGCGGGACGCTCGGGCTCTCGGCGACGGAGATCGAGCAGCTGCGCGCCGACGGGGTCGTGTGATGGAGCTCGCCGGCCAGGTCGCTCTGGTCACGGGCGCGAGCAAGGGGATCGGGCGCGCGATCGCCCTCGAGCTGGCCCGGGTGGGCGCGGACCTGGCGATCAACGCGCGCGGCCGCGAGGCACTGGGGGCCGTCGCTGATGAGGTCCGCGCCTGCGGCCGGCAGGTCGAGACGGTCGCCGCCGACGTCGCCACCGAGGCCGGCGGGCAGCTCGTCGTCGAGCGGGCCGTGGCGCGCTTCGGCCGCGTCGACGTGCTGGTCAACAACGCCGGCAGGGGCGCGCCCCGGCGGCTCCTCGAGCTCACCGAGGCCGACTGGCAGGCGAGCTTCGCGCTCAACTTCATGAGCGCCGTCCGTCTCTCGCTCGCCTGCGTGCCGCTCATGCGCGCGCAGGGCGGCGGGCGCATCGTCAACATCGCCTCGCGCGTCGGCCGCCAGCCCGACCCGCTCTTCGCGCCCTACGCCGCCGCCAAGGCGGCGCTCATCAACTTCACGAAGAGCCTGGCCAACGCCTTCTCGAAGGACGGTATCCTCTCGAACTGCATCGTACCCGGCCTCATCCGCACCGAGGCGGTCGAGGAGGCGGCGCGCGCGAGCGCTGCGGCGACCGGGAGGACGGTCGAGGAAGTGCTCGCCGAGACGCTCCGCCGGCGCCCGATTCCCGCGGGGCGCATGGGCGAGCCCGCCGACGTCGCCGGGCTGGTCGTCTTCCTCGCCTCGCCGCACGCGAGCTGGATCACCGGCGGCACGTTCAGCGTCGACGGCGGCATCCTGCCGGTCGCGCCCTGACATGGACTTCGCGTTCACCGACGAGGAGGAGGGCTTCCGCGCCGAGCTGCGCGCCTTCCTCGCCGAGGAGCTGCCGGCCTGGTGGCGCGGCATGTTCGTCGACGACCCGCGCGCGCTCCCGTTCACGCGGGCCTTCTGCGCGAAGCTCGCGGCCCGCGGCTGGCTCACCATGGCCTGGCCGCGCGCGTACGGCGGGCAGGACGCGAGCCCGTGGAAGCAGGCGATTCTCCGCGAGGAGATGTGGGCGCACGAGGAGCCGCGCGGGCCGCAGTACATGAACCTCAATTACATCGGCCCCTGCGTCATGCGCTTCGGGAGTGAGGCGCAGAAGCGGCGCTTTCTCCCCTCCATGGCGGCGGGCGCCGTGGTGTGGACGCAGGGCTTCTCCGAGCCGGGCGCCGGCTCCGACCTGGCGGCGATCGCGACGCGCGCCGAGGAGCGCGGCGACCACTTCGTGGTCGACGGCCAGAAGACCTGGAACAGCTACGCCGACGCGCCCGCCGACTGGTGCTTCCTCCTCGCCCGCACCACGCCGGGCGCCGCCCGCCACGCGGGCCTCTCCGTCCTCCTCGTCGACATGCGCACGCCCGGCATCACCGTGCGCCCGATCGGCAGCATGGCGGGCCCGCACGAGCTGAACGAGATCTTCTTCGACGGGGTCCGCGTGCCGCGCGACTGCCTGCTCGGCGAGCGGGACCGCGGCTGGGAGGTCGTGACCGCCGGGCTCACCTTCGAGCGCGTCGGGGTCGCCCGCTACGCGCGCGCGGGGCGCGTCCTCGAGCTGCTGGTCGAGCACGTGAAGCGGACGGGGCAGGCCGCCGACCCGACCGTGCGCCAGCAGCTCGCCGAGCTGCGGGTGCGCTGCGAGGCGGCGCGCCTCCTCAACTACCGCGCCATCTCCCTCCAGGCGCGGGGCGGCGTGCCGCGCGTCGAGGCCTCGATCGCGCGCCTGCACAACACGCAGCTCGAGCAGGCGGTCGGGCATGCCGGCCTCGAGCTCCTCGGCCTCGCGGGCGCGCTCACGCACGATGCGCCCGACACCCCGCTCGGCGGTCTCGTGTGGCGCCAGTGGGTGCGCAACATCCCCAGCACCATCGCCGCCGGCACGACCGAGGTGCAGAAGAACATCATTGCGCGCCACGGCCTCGGCCTGCCGCCCTCGAGCTGATGGACCTGACGCCCACGCCCGAGCAGGAGCAGCTCGTCCGGTCGGCGCGGGCCTTCCTCGCGCGCGCCTGCCCGCCCGCGCACGTGCGCGCGATGGAGGCGGACGCGCCGGGCTTCAGCGCCGCCCTGTGGCGCGAGATCGCGGGTCTGGGGTGGCCGGGGATGGCGCTCCCCGCACAGTACGGGGGCGGCGGGCTCGGCTTCCTCGACGTCGCGCTCCTCCTCGAGGAGATGGGGCGCGTGCTCCTGCCCTCGCCCTTCGTCGCGACCGCGGTGCTCGGCGCCCCGCTCGTCCTCGCCGCCGGCAGCGAGGAGCAGCGCCGGCGGTGGCTCCCGCGACTCGCGGCGGGAGACGCGATCGCCACCCTGGCGCTCGTCGAGCCCGGGTGGCGCGACGAGTGGGGCGCAGCGACGGCGCGGGTGCACGCGGGGCGCGTCTCGGGGACGAAGCGCTTCGTTCCCGTCGCGGCCGCGGCCGACCTGCTGCTGGTCGCGGTCGAGAACGGCGGCCTGGTCGCCGTCGAGCGCGGCGCACCCGGCGTCGAATGCGCGCGCCAGGCGACCCTGGACGGCGGGCACGTCTACGAGGTGCGCTTCGCCGACACGCCCGCCGAGGCGCTCCCCGGCCCCGCCGGCGCTGCCCTCGCGCGCGCCCGCCTCCACGCCGCGGTGGCCGCCCTCGCCTTCTCGGCCGGCGCCGCCGAGCGCGTCCTCGAGATGACCGTCGAGCACGCGAAGACCCGGGTGCAGTTCGGGCGGCCGATCGGCGGCTTCCAGGCCGTCGCGCACCGCTGCGCCGACATGCGGAGCGACCTCGATGCGCTCCGCTGGCTCGTCTACCAGGCGGCGTGGGCGCTCGACGCGGGCCGCCCCGGCGAGCTCGAGGTGGGCGCGGCGAAGGCGTACGGCAGCGATGCGCTCCGCCGCCTCTTCATGCACGCGCACCAGGTGCACGGGGCGATCGGCTTCTCGACCGAGCACGACCTCCAGCTCTTCACGCGGCGCGCCAAGGCGACCGAGCTCGCCTGGGGCTCCGCCACTCTCCACCGCGAGCGGGTGGCGCGCGCGATGGGCCTCTGATGTTCCTCGCCGCGGGCGCGCCCCCCGAGAAGACCGCGCTGGTCGACGACCGGGTGCGGCTCACCTGGGCCGATCTCCGGCGGCTCGCCGCGCGCGTCGCCGGCGGGCTCGCCGCGCGCGGCGTGCGCGCGGGCGAGGTCGTCTCCTGCGTGCTCCCGAATCGGGCGGAGGCGGCCGTCCTCTTCCACGCCGTGCACCGCCTGGGCGCCGTCGTGAACCCGATCGTCCCGATCTACGGCGCGCGCGAGCTGCGCTTCATCCTGCGCCAGGCGGAGAGCGTCGCGCTGGTCGTGCCGGGGCGCTTCCGCGGCGTCGACCTGGCCGCCCTGGCGGCGCGCGTGCGACCCGCCGTCCCGTCGCTGCGGGACGTCCTGGTCGTGGAGGAGGTCGAGGCGCTCCCGCAGGCGGACGGACCCGTCGCGGCGCGCCGCGCTCCGGACGAGCCTGCCCTGCTCCTCTACACCTCGGGCACCACGGCCGAGCCGAAGGGCGTCCTCCACAGCACGGCGACGCTCGCCGCCGAGTGTCGCGCCACGATCGGCTACCACGGGCTCGGCACCGGCGACGTCCTCGTCATGCCCTCCCCTGTCGGCCACATCTCGGGGCTCCTCTACGGCATCCTGCTTCCCGCCCTGCTGGGCGCGACCAGCGTCCTCATGGAGACGTGGGACGCGGAGCGCTTCTGCGCGCTCGTCGAGCGCGAGCGGGGCACGTTCTCGGCGGGCGCGACGCCGTTCCTCCAGGGCGTCGTCGACCTCCCGACCCTCGACCGCTTCGACCTCCGCTCGCTCCGCCTCTTTCCCTGCGGCGGCGCCGACGTGCCGGCCGAGCTGATCCGCCGGGCCATCCGCCGCCTGGGCGTGCGCTCGGGCCGCGGCTACGGCTCGACCGAGTTCCCGAGCATCACCAGCTCGGCGGGCCCGCACGTCCCCGAGACGAAGCGCGCCGAGACCGACGGCGCGCCCATCCCGCCGGGCGAGATCGAGCTGCGCGACGCCGAGGGGCGGCCCGTCCCCGTGGGCGGCGAGGGCGAGATCTGGGCGCGGGGGCCGGAGCTGTTCCTCGGCTATCGCGACCCGCGCCTCGACGCCGACGCGTTCGACGAGCGCCGCTTCTTCCGCACCGGGGACCTGGGCGTCCTCGATCCCGAGGGCTACCTCACCATCACCGGGCGCGTGAAGGACATCATCGTCCGCGCCGGCGAGAAGTTCAGCGCCCGGGAGGTCGAAGACCTCCTCTGCGAGCACCCGAAGGTCGAGAGCGTGGCGATCGTGCCCATGCCGGACCCGCGGCTCGGCGAGCGCGCGTGCGCCTTCGTCGTGCCCGCCGACACGCGCGATCCGCCGACGCTCGCCGAGCTGGTGCGCTTCCTCGAGGCGCGCGAGCTCTCGCGGCGGAAGCTCCCCGAGCGGCTCGAGCTGATCGACGCGCTGCCGGTGACGGCGAGCGGGAAGGTCCAGAAGCATCTGCTCCGCGAGCGGATCGCCGCCGTGCTCCGGCGCGAGGGGAGATCGGCATGAAGATCGGCGTCGCGCTCTTCCGCCTCCGCCCCGAGCGCATGGCGGCCGTCGCCCGCCACGCCGAGGGGCTCGGGTTCGAGTCGGTGTGGGTCCCGGAGCACCTGGTCCTCCCCACCCACATCACGAGCCGCTACCCCTACGCGCCCGACGGCGTCGCGCCGTTCTCGCCCGATGCCCCGCACCTCGACCCGCTCGTCCTGCTCACGCACGTGGCGGCCGCGACCGCGCGCATCCGGCTCGGGACGAGCGTCTACCTTCTCCCGCTGCGCCACCCGCTGGTCACCGCGCGGCTCGCCATGAGCCTCGACGTGCTCTCGGGCGGGCGGCTCACGCTCGGCGTCGGCGTGGGCTGGCTCGCCGAGGAGTTCCAGGCCGCCGGCATCGACTTCCAGACCCGCGCTGCACGAACGCGCGAGTGCGTCCGGGCGCTGCGCACGCTCTGGACCGAGACCGAGCCGGAGTTCCATGGGCGCTTCTTCTCCTTCGGCCCGCTCAGGTTCGAGCCGAAGCCGGTGCAGCAGCCCCACCCACCGATCGTCTTCGGCGGCGAGACGGAGGCCGCGCTCCGCCGTGCCGCCGCGCTCGGCGACGGCTGGTACGGCGTCGGCCACACGCCCGAGTCGGCGGCGGTGCAGGCCACGAAGCTGCGCGCGCTCCTCGCGGCCGCCGGGCGGGGAGCCGCGCCCTTCGAGCTGACCGTGAGCCACGCGGGCGGCGTGCTCGAGCCGGACGACATACTGCGCTACGTCAGCGCCGGCATCGCACGCGTCGTCGTGCTGCCGTGGCAGCGCGGGCGCGAGGCCGAGGAGGCGCTCGCGCGGCAGGCGGCGGCGCTCGCGCTACGGCCCGAGCGGTCAGCCGGGTGACGTTCGAGTTGAGCGCCGGCCCGTCAGAGCCGTCCGCTTGAACGAGAGGATTGACGCCGTCGGTGGGCACGATCTCGATGTAGGCCGTCACGATCTCCGGGCAGCGCGGGCCGGGCTCGATGCCGTGCCAGGGATGCGGTCGGAAAGCGAGCGGTTTCATGGCGCCACCTCGAGCTTGAACGCCCGGACGGCGTTCGCGCGCAGGAACTTCCGGCGCACCGCGGCACCCAACGCGCAGTGCTCGTCGAGCTCACCCAGCGGCCGCGCGATCGGGAGCAGCGGCCAGTCCGACGCGAACAGGCACTTGTCCTGGCCGAAGGTCCGCATGAAGTGGACGAAGCTCGGCGGGAAGTGCTTCGGGACGTGCGCCGAGGTGTCGATCCAGACGTTCCGGTGCTTCCAGGCGACGGCGATCGCCTCCTCGGTCCACGGCCAGCCGATGTGGCCGCCCACGATGCGCAGCTCGGGGAAGTCGAGCGCGAGCTGGTCCAGGTAGAGGGGACGGCCGACCTCGGAGGGGAAGGTGTCGGGGCCGGTGTGGCCGATCTGCGTCGTGAACGTGATGTCGAGCTCCACGCACTTGGCGTAGATCGGATAGTACATCGGGTGGGTCGGCGGCTTCCCCCACACGAAGGGCTCGATCTTCACCGCCTTGAAGCCGTGGTCGCGCACGCACGACTCGATCGTCCGCAGGCAGGCCATGACGTTGCGCGGGTCGGGGCTCACCATGCCGAAGAAGCGGCCCGGGTAGCGGGCGCAGGTCTCGGCTACCCACCCGGCGTCGGCCCCCGCGAGGCCGGCCAGCGCCACGCCCGCGGCGTCCATCTCGGCGACCAGCGCCTCGGGCTTTGTCCCCGCGCGCAGCGCCGCGAGCTGACCGTAGCGGCCGAAGATACTGGCCCCCTCCACCCCGCCCGCCGGCCCGAGCAGGTTCACCCACGCGTCGACGATCCACGGCGCCTCGTCCACGCCTTGCGCATACCACGGCCCCCCGTGGTATCGGAACGCCGATGGCGAGCCGTCCGGCCACGCGCCTGCCGAGCCCGCCGCGCGCCGCGCGCCGGCGCCGCCGGCTCGATCCGATCACCGCCGAGATCATCCGCGGCGCCATGGAGACGATCGCCTACGAGATGGCGACGCACGTGAGCCTGACGGCCACCACGCCGATCCTGAACCAGTCGAACGAGCGCAACGCGACCATCCTGGACGCCTCGGGCGCCCTCGCGGCGCTCAGCGTCGGCATCCCGCAGTTCATGCTCTCCTCCACCCTCCCCGTCCGCTTCGCGCTCGAGTTCTTCGGGCCGGGCGGGCTCCACGACGGCGACGTGCTGGTCGCCAACGACCCCTACCACGGCGGCGGCCACCTGCCCGACTACAACGTCTTCGCGCCCGTCTTTCACGCGGGCGAGCTGGTCCTGATCGCCTCCATCCAGTGCCACCACGCCGACACCGGCGGCGGCATGCCGGGCGGGTACAACGCCGACGCGCCCGACATCTGGGCGGAGGGAGTGCGTTTCCCAGCCCTCAAGCTCTACGAGCGCGGGGGCGAGCGGCGCGACCTCACCTACTTCATGCGCGTCAACAACCGCACGCCCACTTTCGTGGGTGATCTGCGCGCGCAGGTGGGCGCGGCGCAGCTCGGCGTCCGGCGCTTGCAGGAGGTGCTCGCGCGCCACGGCATCGCGACGGTCCGCCGCGCCGTCGAGGAGATGATCGAGCTCGCGGCGCGGCGCTTCCGCGAGGAGGTCCGCCGCTGGCCCGACGGCGTGTACGAATCGGACGTCTACGTCGACCACGACCCGAAGGGGAACCCCGACATCCACCTCCACTGCACGGTGACCGTGAAGGGCGACCGCCTGACGATCGACTTCACGGGCTCCGACGCGCGCCCCGAGATCCAGGCCTACTCGTCGTTCGGCAACACGCGCGGCTACGTGGTGGCGCAACTCGCCTCGATGATGGACCCGACGATTCCCAAGAACGAGGGTTTCTTCCGCTCGATCGAGCTGGTGGTGCCCGAGGGCTGCTGTCTGAACCCCCCGCCCGGGCGCTCGGTGGCGGCGGGCACCCATCAC
>Ga0209156_10002363_pt1 | contig 14818 bp, 17 predicted proteins | sample GraSoiAngelo_124_FD_185881 | JGI IMG/M metagenome (GOLD analysis project Ga0209156, IMG submission 185881) | Grasslands soil microbial communities from the Angelo Coastal Reserve, California, USA - 14_0927_05_20cm (SPAdes) (version 2) | ecosystem: Environmental > Terrestrial > Soil > Grasslands...
CACCCTTTTTGCGCTAAATTGGATCTAAACCTGGACCACCACACCGAGTCCGCATGGAAGCCCGATCCCAAAGCGTAGCCCACCCAAATGAAAATGAATTTCATTTTCAACTTGAATGCCTTCTCATGGAAGGCGATGCAGCGAACCGCGAGCAAGGCTGCGATCTGCTTTCTGCGTATTTGCCATCGACATTTTGGCTGCGCCGCCCTTAGTAGCGGGCTCGCGGTCGCTGATCTTATGTCTCGTTAGATCGCATGAGCGACAGGCCAAATCCAGGTTCGCTGACGCAGCCAGAGGGGCCCCTCAAGCGATGAATTTCCTACCGTAGTTATCATTGGTCTCGTGTTCGGCGCTTTGGGCGGCGTGGGTATTTTTTTTGAATCAAAGGAGCCATACAAATGGCAGATCCTCTGCGCCGCCCCATTAAAAGGTGCTCTGGTTGCACTTCTTACAGGATTTTCGTTAGCGACAACTACGAGATGGTGGTCCGCGATGGCCATTGGCGCGTTCTACGGACTAGCCTTCAGTCTCGTGATTTATCTTGCAAAGGGCGGTCCGAAATCGGGCGACGCGCCATATGTGATCCCGGGTGGAATTATCACGGGAGCATTGAGTGGCCTTTTTATTGTCATTTGGGCAATCAAGACGATCTAATCAATTGATGAAGCCAACGGCCCCATTGCGAAATGAGTTCAGTGTGTGTGCCACGACATCCTGTCGTGGCTTATCTCGTTCTCGTTAGCCCGCATGACGCTTCCACCGCACATCGAGCTCAGAGCCAGATGCGCCGGAGCCGATGATATTTCCGGCATCATCTTCGCATGCAGATCACCGCTGGCTCCAAGAACCCACACAGCATCTTCTTCCCCAAGACGCTGGCGGCCACACTCGACTCGCAGCAAAAGAGATCGAGATGCAGTTCACAGATCACTGGGACATGGGGCTCATGGACTACAACGGCTCCCTGCAGGAAGCGAACGATCTCGTGACTATCCACCTTTGGGATCCACGTTCGTTTCGCCAGCACATCGACGACGTTCTAGCGTGGCCACTTTTGTCGTACGAGAAGACCCGCTGGAAGTCACGACGCGAGTGGTTCGACTACATGGGTTCATGCCGAAACGACGAGTTCACGTTTGGCGGTGTTTCGATACGTTTGCCCGAAACCATGCTTCTTTATGTTTCACTTCGTCCCACTGTCGCTCCCCAAGCGGCCTAACCAAGCGCTCCAGCGAACCGCTGGCCGTTCCGATGTCTAGTTTTAAGATGACTTCAACACGCACATTGCAGTTCACGCTCGCTCCCGCCAGCGGTGGCTCAGTTCCGTCTCGTTGGATCGCACCGCATGAAAGAGCCGTGGTTCAGCCCGATAGGTTGCTTTCTCGGATCGCTCGAAGCGCTGATCTTGGAAACTCTCGTTCGGCATCGTGCTTTGCCATTTCTTCGCGATGAAACGATTCTTGCCGGAGGAAAGCTGGTTCTCACCACAGAGTGGGTCGCATTTGCGTCAAACTTGTTTTACATCGGAAGCGCCGTCGCGCTCGTCATCGGGATTATCGCATTAGTGAGCCTCTCGGACGCGAATCGTCGCTACATCGCTCAGCTGCCGAAATGGCAGCAGTTTTTGATTTGGCCGTGGTAACTTTCGCTTATGTGCGCCAACGCTTGTTGCCGCGCCGAGGTCAGCGCTCTCGGCTACAACAAGTCCGGACTTGAAAGCCGATCGTTAAGGGTTTGAAATCTTTAGCTGCTCGAACTCTCAACTATCAACTACCGCGATGCCTGCTGTCCTCACATTGCTACGAATCAAAAATCTCGCGCTGGTGCAAGAGCTCGAGTGGCAAATGGGACCGGGTTTTATCGCGGTCACTGGTGAAACGGGAGTGGGGAAATCGATCATCATCGGTGCGCTGCAACTGTTGTTGGGTGAACGCGCGGACAAATCCCTGATTCGCACCGGAGCCGATCTTTGCACTGTGGAAGCGGTGTTTACGGGAAAGGAGTTGCAAAAATCAAATCCGCAACTCGTCGAGTCCGGAATCGAACCGTGCGAGAACGATCTCATTCTAAAGCGCACCCTCTCCTCAACCGGAACCAATCGGCAATTCATCAACGGTTCTCTAACGACGTTATCAATCTTGAAAAATCTCGGCGACGAACTTGTCGATCTCCACGGGCCGCACGATCACCAATCTTTGCTCTCGCCCGAGACACAATTGAGCTTGCTCGATTCGTTCGCGCGCGTTGAAGCACAGCTTGGCGAATATCGACAGCATTACCGGCAATTGCAGACGCTGCTCGCCGAGCAGGCGGCGCTGAACACCGCTGAGACGGCGCGCGAGCAGGAGCTCGATCTTCTTCGTCATCAGATTACGGAAATCAAATCCGCGAACCTTGTTGCAGGCGAAGAAGAAGAAATCGAAAGGCGCTACAAGCTGGCCAGCAACAGTAAACGGCTGATTGAGCTGGCCACCGGCGTCGCGAACAAGCTTTCGGAGGCGGACGGTTCCGTTCTCTCGCAGCTTGCGGAAACACAGCGGCTGTTGCGTGAGTTGGAAAAGATCGACAGCTCGATCGCGCAACTTTCGTCGGCTCACACGGCAAGCGTTGTCGAGCTCTCCGAGATTGCGCGCTCCCTTTCCGCGTACGCAGAAAAGTTCGATCTCGATCCCCAACAACTAGCTGCGCTCGAACAACGCGTCTCGCTCTTCGAAACTCTGAAGCGCAAATACGGCGACTCAATTGGCGAGGTGATCGCGTTCGGCGAGCGGGCGGTGGAACGAATGCGGACAATCGAAGGTCGAGATGCAGAGCTCGAGCGTCTCGCGAGAGAAATCGACAATGTTCGCACACAAATGAACCGCGCGGGTGAAGCGTTGCGCAAGCTGCGCGCAAAAGCTGCGCCGAAACTTTCCGAAAACATCCGGCGCAATTTGCGCGATCTTGGATTTCGCCAATCCGAATTCGAAGCAAAACTCAACGCGCTCGATGAGCCAGGCCCAAATGGATTTGATTCTGTAGAATTGCTTTTCTCACCGAATCCTGGCGAACCGCTCAAACCGCTGCGCGCTATTGCGTCGAGCGGCGAAATCTCACGTCTAATGCTGGCGATCAAATCGGCGCTGGCTGCGCATGATGCAATCCCGCTGCTCGTGTTCGACGAGATTGATACGAATGTAGGCGGCGAGATAGCCCACGCCGTCGGCGCAAGAATGCAAATGCTAGGGCGCGATCATCAGGTGATTTGCATCACGCACCTGCCCCAAGTCGCCGCGACTGCTTCTTCGCATTTTGTTGTAACGAAGGACGTCGCGCGTGGACGTACATTTTCCAATTTGCACGAAGTCATTGGAAAAGGGCGCCAGGAGGAAATCGCGCGGATGCTCGGCGGCAAAAGCGAACCGGCACTCAAACTCGCGGCGAGTTTGTTAGGTAGGGGCGATTGACCGCAATCGCCGGCGGGCGGTTCGGTGAACCGCCCCTACCTGATCGAAATTACTTGTCCACCGGCCCGAGTGGCAGGACGATTTTGCCGAAAACTTCGTTAAGCACTTGCGCGAGGCCGGCGTAAATCGCCGAGAGACCGCAGAAAATTCCTTCGTAGCCGGTGAAATGTCTGAAATCCGGTCCGGCATTGATGAAATCTCCAATGGCAAGAAGAAAGAAAAGAATGGTCAGCGAACCGAAAACGACCTGGCCGGCGACGTGCAACCGCAGCGTGCCTACGAACATGACTGCTGTGAACAAGCCCCACATGGCGAGGTAAGCGGCCATTGCAGTGTCGTTGGTGGGCGTCGCCCATCCTAATTTCGCCAGGATGATGAGCGTCACCAAAGAGAACCAAAAAAGCCCGTACGAAAGAAAGGCAGTTGTGGCAAATGTGTTGCCTTTCCTCCACTCCATGATGCCCGCGAAGATTTGCGCTGCGCCACCATAGCAAATTCCCATCGCCAGAATCATGCTATTCAGTTCGTAGAACCCGGCGTTGTGGAGATTTAGCAATACAGTGGTCATGCCAAAGCCAAGCAACCCAAGTGGCGCTGGATTCCCTGTTGTATCTCTGAGTTGAGTAACGGATTCATTCATGGCACAACCAGTCTGCCGAAACGAAGATCGATAACGCAATAACAATATCGGAGGCCGACGATTTAGCTTGTCGGTGCGGTAGCGCTGAAACTATCGTGCGTTTTTCGCTATGATTCGGCGCGATTATCTCATCATTGGTGGCGGCATCGCCGGAGCAAGCGCATGCGAGGGCGTCCGCAAATATGACAAACGCGGCTCAGTTACGCTGGTGGGCGCTGAGGCCTTTCCGCCTTACAAACGCTGGATCCTCTCGAAGAGCTTTTTGCGCGAAAAGGATCCTAATCTCAAAAAACTGCAGGAACCCGACGAGCGCTGGTTTGAAACGCATAAGATCGAGATTCGCCTAGCTACAGTAGTAACACAGTTCAATATCGAGCGGCGTCTGGCCGTGCTTGCCAATGGCGAAAGCATTGAATTCAACAAAGCATGCCTGGCGATGGGAAGCCGCCCTATCCGCCCGCCGGTAGCGGGAGTCAATCTCGGCAACGTTATTTACCTGCGAACGCTTCGGGATGCGCTCGCATTGAAGGAGATGGCGAGTGTCGAGCGAGGCATCATGATCGTGGGCGGCGGACTGCTTGCATGCGAGGCGGCCGCGAGCCTGCGGATGATGAAATTGAAGATCGGTGTGATGCATCGTGATCCCTATTTGTTGAACCGCTACCTCGATCCTGATACTGGCGCATGGCTCACCGATTATTTTGCAAAACACGGTGTAGTTCTGTCGATGGGCGAAAGTCTCAATGGCTTTGAAGGCAAGACCGTCCTGCGCAACATCCAGACAAAAAGCGGGAACCGGTTTCCGATCGGTCTCGCTGTGGTCGCCTGTGGCGCAGAACCGAATCTGGACCTCGTGCGCAATACGCCACTCGCGGGGCCGTACGGGTCGCCGGTCACTGAGTACCTGGAGACAGAAGAAAAAGGAATTTATGCGGTCGGCGACCTGGCATTTTATCCAGATCGGATTATGGGCGGTGTGCGGCGTCAAACGCATTGGGAAAATGCCCGTAGTCAGGGCCTGGTTGCGGGCGCGAACATGACGGGCAAGAAGCGCATCCGCTACGAGCAGGTCCCATATTTTTGGACGGAGATGTTCGATTTGCGGATCGATTTTGTAGGCGACTTCAGTGTGCTGCCGACTCGCGTCGAGCTTCAAGGCACCTACGCGAAGAAGAAATTTGTCGCCCGCTATTATCAAGGCGACAAGCTCCGGGCGATTCTGCTTTGCCAGCAAACGCAGCGCGATGTGGATTCTGCCAAGACACAGTTGCGCCACGCGCTTGGTAAGTGACCCGTAGGGCACGCTGCCTGCCGCACGATAGCTTTGCTGAGTCAGGTGAGGCCGCGCCGCTTTGTCGGTCAGTACATATCCGCCGGGATCTGAAATGCCGAATTGCTCACTCGCACGAGTTTCCAATCCCACGGCTTTCTGGAGAGGTGATGCCACTCCAACTCGAAAGGCGCGGGCAATTTGTTGATCCGTTCGTTGAGTAATTGCATCACATCATCGTCCGTGCTGTAGAGCGTGACTTTGCCAACCCACACCGCGCCTCGAAATTCGATCCGCACAGTCGGGTTCGCCGCAATGATTCTGGCTCCGCGCACCCATCGAAAGCCTTCCCGCATGCGTTCGAGAACCCGCGTCCGATCGTCGCCCCACTGATCTTGATAATTTTCGCCAATGGAGTCGGCCACAGTTTCCCAATTTCTGTGCTCGATCGCACGAAAGAAGTTTTCGGTGTGTCGTTGGACTTGATGTTCAGGCCGCCAAAGCCAGATGAGATACAATCCAATACAAAGTGCGAGAGCCAACCCGCCATACAATCCTCCGCGAAACGTAATCGTTACAGGCACGACTCTTTACCCGAGGAGTTACACCATCTCGCGGGTAAGGACCGGCTATTTCAAGGACGGCTCGACCGGTTCCTTTACCGCTACGTCTCGTTCCCAGCCTTCATTCTCCAGCGTGATATGCTCGATCGCGATCGCATTCGCATTAGCGTCTAGATCGGGCAGGATTTCATATTCTGAAACCCAGCAGCGGAAAATCTTATATGCAAGTACAAGCTGTCCGGCTTCGTTATAGAGCTCCAAAACGATATCTTTGCGGAGGTCTTTCAGCGAAACTTCCGAGCCAAGACCAGCACCGAGGCTCCAGACTTTATCGGCCCAGTTCTCAAATTCGGGGTCGTGAGTAACACCGCGCTCAAGCGTGATCGGCGCGAATTCGGTGAGCCCCGGAGATTTGCGACTGCTGCTGGGATCGCCTCCTTCGCGGTGGTGAATGACTTCGGTGCTTCGCCGCAGCCCGCTTATCTTGCTAACGCCAGCAACGTACTTCCCATCCCACTTAACGCGGAACTTAAAATTCTTGTACGGATCAAAACGCTTCGGGTTAACTGTGAACTCAGCCATAATCAGTGAAGCATTTGCGCGTTACTAAACTCAGCGCGTAAGCGGCGTGATACAAAAACGGAACGATCCTGTCAACTTTGTAGCAGGCTCTGCACTCTGGCGATGCCTTAGCTGGCGTCTCGCGCGTACCAATCCACCTTGCGCGTCACGTACATTACGATTGCAAGCACAATGAAGAGCGCGATCGCGCCCATGAGCAGCGCGTAATCCTGTTGCCGCAAGGTGATGTAGAGAAAGGTGTAAACGCCCGTCAAACCTGCGCCGATCATTAACGTGCGGACACCGCCGCCAAGGAAAAAGCGGCAATACCATGTGATCAATAACGTCGATGCCACGGCTGCGATCAGGTACGCCCAACTGAATCCAATGAATTCCGAAATCGACAATAGCAGCAGGTAGAACAAGCAAAGCGCCGCGCCGACCATCAGATATTGAAACGGATGAATTTTCTGTCGCGCGGTCACTTCAAATAGAAAAAACGCCGTAAAAACGAGCACCAGAAACAGCACACCGTATTTGATCGAGCGCTCGACGTAACGATACGCATCCAGAATGGAGAGGAACTGCGCTCCGAAAAGTGAATTTGAAACGGATTGGGTCGTGAATCGCTCGTTGCCGGTACGGCTCGTCCACGATTGCGGATAATCGCGTCCATAATACGACACTTTCCATGTGGCATCGAATCCGTCCGAACGCACCGATCGTTCCGCCGGCAGAAACGCTCCGCGAAATCCCGGGTCGGCCCAGTTTGATTTCAGCGTTGCTTCATTTTGCACACCGAACGGCGCAAAGAAAATCCCTTCGCTCCCATTGAAATCCAATGGAATCTCAAACTGAACGTCGGCTGCAATTGGTTGATCGCCAGCGAGCGATGCGGTTGCGCCCGTCGTGTAACCCGGAAGTTGTGAACCAGGTAGCATCGGACGCTTGGCGCCGCCCCAATCGAGAAGAATCGCTTCACGTGTGCCGCGCAAGTCGTTGATCGCGATGGTGACGAACGCATCCTTCCATTGCACATCCTTTACATCGATCTTCAGCGGCCCGAAATCGGGCGGCACAAACTTGCCGGATAGAGTCGTCTGCGCGCGATAGACCACGGCATTGTAAATCCCGCGATGCAACATCTGTGTTTGCACATTGCCCGAGACCTTCAGCGCTTGTGGCAGAAAATAAGCGTTGCCTGTGGCAGTCTCTTCCACTTCGCGCCGCTCCATCTTTCCGTCAGGCGCGGGAACTTCTTTCACAGCTTTGAACTTGTATTGATACGGAATGCCAAGCACTGGTCCGATAAGATTTTGTTCCCTGCCCCATGAGGAGGTAATATCCGCGACCGCCTCATTGCGCCGTTGCAAACGCTCCCTAAGTACGCCGGTAATCATTGCCAGGGGAATCAGCAACACCAATACGAGCGCGCCTACCCCGAGCAATTTGATGATGGTGCTGTGGCGCCGCCCAAACGACGGCTGAGATTTTGGCAGCGGCGGGGGCGCTTGGACCTCGGGCATGCCGCGATGTTGAATTAGCGAAACCGATTAGGCAACGAACTTACTCAGCAATATCGCCAGTTGCGCGGACGGGTAAGCGACGTGGCTGTACACGCGCTTGGGGCACCTCGCCCTTTGGCAGGGGAGAGGGGCGAGGGGGAGGCGGAATTACTCGCGCTGACGCCAATCGTTAGCAGGACTCTTTAGCTTCGACTTCGCCATTGCCGGCGAATTTGCGTGGCCTCACGCATGAAATTCGGATTTCGGATTACCTTCGTCGCATCCTGCGGGGCTGAATCGCTTCGCACGAATAGTGACAGGCAATCAATAAGGCGCCTGCCCCGCCAGTTGACGAGCTCCTGATTGATGCAATGCAGCCCGTGCTGCGCGCACAAAACGCGGAATAAATCAGCGCTCATTCCTGGATTTCGATGATGCGCCCAATCGAGGATCTTTGCTTTAATCAACGGTTTCGCCAACGCCTCCGGGAGCCGTTCCCGTGGCGTGCCGACGTATTCGCCGAAATTGGAATGATGAATGAAACCCTTCCCGCCGATCTTCAATTTGCGTCCCAGTTCGCGAAGATACGCGTCCACGACATCGCGATTTGTGTGTACGAAAGAATCAAAACTGAAGACAAAATCGATTGAAGCATCGGGAACCATCGAAAGTGAGCGGCCATCATTAAGATGACAGCGCACGTGAGAACTGGCCGCGAAACGCTGGAGACACGCTTCGATGCATTCTGCGGACTTATCAACAGCCCAAAGTTGTTCGCAGTAATCTTTGAGATAATGCGTCCACCGGCCGAAGCCTGGCGCGATTTCCAAAATTGTGCTGGTTGGCAGGAAATCGCGAATGCGCGGAAAGATTGTGCCGGCCCATTGTGCGGCGGAACTGCCCCAGGGCGCCGACCATTCTTCGCCCGCCTCTCTCCAATCGTACTTCATGCAATGGCTAGCACTATAGCCAGTACGCACTCTTCGAAACACCTTTGGCATTGCCTAAAGGTGTAGCCAAAACTCTAGGGGGAAGAGCATCAGAATGCCCCACACAGGAAATCGGGAGCGTCTCGAATTGCGATGAATATTACGTCCGCAGTCGCACTTGAAATGGTCAACACTCCAAGCTGGTGAAAGATCACCGCTTTGAAATTGTTGATGAACAAGCGGCGCGCGAGTACTGGAGTCTCAAACCGCTACCGCGCGACGACCGAAGAATCGTTGCAATTCGTTAGGCAGCGACGCGAAATGAATAAAGAGGCGGTGGCACTTCCGGTGAAAAACACCGGAAGTGAAATCACGCGAGTTTGTGATGAGTTCGTCGGCCACACTGCCAGTCTGGCGCCTCCCTGATGAGAACCTAATACCCCCCCAAAACCGGGCAACGGAGAGCTTGCAATCGTACAGAGTTTCGAGTGAAACTGCCTCTGTGCGGCAAGAAATGGACTACGAGATGCCCGTCTAATTATAGGTGAGCGGCTCGGAACACTTTCCCGCAAGACGCGGTAAAAAACCAAGAATAGAAACAACGAGAAAACACAAAGAAAATATGACAATGAAAACAACACTCACCCTAGACTCACGATTGCTCGCAATTATCGGTCGGCGCCTGCCGGCCGTATACGATGTCATCCCTCGTGGCCCGCTGAGCCGCTTCTTGGAGGTGGCACTCAACCCGCAGCCGCTTCCGCCGGTGGACCCACCGCCCCACGCACTGGGCGCCGCGCTCGCAGCCGAGTTTATCCAAACCGCCTGGGTCGCTGATCGCTTCGGACTTGATATCGGGCGTGTTTTCGACGATCTCGACGACTGGTGCCCAACGCGTCCGAAGCGACGGCTGAAGCTACCACCATGGTGGCCACCAGTTCCTGACCCGGAGCCGCATCCGAATTGGTTTATTGACTTCCATCTTGGCTTCGCCGCACGCCTCGCTGCTGCCTCGCTTGAGGACACCCGAATTGGTGAGTCCATAAATAAGGCAATCGAACGATCCATAGTAGCGATTAAATCCGCGACGGCGGCCAAGTAGCGGTAGAATTCCCATTGCACCGTTGACAATCACTTCGGAATCTGTCCAATCCGGACTCCGCTAGCGCGCAACGCCTACCAAGCGCTGCAGCCAACCCGTTGGGCGGCGTTGCAATCCTCTTTTGAGTCTTAAGTGCCTCAAGAATTTCCATCGTCACTCCGCCACATCTCGAACAGGGTGCGGCAACCTCGGCGAGCGTCGAGCGGGTAAAATGTTTTGTGTGCCTACAACCGGCACACTTCCAAGCAAAGCGGCCTTTGTTGAGTCGGTTGTTCGAATTCGCTGAGAATGGAGTCAGCCTGATGGCGCCCAAAGACGGAGTTAACAGTATTTATGTTCAATCGAACATAAACAGTCCCGGAAACACTGTCTAGAATAAAACAACGCTCCGAAATGCCGCTTTTTTCCGCGCGTGCGGGTCGCGACTGCTAATTGGCTCAGTCGCCTAACGCGGCACCTGTGACTCGTTCAAGCTCTAAAAATGCGCTGACTTTTTCCTCCGACAACACAGTAAAGCAAAGCGGAGGCAGGGTTCGTCGGCTGGAACCGCTGGTTGGGCATCGCCACTATCGGCTTAGCTCATCAGGGCCAATCCGCTAGCGCTTTCCGGATCATGTTGACCATGCCGGAGCCGCCCGCCGCGACATTGTTGTTCTCAGCAACGATGTCACCGAACGGCGTCGGGATGTACTTGTACTCGTCACCGGAATGAACGCCGATGATGTAGGGTCCCTCGGGCCAGGTGCCAAACAGCGGTCCGCCTGAGTTGCCGTCGCTCGCGTCCCCCATATGCTCGATCTCCGCGAAGCTGCCGTCCGGGTCGTCGTCGACCACGCGGATACCGTTCTCGACAGTCGGCCATTCCGCGCCTGAGTTGAAACCGGTGGCATATCCGGGATAGCCGATCAGGAGCCGACGGCCCCATTACGAAATAACTTCAGCGAGCTTGCCACAACACCCTGCCGTGGCTGGAAATCTTGTGAAAAAACTTCGGCTTCGGGAAAACAGCCGAACGTGTAACCGCAACCTTCAAAGGCTGCTTCCAGTTCCGCGAGTCCGCTGTTCATCACGCCTTCAAGTGAATCGTGATCGTGTCGGTGCGGATGATCCGGTAGCGAAACGCTGGCGACAGGCCTCGATACATTCACTCGAGCGATCAACAATCCACAGGTTTTCGCAGTAATCTTTCAGATAGTGCGTCCACCGCCCGAAACCGGGCGCGATTTCCAAAATTTGTGCTGGTTGGCAGCAATCGCGAATCCGCGGAGAAATTGTGCCGGCCCATTGCGCAGCCGAACTGCCCCACGGTGCGGACCATTCCTCGCCCGCCTCTTTCCAGTCGTACTTCATCAAGTTGTGGAACAACAACAACCATCATTGACGATCGTCAACGCTGGTTCCATATCGCCTGCGGCGCCCGCTCATTGCCGCGGGGCTAGGGGGAACAGTTTTGCTTGGCACGCCGCCGAAAACAGCATGGTTTCCACGCTTGCGTTGCCGCTCCTTACTCGTTACAAGCGTCTCCGTGCACCCGTTTCAGCCGCCTCCAATCAGCAGCCCGAGCAATTCCGAGACCTGGGAATAGCAACGGCCTTCGACGTCATTGCTCACGAGCAGCGCGAAGCCCTCTTGCCCCTTTACAACCCTCTAAGCGCACGAGATCAGATGCTGTGAAAGAAGAGATCAGAGCTTTCCTAAAGGACCAACTAGCTGCCATCAGAGCACTGCGCGCCGCTATGGAACAGACGCTTTCCGCAAAAGTCGAAACCCATTGGAGGTTCGTCGGCTACCGCAATTATATGGAGAAGTACCAAACCATTGCGACGGAAATCGCCAAAGTAGTCAAGATAACTGTTCCGATTGGATTTTGGGATTTGTCCAAGGTGAAATTTTCTTTCGAAGTCATTGGGTTGGTGCAAAAAGAGTATTTTGAAGGTGTGTATACCAATGTTCTGCTTCTAGAATCTTTTCTCGAGACGGAGATTGGTGCTAGAGATGATGAGATTCGGGCACTCTCAGATTTTTTCCAGGTCAGTTTGCGGCAGGCTGTTTTTGACCAACCAGAGACTGAGAGGCAAATTCAGGACGTCGTCGAGCAGCTCCTGATCGGAAGAGGGTTCGTACGCGGCGTCGACTACGAGCGCGAGAAGGGAAGAGTTAAAGTATCGATCAAGGAAGCTATCCCCGATTTTATCGTGTGGAGACTGGGCGGTCTCGCTATCGAGGTCAAACTCTGCCGGGATAAGAATAGCGCGAAGAACATCATTGATGAGGTAAATGCCGACATCCAAGCTTACGGCAAGAAATACCAAGCGATGTTATTCATCATTTACGATATTGGCGCCATTCAGAACGAAGTCGAATATAAGCAGGGTATTGAGGCAGTGGAGAAGAACATACATGTCGTAATTGTTAAACATTAAAGCCGCCCTGAACGAAGCGCCATGACCCTCGCCGATCCCCTCTCTCCAATCGAACGACTCAATCTGAAAACATCGCCTCCGGTGCACCGGCTCATTGCCGCGGGGTTAGAGCGAAATAGTTTTCTCGAGGACTTACCTGCGGAGATAGCATGTCAGTCAAAGAAGACATCAAGAACCAGCTGACAGCGCTGCTCGACGAGCGAGGTTCGCTGCTCGGACTATTGGACAAACTCGAGCCAGCTCGAATACTCGCCTTCGGTACTGCCTACCAAGCGTGGTACACCCGAGCAGTAACTCTTGTCCGATCTTTGGCACCCGATCGCCTGGATGAGTTTATCGGGTATTACCGCGTCGACCCGAAGCACAAGACAGTTCATGCCGGCACTTACGTAATTCAGGACTATATCAACGGTTATGGTCCCCCCTCGATCACACAGGCGGGAAGCCCTTCGACGAAAAGAATCTCACCGGCCTTCGCTTGCTCAATCAGTTACAAATTCTGGAATCCATCCAATCTCGAATCGACAGCGTCATCACGGATGTACAGGGTGCGCTGCTGGCCGAATTGGAGGATAGGGAGCTCGATGCAGCTCAGAAGCTTAAAGATATCAGCTTACGTGCAGCCGGCACGCTCGCCGGTGTTGTGCTGGAAAGACATCTTCAGCGCCTTGCGCAAGCGCATGGCGTCGTAGCGAAAAAAAATCCTACCATCGCCGACCTCAATGACCCGCTGAAACAACATTCCATCTATGGTGTGGCAGTTTGGCGAAAAATTCAGTACTTGGCCGATATTAGAAACCTTTGTGCTCACAAAAAGAATGAAGAAGCCACTGAAGAACAGGTTAGCGAATTGATTGACGGCGTGAATGGCATCGTCAAAACGGTGCATTGAGCCGGCAATGCCATACAGTTAAATGGCGGAAACGCAGAGTAACACCCAAACCCGGTTAACCGTGTCGGCCAACTTGAGATAGCAGTTTTGCCAATCCCTGCTGCCAAAACACCGCATCGCAAAACACATTCACCTTTTGATTGTTCTTCAATCGTAGCTTGCGTGGCAACTGCTGAAATATTTTTGCGTATGGGCATCTTTTTCGAAAACCGCGAAGATCCCCATTAAGCGTAAACCCGGCATCTGCGTAGGCAACAATCTCTCCAAACGCCGGATTCGGCGGACTCGGTTCATCGCCTGCATGTAGCGTCGTGCCGTTCGCCTAACGAGTTTCGCTTGCGCCGACGAAGGCTCTATCACCTGTTCCTTCGCCCACGGAATCTTTGCTCGACCCATCGGAACTGTTCCCACAGCTGATATACTCGACCGGTGCGAGGGTTTGCTGCAAAATTTGCTGCACTCGGCGAGTTTTCAGGGGTATGGCTGGGAGCGGAATCGAACCGCCGACACGTGGATTTTTGTCCATGTTTCTCACGATGGAAAGCTGTTCGCCTCAGCGGCTGCTATTGAACCTAGTGCGGCCGCCCTGGAGGCAGGGCTGATGGAACAAGAACAACCCTATCCGTGTTCTGCCGTGTTGCCGTGAATACGTACGTTTGTCCGTGCCGCACGTCGAGCACCGTCGACGTCGGCTGATAGTTTGGCACGGCCGACACGGTCAGCGAATGACGCCCCGCCGGCACGAAGTCATCGTAGCGGCGTCCCTGCACAATGTTGGCGGCCGTTCTCCCATCGATCTTAAGATTGACTGCCAAATTCCATCCAAAGTTTGGGGCCCTCAAAACAATAAGACGTCCTCCCGGCTGAGCGACGGCAGTTTCGGCGGAAGGGCCCGGCTCTGCTGGACTCGCGCCAGTTGCAGGAGAAGATACTTCCGATGCAGTGGAAGTGGGCACTGGCGGGACTTGGTCGATCTCATGTTCGCGCGGCTTTATGGCGTACTTTGCAAAATCAGCAGCGGTTCCATACGGCGAAGTGCTTACCTCACGCGATGAAGAATCCGGAGCTGTCGGCACCGGCGCTGCGGCTGGAGACGGCACCCCGACCTTCAGCCGTCGATCGGCTAGCTCATATGCCGCACCAGCCGAGGGGCCGATTTCCTGAAGTTTGCGCCACATTTCATTCGCGCGATCGTAAAGCTGCATGAGATCGTAAGTCTTCGCTAGTTCGGCGAGTACGGCGGCGTTATTCGGTTCGCTTTCCAACGCTTCCTGTAAGCGCTCGATGGCATTTGTCGTGTCACCCCGATCGCGCAGCTCGATGCCTTCTCGCAGCAACTGATCTACCAGCGACGGCCAGAATGCAGGAGTCTGGGCCATTGCTTCCACCGAGGACTCCGTTAGCGTCAAAGGACTAGGTGATGGTGACGGAGAGGGGATAGTCCGCGTCAACTCGCTATGCCAGCGCGACAGGCGAGCGGATATTGC
>Ga0209156_10002365_pt1 | contig 14810 bp, 9 predicted proteins | sample GraSoiAngelo_124_FD_185881 | JGI IMG/M metagenome (GOLD analysis project Ga0209156, IMG submission 185881) | Grasslands soil microbial communities from the Angelo Coastal Reserve, California, USA - 14_0927_05_20cm (SPAdes) (version 2) | ecosystem: Environmental > Terrestrial > Soil > Grasslands ...
CCATTCAACAACCGCAGGCATTACTTCATCGCGCATGATTACGTGGAAAATCTGCTGAGCGCGATCGAGTCGAATGGGCTTTTGCTTACGCAAGACTGGCAGGTCGCGTCCCCGATGTTTTATGCGCAGCAGATAGAACAGCTCCGGCGCGACGTAAAAGTTGTTGATGCTAATCTGCTACGGCGCTCGTGGTACTTCGATTATCTAAGACGCACTTACCCTGATTTGATCGAGCGGTCCCGAGAAAAGATTGAAATGTTTGTTGAGGACCTCAAAGCATGGGAACGCGATCCCGCGGCGTTTAAAAGCAACGCGCTGCTGACCCAAAAAATCAGCACGGCATTTTTGGAAATGATTCAGTCGATTGTGACGAACGAGAGCGGAGTCGGGCCGGTTTACATAACGCGGGATTTGCTGTTGCCCGACACTACAAACGGCGAAGTGACAAGATGGCTTTCTCAAAACTACCAACTCGTTCCGCAGGGCCTCCTTTTTAACCTTGCAAAGGACTCAGGCTTTCACGATTCGCCCGACGTACGGCTGGAAACCCGCGGTCTGGCTGACGGCACCGTGCGGTTTGAGCAAGACGACGTGGTGAACCTCAAGATCTTGTCAGCCTACACCAGCATGTTGATCAATCGAGGCCGCTATCTCGCGGCATTCAATCAGCATGAGCGCGCCATTATTGCCTTCCAAGAGGCGCTCGCACTCGACCCCAATCTCGCTGCGGCGCGAGAGGGTCTTGCGCAAAGCACAGCAAAATTATCAAATCCTTAGTAACCTATTGGCGACTAGGGCCGCGACGTTGATCCATTCCTTTCTTGCCAGTCTAGCGAATTGCTTCTAAACGGGCAGGATGAAAATCACGTCTTGTGTTCTTGTAATTCTCTTGTGTCTCGGCATCGCAGCGCAAGCTGCCGATCAAACTATCGCACTGAAAGCGGCGCGACTCTTTGACGGTAAGTCGAACGCGCTCGTGCAAAACGCCGTGGTGATCGTTCAGGGCGATAAGATTGTCGATGCGGGAAGCAATTTGCCGATCCCGAGCGGCGCGCAGATGATCGACCTCGGCGACGCGACGCTTGCGCCTGGTTTCATGGATGCGCATACGCATTTGACCGCCGATTTCTCCGGCAATTACAACGAGCGCCGGCTACAGCAACTTGATCTGAATGTTTCCGAACACGCGATCCGCGCGACGGCCTTTGCCCGCGCGACCGTCGAAGCGGGATTTACCACGGTGCGCGACTTGGGTAGTCGTTTCGTCGCCAGCCGTGAATTTGTCGATGTTGCACTGCGCAATTCGATTAACAAAGGCGTAATCGTCGGCCCGCGGATGCTGGTCGCGACGAAAGGAATCGGCGCCACCGGCGGTCACTTCGATCCGACCGGCGGGTTTCGTGATTTCCTTTTTGGGCGCGAACCGGATTACACGGACGGCATTGCGAATGGCCCCGACGAAATCCGAAAGGCGGTGCGATTTGAAGTGAAAAATGGCGCGGACGTCATTAAGGCCGCAGTTTCCGGCGGCGTGCTTTCACTCGCCGATGAGGTTGATACGCCGCAATTAACGCCGGCTGAAATGGCGGCGCTGGTCGATGAATCGCACCGGTTGCGCAAGAAAGTGGCCGTGCATTGCCACGGCGATCAAGCCGCGCGCGAGGCGATCGAGGCTGGCGTCGATTCGATCGAACACGGTTCGTTTATGAAACCGGAAACGCTTACGATGATGAAAAAGAAAGGAGCTTTCCTAACGCCGACGCTGATGGCCTCGGAGTGGATCATGGGCAAGCTCGACAATTACCCGCCGGTGTTGCAGGCGAAGGCGAAAGCGGCCACAGCGGCTCGCTCGGAAATGTTTCGAAATGCGGTTAAGATGGGCATCAAGATTTCATTTGGAACCGACGCAGCAGTCTATCCACACGGACAAAACGCGAAAGAATTCAAGTTAATGGTCGATCTCGGTATGAGTGCGGTCGATGCCCTGAAATCCGCGACGGCCAACGATGCCGAGCTTCTCGGCATCGGGCAAAAAGTCGGGACTCTGGAAAAAGGGAAACTGGCCGATGTCATTGCGATGCCGGGCGATCCGACTTTCGATATCACTGCAACCGAGCGCGTCTCCTTTGTGATGAAAGAAGGCAAAATCATTCGGCAAGGCCTGCCCACGTCGGGGGGGAGCGCCGAAGCGACAAGCTCGCCGGATGTCTCAGATCCGGTGGATTAACGGTACGATTTGTTTAGGCAAGGTTTTGACAAGGCAGAGATAGCCGCTACGTTCCGTGTCCGCTCGCTAGATTTGAGTGGGACAACTTTTTAAGCAGGAGCCTGGTTGCACGTCACCGGGCATTTGAACTGCACAAGAAATGCAAAAAAATCGAAGCAAACGTTATCGCGCAGCCGCAGAACAAGTGGACCGCAGCAAGAGTTACAATCTTGCGGACGCCATCTCAACGCTGAAGAAGTTTCCGCCGACCAAGTTTGATCAGACCGTGACGGTTTCGTTCCGGCTCGGAGTTGATCCGAAGCAATCCGATCAAATGGTGCGCGGGACCTGCCCGCTTCCGCATGGCAGCGGCAAACAGGTGCGGGTGCTTGTCTTCGCGGAGGGTGAGACGGCCAAGGCTGCCATGGAAGCTGGCGCGGAATTTGTCGGCATGAAAGATCTGATTCAAAAATGCCAGGAAGGTTTTCAGGATTTTGATGTGGCGATCGCTACACCTGCGGCAATGGCGGAAGTCCGGAAGCTGGGAAAGGTGCTCGGACCGCGCGGATTAATGCCAAATCCCAGAACCGGAACGGTGACTGACGACACCGCGAAAGCAGTGCAGGAGGTGAAGGCGGGCCGGGTCGAATTCAAGCTCGATAAGAACGGCAACGTGGCTGTGCCGGTTGGAAAATTTTCGTTCGAGGAAAAAGCTTTGGTGGAAAATGGAAATGCCGTGATCGAAGCCGTTGTGCGAGCGCGTCCGGCGACAGCCAAAGGCCGCTTTCTTGAAGGAGTGACAATTAGTGCGACGATGTCTCCGGGCGTCCACATCGATCCATCGCCGTATTTGAATGTCTAGCGTAAAACACTCAACGTCGAAATAGATGAGACCAGAAAAGACCAGCATTGTTTCAGATTTGTCCGAGAAATTGAAACAATCGCTTTTTGTACTGGTGACCGATTATCAGCACATGAAGGTAGCTGATTTCACCGAATTGCGGAACCGGTTGGCGCCGGCAGGCGCCGAAATGCACGTTGTGAAAAATAATTTCCTTAAGCGTGCCATGGCGGATTTCGGTTTCCCGGATGTTGGTGACCAATTGGCGGGCCAAACGGCTGTCGTCACAGGCGAAAGAGACGTGGCCCCAGTAGCAAAAATTTTTAAGACGTTCGCGACCGAATTTAAAATCGCGGCCCTGAAGCTTGGTTTTGTCGATCGCGCTGTTCTTTCCACTGCAGATTTGGAAACGTTAGCGGAATTGCCGCCGCGCGAAATTTTGCAGGCGCAATTGCTGGGAATGAACCGGCCTCCGCATTGGCACGGTTGCTCAATGCAAAGGCTCAAAAGGAAGGAAAACCAGCGGAGGCGAGCGCATAAAAAGATTTCGGCCCCTCTTTTGGCGGGTCGAGGAACTAAACGAAACTGTCCGAGCCGATGGCTATCGGCTTTAATTCTTCGAAGGCTTTCGGAGGCGGCAATTGGAGGAAAATAAAATGGCAGAGACAGAAAAATTGGTGGAGCAACTCAGCAACTTATCGGTCCTGGAGATTGCTGGATTGGTCAAGCAGCTTGAGGAAAAATGGGGTGTGAGCGCAGCCGCGCCGGTGGCAGTCGCAGCCGGTCCTGCTGCAGCGGGCGCACCGGGTGCAGCGGCAGCTCCCGCGGCCGAAGAAAAGACGACGTTCGACGTAATCCTCACGGAAATGGGCGCAAACAAGATTGCCGTGATCAAGGAGGTCCGCGGCGCCGTGCCGGGACTTGGTCTGGCGGAAGCGAAAGCGCTGGTCGAAGGAGCGCCCAAGACAATCAAGGAAGGCGTGACGAAGCAGGAGGCGGACGAGACGAAGAAAAAGATCGAGGCCGCGGGTGCAAAAGTCGAAATTAAGTAAGCAAATCTGGCCTCGAGCGGCCGCAGTAGCATCATGAAGTGCTTGCGGACCAACCGATCCGAGGTATCGTGAGATTTGGTTAAGCCTAGGCAGGCGTATTTTTAACCCGGCGTTACAAGGCGGAAACACAGTTCTGGCAACGAAATGGGGGTCATCAATTTGACAGACCGCTATTTTGGAGCTAGTATTGTGCCTTCGCTCGTCGCTGAATCGGTAAACTCTTGCCTGCGTCGGCTCCCATTTGTGTGGTCGCCGCGAGGTATTAGCTCTTGATCTTAGTGAATATGTCCGAACGCATTTACTTTGGAAGCATCAAAGAAGGGATTGAACCGCCAAATCTGATTGAGGTTCAGGCCAATTCGTACGTCGATTTCCTGCAGAAAGACGTCCCTTATTCAAAGCGAAAAAATCAGGGACTCCAGGCCGTTTTCAAGGAGGTCTTCCCGATCGAAAGCTACGACGAGAAAGCGGTGCTTGATTTTAGCCATTATGACATCGGCGAGCCGAAATTGACCGCTCTCGAAGCGCAACGGGAGGGACAGACGTACAGCGCGCCGTTGCACGTCACATTCCAGTTGCGAGAAGAGAAAGGCACCAAGGAAGAGAAAGTGTACATGGGGGAAATCCCTCTGATGACGCCGCAGGGTACTTTCGTGATTAATGGCGCGGAGCGCGTCGTTGTGAGCCAGTTGCATCGCTCTCCGGGAATCGCCTTCGAATCGACCGTCCACGTCAACGGCAAAGTGCTTTACAGCTTTCGGATCATTCCAGACCGGGGTTCCTGGATCGAAGTGCAATTTGATACCGCTGATCTTCTTTACATTTACCTCGACCGACGCAAACGGCGCCGAAAGTTTCTCGCCACTACGTTCCTGCGAGCACTGGGTTACGGCTCCGACGAGGACGTCATCAAACTTTTCTATAACATCGAAAACCTGAAGCTGAGCGAGAAACTCGACGAAGAGAAGCTGGCGACCAAGGTGCTTACCGCAGATGTCCGAGATGGTGAAGTGACGGTGGCGCGCGCGTTCGAACCGCTCACTCTGGCGACTGTTCGCCAAATCATGGCGCTCAAGATTCACGAGGTGAAAGTAATCGACATCTCGAACGACGACACAATCGTGAAGGCGCTTAGAAAAGACCCGGCACACGACCAGGAAGAGGCACTTAAAGATATTTATCGCCGCCTTCGCCCGGGCGATCCCCCGACGGTGGCCAACGCCCGGGCTTTACTAAAAAGACTCTTTTTCGATCCCAAGAAATATGATCTTGGACGTGTCGGTCGTTACAAGATTAATCAAAAACTCGGCATCAACGTTGATGCCACCGAGCGGATCTTGACCGACAAAGATTTTATCGCGGCAATCAAGTATTTGATCAATTTGCGCCGGGGCGAAGGCACCCTCGATGATATTGATCACCTGGGTAGCCGCAGGGTGCGCACCGTAGGCGAATTATTGGCGAATCAATGCCGAGTCGGTCTTGCTCGCACGGAGCGGTTGGTAAAAGAACGCATGACGCTGTTCGACATCAATGTCGATGGGATGACACCGCAGAAGCTTATTAATCCAAAAGCGCTGAGCGCGGTCATCCGCGATTTCTTTGGCCGTTCGCAGCTTTCGCAGTTTATGGATCAAACGAATCCGCTCGCGGAATTGACGCACAAGCGGCGTTTGTCGGCTCTCGGTCCTGGAGGTCTTAGTCGGGAGCGTGCCGGATTCGAAGTGCGCGACGTTCATCCTTCCCATTACGGCCGCATTTGTCCGATCGAAACGCCGGAAGGCCCAAACATTGGCTTGATTAGCTCAATGAGCACTTTCGCGCGCATCAATGAGTTTGGGTTTATCGAGACGCCGTATCGCAAAGTGGAAAAGGGCCGTGTAACGGACCAGATCGAGTATCTTACCGCCGATCGCGAAGAGAATTTCCTCGTGGCGCAAGCCAACGCACCCGTGGACGGTCGCGGGCATTTCACCGGGGAAAAAGTCTCTGTGCGCTACCGCGGCGACTTCCTTGAAGTCGATCCCGCCAAGGTGAATTACATGGACGTGTCGCCGAAACAGCTGGTGTCGGTGGCGGCAGGCCTCATTCCGTTTCTTGAACATGACGACGCAAACCGGGCGCTGATGGGTTCGAACATGCAACGCCAGGGGGTGCCGCTGATCGTTTCCGAGGCACCGTTCGTAGGGACTGGGCTGGAAGAAAAAGTGGCACGAGATTCGCATGCTGTTGTTCTAGCAACCGAGAGCGGCAAGGTCGCTTCGGTCACAGCGGATCAAATTGTTGTCACCAAAGACGGCCATCTGCCGGAAAGCAAAAAGAAGCTTAAGACGGACCCCGAGGCGGGGATTCACGTTTATGAACTCCGCAAATTCATGCGGTCCAACGCAGGCACATGCGTGAACCAGAAGCCGATTGTGCGCAAAGGCCAGCATGTAAAACGCGGTCAAGTTATCGCTGACGGCCCCAACACCGATCACGGCGAGTTGGCGCTGGGACGCAACGTGCTCGTCGCGTTCATGCCATGGAACGGATACAACTTCGAAGATGCCATCATGATCTCTGAAAAAGTGGTGAAGGAGGACATTTATACGTCCATCCACATCGATGAATTCGAGATCGGCGCGCGCGATACCAAGCTCGGGCCGGAGGAAATTACGCGGGACATTCCCAACGTCAGCGAAGAAGCTTTGCGCAACCTTGGCCCGGATGGAGTAGTGCGCGTCGGAGCGGAGGTAAAGCCTGGCGATATTTTGGTTGGGAAAATTACGCCGAAAAGCGAGACTGAATTGGCTCCGGAAGAGCGTCTGCTTCGAGCGATCTTTGGCGAGAAAGCGGCGGACGTGAAGGATACCTCGCTTACCGTTCCCTCGGGCACTTACGGAATCGTAATGGACGTGAAGGTTTCGTCTCGTCGCGAGGTTTCGCGCGAAAAACTCACTCCGGCGGAAACCAGGCGGCAGCTAAAAACAATCAGCGAAGAACATAAGCGCAAAAAAGAGGGGCTGATCGAACAATTGACCGATTCGCTTTCGAACGTCCTGCTCGGCGAAAAAGTCCCTCTCGACGTCGTCAACGCCAAGAATGGTGAGATCATTATTCCAGCCAATCGTAAAATCACCAAAACACTGTTGCGAAAACTGGCGACAGCGCATGATCACGTCGAGATCGATCCGAGTCCGATCCGCAATCGGATCCGCGAAATCATTGGGTCGTACGAGCACAAGTTCGCAGAGCTGGAGCTTGAACGCGATCGCGCGATGGACCGGGTCGAGAGCGGAGACGATATCGATCCGGGAATCATCAAGCAGGTCAAGGTTTATATCGCGAGCAAACGCAAGCTGAGTGTCGGCGACAAAATGGCTGGACGCCATGGCAACAAGGGGGTCGTCGCGAGGATCGTGCCCGAAGAAGACATGCCGTTCCTGGCGGACGGAACACCGGTTGAGATCGTGCTTAATCCGCTAGGTGTACCCAGCCGCATGAATGTGGGGCAGGTTCTGGAAACGCACCTGGGCGTGGCTGCGAAAGCGCTCGGATTCAAGGTAGCGACCCCAGTGTTCGACGGAATTAAGGAAAAACAGATACGTGAATATTTGCATGATGCCAAGAAGAAGGATGGTTTCACATGGGTGCAGGAAACTGGTAAGGCGCATCTTTTCGATGGGCGCACTGGCGATTCGTTCGATCAGGAAGTAGTGGTTGGCCACATCTACATGATGAAACTCGGCCACCTAGTGGCGGACAAAATTCACGCACGCGCCGTGGGGCCGTACTCGCTTGTTACTCAGCAACCGCTCGGTGGCAAAGCGCAATACGGTGGCCAACGTTTTGGTGAAATGGAGGTCTGGGCTCTCGAGGCTTACGGGGCCGCCTACACGTTACAGGAATTGCTGACCGTCAAATCCGATGACGTGCAAGGCCGAACCCGCATCTACGAGTCGATCGTGAAAGGCGACAACTCGCTCGAAGCGGGGACGCCCGAGTCTTTCAACGTCCTAATCAAGGAAATGCAGAGCCTTGGTCTCGACGTAAAGGTCGGCGGACAGGCACCCACCTTCATGGAGAGCATCGCATAATTTTTAGATTCACCCGCCTTTGCCAAGGCTACGGCGGGCAAGCAATCACAATACTGAGTTAAAGACTAAATGAACGAACATTCCTGGCGTGAGTTAGTGGGCGAAGAGCGCCCCGTGGGTTTTGATCAAGTCGCCATCGGTGTTGCCTCCAGCGACACGATGCGTTCGTGGAGCAAAGGCGAAGTCAAAAATCCCGAGACAATCAATTACCGCACGTTTAAGCCGGAAAAGGGCGGGCTTTTCTGCGAACGCATTTTTGGTCCGACCCGGGACTGGGAATGTTCGTGCGGAAAATACAAGCGCATCAAGCATAAGGGCGTGATCTGCGACCGATGCGGCGTGGAAGTCACCCTGGCGCGTGTTCGCCGCGAACGCATGGGTCACATCGAATTAGCGGTGCCCGTTTCGCACATCTGGTTTTACAAATGCATGCCCTCGCGCATCGGACTCATGCTCGATATGAGCGCGCGCCAGCTCGAGCGCGTCATCTATTACGAGGACTACATCGTCATTGATCCAGGCAAGACACCGTTGCAGAAAACACAACTGCTTAACGAAGTCGAATACCGTGAGGCGCAGGAGCAGTACGGCGAAGATTTCGTCGCCGGCATGGGCGCGGAAGCGATCAAGAAGCTTCTTGCCGAGATCGACCTCAACAAGCTCAACAAAGAGCTCGAGAAAGCGATGTCTGCCACCAAGAGCAAACAAATCCGTAAGAAACTGGCCAAGCGTCTCAAGCTCGTTCAAGGATTTCAGAATTCACATGCGCGTCCCGAGTGGATGATTCTGGATGTATTGCCGGTCATTCCGCCGGATTTGCGGCCCTTGGTTCCGCTGGAAGGCGGGCGTTTTGCAACGTCCGATCTGAATGATCTTTATCGTCGGGTGATTAACCGCAACAACCGGCTCAAAAACCTCCTTCTGCTTAAGACGCCCGACGTCATTATTCGCAACGAAAAGCGAATGTTGCAGGAAGCGGTGGACGCTTTGTTCGATAACGGCAGACATGGTCGCGCCGTGACGGGAGCCGGGAATCGGCCTCTCAAATCGCTCAGCGACATGCTCAAGGGCAAGGGCGGCCGTTTCCGCCAAAACCTGCTTGGCAAACGCGTCGATTATTCCGGCCGCTCAGTTATCGTCATCGGCCCGGAATTGAAGCTGTATCAGTGCGGTTTGCCAAAGAAGATGGCGCTCGTGCTTTTCGAGCCGTTCATTATCCGCCGGCTAAAAGACCTCGGTTATGTGCACACGGTGCGCAGCGCGAAAAAGATGATTGAACGTCAGACGCCGGAGGTCTGGGACATTCTCGATGAAGTGACCAAGGGTCATCCGGTGTTGCTAAATCGCGCGCCCACTTTGCATCGATTGTCAATTCAAGCTTTCGAACCGCAATTAATCGAGGGCGAAGCCATCCGTATTCATCCGCTGGTTTGCACCGCGTACAACGCGGACTTCGACGGCGACCAAATGGCGGTGCACGTGCCGCTCTCGGTGGAGGCGCAAATGGAAGCGCGCATGCTTATGCTCGCTCCGAATAACATTTTCTCCCCTTCCAGCGGCAAACCCATTACCACGCCTTCACAAGACATTACGCTGGGTTGTTATTACCTTACCCAAAATCCTCGCGGTCCAAGTAAAGACGGCCAGCGATTACCACTCTTTGCAGACGCAGCCGAAGTTGAATTCGTCATGGCGGAGGGCAGCGTTCACACGCACGACCGTATCCGGATCAAGAACCCCGATTTTGGAAGAAAAACCATCTACGGGAATGCTGAAGCCAAAACTATCGAGACCACGCCTGGGCGTGTGATTTTCAATGAGATCTGGCCCAGCCAGCTTGGATTTTTCAATAAAGCTGCCGGCAAAAAGCAGCTCAGCGATATTATCTGGCGCTGTTACCAAATCGCTGGTCCGGCGGAGACCGTCGCGACGCTGGACAAATTAAAGGAGCTCGGTTTTGCCGAAGCAACCAAAGCCGGTATCTCGATTGGAATTTCGGACATGATCATTCCGAAAGAGAAGCAGACGGAGCTGGAAAATGCTTACAAGCAAATCCGCCAAGTGGAACAGCAATATCGCAGGGGCATCATCACCGATGGCGAGCGTTACAACAAGATCATCGACATCTGGACGCACGCCGGAGACGAGATTTCCAATATCATGTTCCGTACCTTGGAGCACAACGAGGGTCGCAAGGAATTGAATCCAGTTTATTTGATGGTCGATTCCGGCGCGCGCGGCAACCGACAACAAGTGCGTCAGCTCGCAGGCATGCGTGGTTTGATGGCCAAGCCGAGCGGCGAAATCCTCGAGCATCCCATCACGTCCAACTTCCGCGAAGGTCTTAGCGTGCTCGAGTATTTTATCTCCACTCACGGCGCTCGCAAAGGTCTTGCTGACACCGCGCTCAAAACCGCTGACTCCGGTTATCTCACCCGCAAACTAGTGGATGCGGCGCAGGACGTGATCATCAATGAAGAAGATTGCGGAACAGTCAATGGAATCGTGGTACGCTCGATTTATGAGGGCGATGAAGAGGTGGTCGATCTTGGGCAGCGCATCATCGGCCGGATCAGTTGCGAAACGATCCCCAACCCGGTGGACAAGAAGAAAAAAATCGTAAAGGTGAATCAGTACATCGATGAGAGGATCGCCGCGGAGTTGCAGCGCATCGGCGTAGAGAGCTTGAAGATTCGTTCGGTACTTACGTGCGAGTGTGGCCGCGGCGTTTGCGCGATGTGCTACGGACGCAACCTGGCAACTGGCCAGTTCGTGAAAATGGGCGAAGCAGTTGGCATCATCGCTGCGCAATCCATCGGTGAGCCGGGAACGCAATTAACCATGCGAACCTTCCACATCGGCGGCACGGCCAGCCAGACGTTCAAGCAACCGATCATCAAGGCGAAAAACGATGGCACAGTTCGGTTCAATGATCTGCGAACAGTCCAGGCGCTCGATGGCAGTTGGATTGTTTTGAACAAGAACGGTTCGATCAGCGTGCACAATGATGAGGGACGCGAACTCGAGCGCTACAACGTGGTCATCGGCTCCATGATTTCCAAAGACGACGGCGCCTCGGTGAAAAAGGGCGAGACGTTTGTGCAGTGGGATCCGTACAACGTCCCGATTCTTACCGATAAGGGCGGCAAGATCGAGTTCCGCGACATGATTGCCGGCGTCACCATTAAGCGCGATGTCGATGAAGCAACCGGTCTCATGGGCACGGTCATTATCGAGCATAAAGAAGATTTGCATCCGCAGGTGGTGATTGGGGGCGACAAAAAGGAAGTACTCGCGAGCTATTCTATCCCGGCCGGCGCGCACGTCGTAGTTGAAGAGGGGCAGAAAGTGCGCGCGGGCGCGCTGCTCGCAAAGACGCCACGCAAGGTCGCAAAGACAAAAGATATCACCGGCGGTCTGCCTCGGGTGGCTGAACTGTTCGAAGCTCGCCGGCCAAAAGATGCAGCTGAGATCGCCAAGATCGATGGCATTGTGGAAATGGGCGGAACTGTCCGCGGGAAACGACGCTTGATTCTAAAAGATCCTGAGACGGGAGCCGAGGAAGAGCATCTGATCTCTCTCACCAAGCACATCATCGTTTTCAAAGGCGATTTCGTGAAGAAAGGTCAGCAACTGACCGAAGGCCCTATCGTGCCGCACGAGATTTTGGAGGTATGCGGTCCGCAGGAGTTGCAGGAGCATTTGGTCAACGAAGTGCAGGAGGTCTATCGATTGCAGGGCGTGGAGATCAACGACAAGCACATCGAGATCATCGTGCGCCAGATGTTGCGCAAGGTGAAAGTTACCGACCCGGGCGATACCTCGTTGCTCTGGGGCGATCAGGTGGACAAACTCTACTTTGGGGAAGAAAACAAGAAGGTCGTGGAAAAGGGCGGCAAACCGGCAGAGGCCGTTCCCGTTCTTCTCGGCATCACGAAGGCCTCGCTGGAAACCGACAGCTTCATCTCGGCTGCGTCATTCCAAGATACGACCCGCGTTCTCACCGAAGCGGCGACACTGGGTAAAGTCGATAAGCTGCGTGGATTTAAGGAGAACGTGATCATGGGTCACTTGATTCCTGCCGGAACAGGGTTCGGGCAGCATCGCCAGATCAAGCTTGTCGAAAAAGGCGAGCCAATCGGCGCGCCTGTAATGGAAGAAGCCGAGCCGCAGCCGGCAATCGGCTAAGTTCGACAGCCATCTACTGAATTGGCGTTTCACAGAAACGTCCTACAATTTAGCGTGTGTCGATCGTAACCAAAACCGGCGACAAAGGAGAGACCTCGCTGATGTACGGGCGACGCCTTTCGAAAGCCGATCCACGTGTTGACGCTTACGGCTGTATCGATGAGCTAACCTCGGTGCTTGGTCTCGCCCGGTCAATTTCCACCGATAAATTCCTTTCAGACGAAATCTTCGCCGCGCAAAAAGATTTGATCGTTGTCATGGGTGAACTGGCGACGGCGTCAGGCGATCAGGAACGTTACATCAAAGATGGCTTTCACGTTACCAGAGTGGAGATGGTGGACCGGATCACGGCAGTCATTTCCGATCTCGAGAAGGACAAATCGCTTTATCCAAAGGACTGGGCGATCCCCGGCGAAACCGCGGTTTCGGCGGCTTTTGATTTTGCACGCGTGACATGCCGCCGCGCGGAGCGGCACATCGCCGCGTTCAGCGTCGGGGACAAAGATTTTAATCCGGAGATTTTGCGTTACCTGAATCGCCTTTCTGATCTCTGTTGGGTCTTGGCCAGATACGCAGAGAAAAAATCACCAGCTTCCAGTTAGGGGCTAAATCGGTGTTTTGCTGCGTCCGTCAGCACCGAATTTCAGGTTGCGCATCGACGCGTGCTGTAGCATCTTCACGCTCCCGCTCTGGAAGCTCCCGCCCTCGGGAATTTCTCTTATGGCAGATACAACAGAATTAGTGCCTGAATTGTTGGAAGCTGGCGTTCATTTTGGACACCAGACGAAGCGTTGGAATCCGAAGATGAAGCCTTTCATCTTCGAACAGCGCAACCAGATTTACATTATAAATTTGGATGAGACCGTCCTGCAACTTCGGCGCGCTACGGAATTTCTCCAGGAAGTCGCTCGCCGCGGCGGCAAAATTTTATTTGTCGGTTGTAAGAAGCAGGCGCAGGAAGCGATAAAAGAGGCAGCACTGGCTTGCGGACAATTTTATGTGAACCAGCGCTGGCTCGGCGGCACACTGACTAACTTGGCGACCATTCGCAAGAGCATCGGGCGATTGAAATACATCGAAGAGATCGAGCAGTCGCCCGAATACAAGAAAATGGGAAAACAAGAATTGGCGGCGCTTAATCGCGAGGCCGCAAAGCTCCGTCGCAACCTCGACGGGATAATCGAGATGTCGCAGTTGCCCGATGCGCTGGTGGTGATCGACACGATCCGCGAGCAAAACGCTGTGAATGAAGCGCGGCGTCTCGGCATTCCAGTGGTCGCCATTGTGGATACGAACGCGGACCCCGAGGTCATTGATTACCCGATTGCTGGCAACGACGATGCGATTCGCGCTATTCGCGTGATTTTGCAGAAGCTCGTAGACGCCATCGTCGCGGCAAGCAACGAAGCGCGCATTCGCGAGCAGGTCGAAATGGCCGGCGTTTCGGCGTAGGCGGAAGAAAACGTCCAACGCCGAGCGTCGCACACGCCAATGTTTAATGAAAACGACAACTGAAATCGATCCGCAACTGGTAAAACAACTCCGCGAGAAGACCAACGCGGGGATGATGGATTGCAAGCGCGCCCTTGTCGAAAGCGGCGGCGATCTTGAGAAGGCAGAAGCGATCTTGCGCACAAAAGGCGTCGCCGCTGCTGGCAGAAAAGCCGCGCGCGCGACGAAGGAAGGCATCGTGGCCTCTTACATTCATCTTCAAGGCAAAGTCGGCGTGCTGGTCGAGGTGAATTGCGAGACCGATTTTGTAGCAAGGAACGAGAATTTCCGCGAATTCGTGAAAGACATCACTCTCCATATTGCCGCTGCGCATCCGCTTTATGTCAGCCGCGCAGATGTTCCCGATAATCTCATCGAATCCGAGCGCGAGATTTACAAAGCACAGGCAAAAGGCAAACCGGAAAATGTGGTGGAGAAAATGGTTGAAGGAAAACTCGACAAATTTTTCAGCACGTATTGTTTGCTCGAGCAAGGATTCATCAAAAATCCAGACGAAACCATCGGTGACCTTATCAAAGCCAAAATTGCTGAGCTAGGCGAGAACATCGTGATCCGGCGCTTTGTCCGCTATCTCGTCGGCGAACCGCTGCCGAGCGAAGCGTAGCGTTGTAGCGACGTTTGTGCCAAACGCCAAATCTTAGGAAAGGCGCGTGGCACAAGCGCCTCTACAACTTCGCGTGCAGCTAACTAATCCGTGATTAGGTTGCGAAGAAATGGCGCTCGAGGAATACAAGCGGAAACGCGACTTCAAGAAGACTGCTGAGCCGACAGGCAAACCGCTACCCCAAAAGGTCAAAGGCGCGTCACGCTTTGTGATTCAAAAACACGCTGCGCGCCGTTTGCACTACGATCTCCGCTTGGAGATGGATGGCGTGCTGAAGTCATGGGCACTACCGAAAGGACTACCTTGGAAACGAGGCGAGAAACATCTT
>Ga0209156_10002374_pt1 | contig 14786 bp, 13 predicted proteins | sample GraSoiAngelo_124_FD_185881 | JGI IMG/M metagenome (GOLD analysis project Ga0209156, IMG submission 185881) | Grasslands soil microbial communities from the Angelo Coastal Reserve, California, USA - 14_0927_05_20cm (SPAdes) (version 2) | ecosystem: Environmental > Terrestrial > Soil > Grasslands...
GAAAACACTTACCTTCAGCCTCGATCAAACCGCGCTCCGTAATTTGCGCTGGATTGTTCTGGTCTTGATGCCGCTGGTGCCGGCATTGATCGGTTCCGCGGTGTGGTGGAAGCGGCGAGCCTGATCGCGCTATGAGATTTCGAACCACGCTCGTGCTCTTTGGCCTTACCGTGGCGTTAGTCGTTTTCATCAAATTTTACGAAACCAAGCGCCCGAATACCGAAGAAGCGAATCGTCGCGCTCAGAACGTGATCAATTTCGAACGTGATAAAATCGACGGAGTTGTCATTCAAAACGGCGAGGAACGGATCGAATTAAAACGCGCAGACAAAAAATGGCGACTGGAAGCACCGGTCAAAGACCTGGCCGATGGTAGTACCGTAGACAGCTTATTATTCGATCTGGAAGACTGGAAAAAAGATGCAACTATCAGCGGAAAAGAAATCGAGGCCGACAAGAGCCGGATGGCGGAATACGGTGTGGCCAAAGCGAAGCTTCGGCTCAAGCTCCAAGGCGCGAACGCACCGCCGGAGATTTTATTCGGTAACAACGCCGCTCTGGAAGGCAAGACCTATGTGCGGTTTGAGAATTCGAAGGATGTCTTTCTCGCCGCGCAGTCGATCAAGAACCAGATTTCGAAAAAGCCCGAGGAATTTCGGGATCGCAAATTAACCGACACAGTTGCGACACAGGTCGCACGGCTTTCACTCAAAACCGCGGCTGGCGAAATGGAACTGCAAAAACAAGCTGATCACTGGCAAATCGTGAAACCGTTGCGGGCCCGGGCCGACGACCAAAAGGTCAACGATCTGATTGCGCAGATCACGACCAGCCGGATCGCCCAATTTGTGGCCGACGATGCCGGTGATTTGCATCCCTACGGCCTGACCGAGCCGCGCGGGACAGTGACCATTTTTACCGCCGACGACAAACAAGGCCAGATTTTGCAGATAGGCGGCGTCCCCGAAAAAGAAAAGGACCAGGTTTACGTGCGATTCGCACCGCGCAAGTTCGTTTACACTTTGCCGAACAAGATCGAAACAATTTTGAATACCAGACCAAACGATTTACGTGACCGGCATCTGGTGCGTTTTGATCAAAATCAGCTGGATCGCATCACGATTGACGCTCCGGGGAAAACCAAAACGGTGCTGGCCCGCAAGGATCAAAACTGGACCATCGTCAACCGGAACAATCGCCCGGCCAATGCCGCAGAAGCGCGCCGGTTAATTGATCTGCTCGCCGGCGAGCAAGTAACAAATTTCGTTGCAGACGTTGCCTCCGATCTGCCAAAATATGGTCTCGATAAGCCGCAATTAACGGTCACTCTCAGCTCATTTGCGTCAGAAAATACGGCCGAGACCAAGGCGGGCGAGCACCCCCTGGCGACGATTGCATTCGGAAGAATCGATGGTGAAAATATTTTCGCGCGTGTGGGAGAGGAGCCATTCGTGGTGGCGGTTGACCGCTCGACACTTGACAATATTTTTGCAGACCCATTTCAGTGGCAGGAGCTGACAATTTTTAAATTTAAGCCGGAGCAAATTCACCGGCTGTCGCTTTTCAGCGATCACGAACAAAGCTTGGTCCGCGGGCCCAACAATCAATGGCAATGGGTCACGGGGAACGGGCCAATTAACACGGTCACTGTGCAATCCCTGGTGAACACACTCGACTCGTTGCATGCCGTTCGCTGGATCGCAAATGTTCCACCGGCAACGTTCGATAAGCCAGAACTGGTCCTGAGCTTTACTACTTCGCCGGATGACAAGGCGCAACACAAGCTGAGGATCGCCGGACTTTCGCCTGATGGAACATCTCTGGCACAGACCGATGAACATGAAGGCATATTTGTGATTAGCAATTCTGACTTGAAGGCCTTGCGAGCAGCGCTCGTGCAGCCGCCATCACCATCGCCCGCGGCAAGCGCGTCGCCCTCGGTCGCAACCTCTCCCGTGACTGCGCCAACGCCATAGGGTATAGCTGCCGCTGAAGACAGCGACCGCTATACTTCGGCGGTGTAAATCGTTACGATGCCGCCGGTGAATGACTCGGCGGTGACATTTTGAAATCCGCTGGTCGCAATCAAATCGCACATCGCACGGCCGCTGGGAAAATTTTCGATAGAAGCGCCGAGATATTGGTAGGCTTCTTTTTCACGCGTAATGATTGCGGACGCGAGAGGTAAAATTCGGCGCAGGTACAATCGGTAAAGAAAGTGAAGAATCGGCTTGGAAGGCAGGGAAAAATCAAGCACGAGCAGATGGCCACCAGAAGTGAGGACACGACGTATTTCGCGTAGCGCGGCCGCCCAATCGTGCACGTTTCTGAGACCAAATGCGACGGTGACAGCGTCGAACGATTGTTCTGCTAACGGTAATTGGGCAACGTCGGCGGCAATAAGGTGACGAACTCCCTTGCCGCGGGCAAGCGCGAGCATGGCACTGGAAAAATCGAGGCCAACGATTTGGGCGTGAGATATTTTGTGTTGAAGCGCAAGCGCGAGATCGCCACTGCCAGTGGCCAGGTCAAGCACACAAGCTGGGTTCCACTCCGCAACAATTTCGGCTGACCGTCGTCGCCAGAAGAAGTCCCGACCAAAGCTTAAAAGATGGTTGGCGAGATCGTATCGTCTTGCGACACGATCAAACATTTCCCGAACAACTTCGGGTTCACGCGAAAGCGCAGTTTCTTCAGGCGAGCTCAACCACCGGCGTTCGCTCGGAACCTGCTGTTACGCAAGTAACCCCGCGGCCCTCCCGGACGCGCGCCGGATTTTTCTCACTTCGGGAGGAAACCGCAAGGATTGTGACCAGAAATCCAACCGGGGCAACGTGCATTAGCAGCCGGCTGATCGAGAGACCTACATGATCGAGGTAGCTTGGCCAGCTGCTGAAGACATAAATCAAGAGATACAAAAAGATCGGGACAATCAGAGCCGCGAGCAATACGAGAACGCGTGGGTTGCCCATGCGGCGTAACAAATGGGCCACGCCAATGGCAACGACGAACCAAAACAAACTCCACGTAGGAAGATTATAAAATTCGGCCAGAAATGCGGAAAGAAGTGGCGGGATACGGTAGAGATGGCTGCCCAAGGTCTCCAGATTTACCGGTAGGAAGTCGGCGGGCCGCAGCGCGTGCATGGTCCTTAAATAAAAATGCCAACCACAAATGACCAGCAGGCCCGGGAGGAACCCGAGAAAAAACAACGGGGATCTTTTCGTCCGTAAAATGACGAATACTCCACAAGCTGCCGCGACCGTCCACAAGATTACTCCATCACGTTTTACCCAAGGGAGCAGCGCCAAGCATGCGGCGTAAAGGCGAAAAAAGGCGGCGTTACCTTGTTCAGCGGCGCAGAAAAGGCACCCAATTGTTGCAAGATAGAAAACACTTAGAGGAAAATCCGCGTAACCAGCGATTGCACTCCCGACTTCAACCGTGATCTGTGGGACAAAGAACAGAAACGGCGCCACGAGCAGTCCAATCCATTCCCTTCCGGCAAGCCGCTTGCCAAGAGCGATAAGCAAAAATATTCCTACGACATAGAAAATCGGAAAGATCGTCTTAGCGCAAAATTGGTCGGCTTCGCCGAGCCAGAAGTAAAGCCACAGCTCGGTGAAAGGAATGGCAAGCGGGTATTCCGGATGACTGAAGGCACGGCCGCTGTCGCTAAAATAAGTGCCCGGAAGAATGCCGCCGTTGGCGAAGGCGTAGCGAGCTTTGATTTCCCAGTTGAGCAATCCGTCCCAACCAAGAGTATGAACAAATGAGAGGTAGAAGACGACCGCAATTTCAATGACGATAATTATGCCGAGGAGAATTTCGAAAGACGTCGCCCTGCGCCGAAGCGGTCGCGGCACCATTCGTCTCCAACCAACGAATCCCAGCGCAAGGCAAACGATGGCAACGAGACGGGGTAGCAGCACCCCATGGACAAAAAGACCAAAGATCCAGAGAAGCAGTGAAACCGCGCCAGCTCCAAGAAGCCAGGAGAAAGCGATTTGCTCCGTGAGACTAAATCGTGTCTGCTGACGAATCAGCAAAGTCAGAAGGCCATACCCAGCGAAAAGCAGTGTCCCGAATGCGCCGAGCAAAGCAAGGGCACTCATCGCCGCACCTTTTCCGGCATCGAGACTACTTCCAGTCCTGAGCCGAATACTTTCCCCGCCGGCAACCAAGTAGGACGATTAATACGACAAAAAACCACCGCCGCCACCTCATTGGGGTTCATCTTCGAGAGTTCGTTATCCGGATGCGTTCCATTGATTTCGAATAAACGGACAAGATGCGGCGAGGCGAGATATGCGGTTGTCATTCCCAAGCCGGAACTAAACGGATCATCCTTGCGAGTGAAGATGACGATGCGTTTGGACGCGGTCATCGAATGAAAGATCGAGATCAGGTCCTTCGACGCACCCGATGCCCCGGTGGCAAATTTGAGGTAGCTATCGCAAGTGTGGAGAGGGCCGGTGGGGCGAAGCGGGTATTGAGTCGCGCCAGAATAAATTTTGGGGATGCTTACCCAAAGTGACGCGGCTGCCAATCCGCACCAGAGCACTACGTGCGCAATGCGCCCGTAAGAAAAGCGGGACGTCATCAGGAATGCTTCAGGCGTGGTCCCAACCCAACAGCATCGGCCGATTCATTCAACGAATTCTCGTTAGAAAAAACGACACTACCATCGCGAACAAAGAAGTTGTATTTGATGATGGCGTAGAAGGCGCGAATTCCATCGCGCCAGGTAATTTTCTTTCCTTCTTCATAGGTGCGGCCATCGTAAGAGATGCCGACTTCGTAAATCCGGCAGCGGGCGCGGGCTACTTTAGCGGTGATTTCGGGTTCGAATCCGAAACGGTTTTCGCGCAGGTCAAGGTTTCTGACAACGGAAGCGCGGAATGCTTTGTAGCAGGTTTCCATGTCGGTGAGGTTGAGGTTTGTGCACATGTTTGAGAGCAAAGTGAGGAGTTTGTTCCCAATCATGTGCCAGAAATAAACGACACGATGCGGGCCTCCGCCCGTAAAGCGCGAACCAAAAACGACATCCGCTTTGCCGCTTAAGATCGGCTCGAGCAAGCGAGGAAATTCCTCCGGATTATATTCTAGGTCGGCATCCTGGACGAGAATGATGTCGCCGGTGGCGGCAGCGAAACCACTGCGCAAGGCCGCGCCCTTGCCGCGGTTGAGGCCGTGGTAAATGACGCGATCGGCAATTGGTTCGACATTGCGTTTCAAGATCGTGCGGCTGCCGTCGGTTGAGCCATCATCCACGACGATAATCTCGATGTCCGATAGAGGTGCGGTCCGAACGGCCGAGACGATTTCAGCAATGGTGTCACGCTCGTTATAACAGGGAATAACGACGGATATTTTCATCGGCCCTGTCTTACAGAGCAAGAATCCCGCCGAGCGGGTTGGGAACGCCTGCGAAATCGGGTCCCGATCGCTTGCGGCGCTGAAGGTGGATCGGCCGCTCCGCGGGCGATGGCAGGAGTATGCGGCCGCCTTGTCTAATATCGAGCAAGGGACTTGCTCGATCCACTTTTCAGTATCGCGAAGGAAAAATGCTCACGAGAGGACTCGAACCTCCACGGGTCGCCCCATACGGTCCTGAGCCGTACGCGTCTGCCAGTTCCGCCACGTGAGCTCGAAAAATTGGCGGAGGAAAGCTGACTTATCTACGCGAGCGGCGCAACCGCAATCAACCGTGTCGTTTCTTGTGCACCCGACTTTCGAGCGCGTGCGCTTTGCGGGCTTTACCGAGCGACCGCAAAAGATCGGCGTAGTTCGCCGCTACGATTTCGTATTCCTCAGGCGGTTTGGCCATCGCTTCCTCCCAGGCTTGGAGTGATGCGCGATAAAGTTCGGAAGCGCGTTCGTAATCGCCACGCGAGTGATAAACGACGGCGAGATTGCATTTCGATTGGGCAATATCGGGATGGCTGGCGGGAAATGCTTTTTCGCGGATGGCGAGGGCGCGGAGATGAACTTGTTCCGCTTCGGTAAAACGCTTCTCGTTTGTATAAAAGACGCCGAGATTGTTCAGCACCGAGGCGACATCGGGATGTTCCGGCCCGAGTTGCGCCTCGTAAATTTGGAGGGCGCGCAGGTAGTATGGTTCAGCCGCCGTGGCGCGGCCGGCTTTGCGGCAGCTAAGAGCAACATTGTTCAGCAGTGCGCCGAGATCGGAAAACGGCAGGTTGGGCAGTTGAATAGTCGCTGCCACGGCCTGCTCATAGAAGTCGATCGCTTCTTCAGTATGACCAAGCTCATTGCAGAGTTGTCCCAGTCGCCGGGAAGAGCGGAAGATAGCTTCGTCATCGGCGGGTCGCATCCTGGCCAGCAGCCGGTGGGCATTGACCAGATAAGCCTTCGCTCCCGCGCGATCGCCGTTTTGCTCATGCAGCAACCCAAGTTTTTCGTAACTGAGCGCCAGCCTGATGTCACCTGCACCGAAACTGCGTTTGGCGATTTCCAGCGCGCTTTGGCCTAGCCGGATCGCTTCCGCCATGTGATTGGTCGCACGCAGAGTATCAAGCTTGTCATTGAGGATTCCCCACAGGTGCTCCTCGCCTTTCATGAGGAATCACCAACCTTCGCTCAATTGGGTCACAAGATGGGTCGCGAGTTCTTCGGCCGCCAGGGGCAAGGCCTGTCGCTCGTCGGTCGTAACATCAGTGCCAACGAAAAAACTGGTGGTGCCGACCACCTCGCCAGAGGGCATGAGCAAAGTACCGCTGCGCGCTTCCAGTTGATACTTTACGTGCATGCTGAGGTTAAACTCCGTCGTCGCAAGGACATTTCCGAGCACCGATCGCGCCGGGGTGCGACTGATTTCGGTGATCTCAGCCTTTAAGACGGCATCGGCATTACCTTTTTCGGCGATCTTGTAAGTGCCATCCTGTTGCAGTTGTTTGATAACACTGTCGGTAACGAGTACTTCGATGCGCGGCAGTAAGGTTTTGTTTTCAAACGTTGGCACCGCAATAACGTGGACATCACGCAGAACGCCAGGTTTCACCGGTCCCACGTGGTAGCCAAGGCAGCCGGTAAGAATCAAACAGACCGCGGGGAGGAGATTTTTCACGGTGCCGGCGAAGCGGCAGAATCAGGCGAGGCGGAGGGTTCGGGCGTAGCAGCAGCCTCTGGAGCAGGCGATGACTCCGGGCTTGGAGACGGCTCCGGCGCGGTCGTTGTCGGTGGCGAGAGAGAAGCCGGAGGCGGCAAGTTCGAATCTTGTTCCGATGGCGGGAGTGGAGCAACTTCGGCGTCGCTGTTGCGAAATGCAGGTCGGGAATTGCCAGCAGGAGCTCGCGAAACCACCTGCTTTTTCTTCGGCTCATTCACCACGACGGCGGGCGTCAAAGCTGTTGGGCCCACCTTCGCGCGAATTTGATCGATCCGTTTTTGGGCCTCCGCGCTCGCCGTTGAGCCGGGATGCTCTCGAATTACTTCGCCATAGTAGATAACGGCCGCCCGATAGGCCTTCGATTTGTCATAAAATTTGGCAACCTTCATGGCATCACCAGTCGATTTCTGTTGCAGACGCTGAAGATTTTCGCGGGCTTGCTGCGCTTTCTCGCTCTTTGGGTAACGAAACAGGAAATCCTCGAATGCGGTTCTTGCGTTTTGGGTGGCGGCCTGGTCATTAGTTCCGAGCCGCGCCGCTTCGTACCAAATATACCCGATTTGATATTGCGCGTCGGCCGCAATGGGATCGTTCGGAAATTTGTCGATCACTGCCTGGTAGGCCTGAATCGCGGCATCATTTGCAGACTGTTTCTGGCGGGCCAGGCCGATATCGAACTGGGCACGGGCAGTATTTCTGCCGAAGGGCGCGGTTCGAACGATCGCAGCGAATATTTCGACGGCGCGATCCATCGACGTCCCAATCGGAATTCCCAGCAGCTTTATCTTCTTTCCCGAAAGGTACATTTCACCAATGCGAAACTGGGCTTCGATCGCTTCGTCGAAATTGGGGCTACTGGGATATCTCTCCACCAACCAGCGATAAGTGTTTGCCGCTTTCATATAATCAGCCTCGAACTCGAGCAATTGCGCCGCCCGATAAGTGGCGCCTGGAGCCAGGGCATCCTTGGGGTACTTCCGCAAAAGGTGAGTATAAGCCTTGATTGCGCTGCCCATATTTCCTTGTTTCTCCGCGTCTTGTGCCTTGTCGAAAAGCTGTTGCGCGTTGCCGCTGATTTCCTCTTCCCCGGGAGCGACATATTTCGCTTTTTCTCCGGGCCGGAAAATGATCGATGCCTGTCCGCCATTGGCGAGACAGAGGGCTCCAATTACAATAATGAACAGTCGGATTCGCATGGAACGTGGCAGGGTAGTTGCCTCCGCGGCCCAGTCAAGCTGACCCGGTCCAAAAACGAGACTCCGGAGGGTTGGTTCTTAGACAACCTTGATGCTTTTTCGTTCGCCCAAGTCTGAAGTAACTTGGAGGCGGTGAACCTTAATGAGCAACAAAAAATTCGGATTGGGGCTTGTTCCTGGAGCTTCGAGGATTGGCGCGATATTTTTTATCCGCGCGATCTTCCTCAATCCCACTGGCTGGAATTTTACGCGCGCTACTTTCCGACCGTTGAGATCGATTCGACCTTTTACGCAGCTCCGGGGCCGGATTCGGTGCGCCGCTGGCTCGATCTCACGCCGTCGCATTTTCGTTTTTCATGCAAACTGCCCCGCGAGATTACGCATCAATGCAAACTGCGCGATTGCTCGGCGGAGTTGAGCGGGTTTCTGCGCGTGGTTGAACCACTCGCGCCCAAGTTACACATCATCCTCGTCCAATTGCCGCCGTCGTTTCTCCCAAGAGAGGGGAAAGTGCCGCTTCGGACCTTCGTCGAGCAATTACCCCGGGATTTTCGTTTTGCCATCGAATTTCGGCATCCCGGCTGGCATCGGCCGCAATTCATTCATCTTTTAGAAAAACATCGCATCTGCTGGGTCTGGGCGGACACTTCGCCGCTGAATGAGCGCAATCTTGCGCCCTTCGAATTTCAGCCGCGCACGACTGACTTTCTGTACGTCCGGCTACTCGGTGATTACACCACTAAATACGACCGGGACGGCAAACACCGGCATCGCTACGGAAAACTGCTTTGGAAACGCGAAGCCGCGATGGAAAGCTGGGCCTTGAAAATCGAGCGACAGCTTTCGGATGTTCGCGCCGTCTACGCTTACGCGAACAATCATTTCGAAGGGTTCGCTCTCGAGAGCGCGCAACGGCTGGCCGAGCGTCTGGGGTACGAGCTCCCTTTGCCCGTCACCGAAGCGGCCGCTTCAGCGGAAGATCGCGAGCAACTGGATCTGCAATTGTAGGGCCGCCGCGCCGGTTGCCGGTCTATCTAGTCGGCACCGCGGCAGCGCCTGCCCTACAATTTACTCCAAGGAGCGGCGAGGGCGCGCCTTTTACCCTATCGAATCTGCTCGGCGCCAAAATAGGGCAGCAACTTTTCCGGGAGCCGCACCGAACCGTCTTTCTGCTGACCAGCTTCGATCAACGCGGCAAACAATCGCGGCAGGGCCAGGCCCGAGCCATTCAGAGTATGACAAAAACGGTTTTTGCCTTCCGCATCCTTGAACCGCAGATTCATCCGGCGCGCCTGAAAATCCGAGAAGTTCGAGCAACTCGAAACTTCCAGATAGGCGTTTTGTCCCGGCGACCAAACCTCGATGTCGTAGGCCTTGGTCGCACCAAAGCCGAGATCACCGGCGCAAAGTTCAATCACGCGATAATGCAACCCGAGTAATTGCAAAATTTTCTCGGCATCGGCCGTCAGGCTCTCGTGTTCCTCGTTGGAACTTTCCGGCGTCGTGATTTTAACTAATTCCACTTTGTCGAACTGATGGACGCGAATGATCCCGCGCGTTTCACGACCGGCTGAACCCGCCTCCCGCCGAAAACAAGGTGTGTAAGCCACGTATTTCTTCGGCAGTTCATCCGCGCTCAAGATTTCTTCGCGGTGAAAATTTGTTACCGGCACTTCCGCAGTCGGCACGAGAAAGAGTTGATTATTTTCGAGCCCATACATATCCGCTTCAAATTTTGGAAGCTGCGATGTTCCGAACATGCACTCGCGCCGCACTAAAAAAGGCGGGCTCATTTCTTCGTAACTATGCTCGCGCGTGTGCAGATCGAGCATGAACTGGATCAAGCTTCGCTCCAACCGGGCGCCGGCGCCGATAAAACAAATGAAACCGCTCCCGCTCAACTTTGACGCGCGTTCGAGATCCAAGAGTTTCAGACCCGTTCCAATGGTGACGTGATCCAACGGATCGTCGAGTTTTGGTTTCTCTCCCCACGAACGCACCACCGGATTGGCGCTCGCGTCCTTCCCGATCGGCGCTTTGATATGCGGCAGATTAGGAATCTCTAGAAGTATTTCTTTCTGTCGCGCGTCTACCAGGTTTACGTCTTCGTTTAAGCGCGCGATCTCTTCCCCAATTTTGCGAACGCGGTTCTCCGACTTGAGAGAATCCTGTCCACGGCTCCGCATTCCACCGATTTCTTTGCTTAGTTTCTTGCGCTCGGCGTTGAGCGCCTGCAACGCGGTCTCCGCTTTGCGCCGTTCCGTATCGACCCGGAGCAATTCATCGATCTTCGTTTCGTCACCACCGCCACGAAGTACAAGTCGGCTCTTCACAAAATCTGGTTGTTCGCGAACGATTCGAATATCGAGCACGGCGCAGTATGAAATGTCGAATGTCGAATGTCGAATGTCGAAGGGATGACGAATTCCGAATGGCAAGCCACGATTCACCAACTCATGCGGGCTTCGTCATTCGGATTCGTCATTTGATCTCGATTGTAACTCGCACGTGACAATCATTTTCACGAACCGATAATCTCCCGTGGAACGGTTGAATCTTTTGAGTGTCGCGCTCGGACTTGCCTGTCTGGCGGGACTAAATCTTTACCTGACCGTTTTCGCCACCGGCCTCGCCATTCATTTCCACTGGATCGTTCTTGCGCCTCAGTATCAATCGCTCGCTATCCTGGGCCAGCCAATCATTATTGGCATTTCCGGAGTTCTTTTTTTTCTCGAATTTTTCGCCGACAAAATTCCGTGGATAGATTCCGTCTGGGACGCTGTCCATACTATCATTCGACCAATCGGCGGCGCGCTTCTCGCCATTCAAGTTCTCGGACATTCCAGCCCCACCCTGGATGTGGTGATTGTGTTGCTCGCCGGCGCCACTGCGCTCGCAACGCACACGGCCAAGGCGACGACCCGCCTTCTTTCAAATACATCGCCAGAGCCGTTTTCAAATATTGCGCTTAGTGTCGGGGAGGACGCAGCAGTCATCGGCGGACTGGCGCTATTGCACTATCACCCGATTATCGCGTTCTCGATTTTTTTAATCGCGCTCGCTGCCTTCTTTTATTTTGCGCCAAAAATCTTGCGCGCGACCAAAGTAAAACTCTGGCTGGTTTGGCGAAAGCTAAACGAACCAGCTTTTTTCCAGCGGGAAGCGACCTTACCGCTGCACCTCCCGGCAAAACTAGCGCCTGTTTTCAGTAAGCAAAACTTGCTCGGCGAAACCATCTTCTGGGCTGTTCCGTGCGTCAGCGGTCGTGGCCGCCGCATCGCGCCCAATCTTTTCGGCGCGCTCGTCGCCACCAACGAAGAACCGCGCAAGTTGACTTTCATTGGGCGGAAAGGGACCAAGCCGGTCGCACAAACGATCGAACTCGATGGTATGACCATCGCGCGCGAGCCGAAGTTTCTTTCCGAAAATCTCGTCATTTTTCCAGCGGAAGGGCGCGGCCAGAAATATTCTTTCGTCTTCCCGCGTTCGCGCGCGGCGGAGGTCGAGAGAATCAGCGATTATCTCCGCCAAATTCTTCGCTCTCCGGCGGCGATCGAAACGCCACTTCAAGGAGCGACTGCTACTTCCAGCGCCATCTAGGCCGTCGCCGTCATCCCGAGCCTGGAAGAAAACACCAGTTCGGCTCGGACCGAGGGACCTCACGACAGGTCGATCATCAAACAAACTTCGAGAGACCCCTTCGTCGTCTGCGCGACTCCGGAGACAGACCGGCTGGGCCGATTTTAGAGGCAGTCAGCGATTTCTAGATCGCCGTTCCTTGAAGATTACGCTAGGAAACGTCGGGAATGCATTCAATCGATCGCTACGCAGAGATACGGGAGCAAACCGCTCGCGTGCGCGAACGAACATTGCTCGCGCTACCCAAGATTCCAAACGAGCTCGAACTGCAGGCGCGCTGGTTTGCGGGTGAATTTGGCCGAGAATTCCAAACCGTCGCGGGGGAATCGGTTGATATCGTCCAGTTCGGTTTTTGGAATCGCGAGGCCGGCCCCGATTTTCAGGACGCCGCCATCCAGATAGCCGGCGGTCGGGTCTTGCGCGGCCCTATCGAAATCGATTTGCTCGATCGCAATTGGGAAGTGCACGGCCACGCTATTAATCCTGCGTTCGACGACGCTATTCTGCACGTTTTTCTAGAACGAAGCGGCGTTGAATTTTTTGCCCGCACCAGCACTCATCGGAACGTGCCCCAGATTCAACTCGATCTCGCCGCGCTCCGAGATGCCGCCGCCGGGATGGTTCCGCTCGCTCATGCCGGTCGTTGTGTTGCCCCGTTGAGGAATCTGGAGGCAGAACGCCTCACGAGTGTTCTGGAGGCAGCGGCGAAGTTTCGGTTACGGCAAAAAGCTAATCGACTCCGCCAGCGCATCGAGGTGCACGGACGCGATGAGGCGTTATTTCAGGCGATCGCCGACGCGCTCGGTTACAAACAAAATCGACTGCCGTTTACGCTGCTGGCCCAGCGTTTGCCCCTGGCTTTTTTGCGAAAGCGGCGAGAAGACGCCGAAGCGTTGCTCTTCGGCGTCGCCGGATTTCTCGACGCGCCCGATTTGGATGGGCAACGAAAATCGACCCGCGGCTATCTGCGTTCGTTGTGGGACCGCTGGTGGAAATATCGGGAACAGTTTTCGCGGTTGGTACTACCCGCGAAACTTTGGAAAACGAGTGGTGCGCGTCCACTCAATCATCCGCATCGCCGCCTCGGCGCTTTGGCCGTTTTGGTAGCGGAGTGGAAAACATTTTCGGCACTCGCCCGCTTGTGCGAGGCCACACCGCTGGTATCATTTCTCACCGATTTGCAGCACGATTTTTGGAGTCGTCACTATACCCTCGCGGCCGCGAACGCATCTTCCTCGCTCGCGCTCATCGGCAATTCCCGTGCCGCGGAGATTCTCGCCAATGTGGTTTATCCGCTGGCAGTCAATGCCGACCGCGAAATCTGGAATGATTACAAAAAATTACGTGCCAAACTTTCCAATCAAGCGGCGCGCATCGCGGCGGCGCGACTATTTGCCGGCGATCCGCGGCAACACGACTTCGTGCGTTCCTTGGTCGGACAACAAGGATTGCTCCAAATCTACGAAGATTTTTGCCTGCGCGATGCATCTGATTGCGCGAACTGTCCCCTGCCGGAACAATTGCGTCGCTGGTAGAATCTTACTGCTTTTCAGACGGGCCCGTTGTACACGGTGGCCGATATGTAGCAGAATATGATACCCTTTATAGCGATCCCAACTGGAGTTAGCAAAAGGACGTCTTCAACGTCCTTGGAGCCGTTGCAAATGGAGTAAAATGCAGGCGACGTGCTAAACCCGCGCAAAATCATATTCTTCCATGGAAAATATCAAGCGTCGGACGATTTTTGTCCTGGCTATGATTGCGCCGGTTGCTAATCGGCAATCTGAATTTTAGAATCAAAAGTTCTCGTCCGCGGGTGTAGTTCAATGGTAGAACGCCAGCTTCCCAAGCTGGACACGAGGGTTCGATTCCCTTCACCCGCTTGCCTGTTCAACATCAAAGACTTACGTCCGCCAGCAAGGCGAAACGACCCAAACTTCTACCAAAACTTCTACCCGCTAACGCCTGCCGGAAGCGAGCGAGAGCCTTTAGCACGCGCACGCGGCGAGATGTGTCAGCTTTGTCTACTCAGTTTGGCCCGAGGGTGGTGAAGCAGCGCTTGGACCGAGTTACGTACCTCTCGAGGTTGACGAAGGCTGGCGTGGACCAACAATCAGCAAGTTCGGAATCCCTCTCGCCGGGCGGAAAATTAAAACGCTACGTTGGTGTCCGTTGGGACGCGCTGTGGCGCGCTTTTAGCTGCGCGAAACACGTTCGTGAGGTTCGCAGTAATTTGCAGTAGAATCTTGCATGGGGCCGCCTTTGCAGCAGCTCTGTTGCTATCCACTGGACTCCTCCTGCAGAAGGCGGCGGCTGCAACCACATTGATGTTGTCGTGGAAGGCCAGCCCTTCGAGCCCAAATATAGATGGCTATCGAGTCTATTATGGAACAAGCTCCGGGAAGTATAGCCAGCATGTCGATTTTGCAGGCACAGGAACGAGTGCAACTATCGTAGCACCTCCTGCTGGCAGTACGTATTACTATACGGCAGTGGCGTACAAAGGAAGTGTTGAAAGTTCTGACTCGAACGAGGTGATGAAATCCACGCCGGCAGCTTCGCCCACTCCAACCCCAACCCCAACCCCAACTTCAACGCCTACCCCGATACCAACACCAACGCCTACTCCGACTCCGACACCAACGCCTACTCCAACTCCAACTCCAACCCCGACCCCGACTCCAACCCCAACTTCAACGCCTACCCCGACACCAACACCAACGCCTACCCCGACTCCAACTCCAACGCCAACGCCAACTCCAACTCCAACTCCAACTCCAACTCCAACCCCGAAACCAACGCCTACCCCGACACCAACA
>Ga0209156_10002376_pt1 | contig 14778 bp, 10 predicted proteins | sample GraSoiAngelo_124_FD_185881 | JGI IMG/M metagenome (GOLD analysis project Ga0209156, IMG submission 185881) | Grasslands soil microbial communities from the Angelo Coastal Reserve, California, USA - 14_0927_05_20cm (SPAdes) (version 2) | ecosystem: Environmental > Terrestrial > Soil > Grasslands...
GCGGCATCGGCGTCCGCGCCATCCGGGGCGGCGGGAATGGCCCACCCGTTCCGGCCATCGTACCCTTCTGCCCACCATCCGTCCAGGGTACCGAGCTGGGGGACCCCGTTCAGCGCCGCCTTTATGCCGCTCGTCCCCGACGCCTCGAGTGGAGGGCGCGGCACGTTGAGCCACAGATCGACGCCCTGCACCAGGTTGTGCGCGAGGTGCATCTCGTAATCTTCCAGGAAGGCGATCCGGCCCTCGAACCGGGCCTCGCGCGTCAGCGCATAGACGCTCTTGAGCATCTGCTTGCCGGGCTCGTCGGCCGGGTGGGCCTTTCCGGAGAAGACAAGTTGGACCGGCCGCCACGGGTTGGCCAGGAGGCGTTGTAGCCGGTCGAGATCGCGGAAGATCAGCGACGCCCGCTTGTAGGTCGCGAACCGCCGGGCGAAGCCGATCGTCAAGGCGCGCTCCTCGAGCAGCGTTCCGGCGCCCACCAGGTGCAGCGCTTCCTTCCACTGGTCCGCCCAGCGCCGGCGGGCATCGTCCCGGATCGCCCGCAACAGCGTCCCTTTGAGCTCCCGGTGCGTCTGCCACAGGGCGGCATTCTCGAGCCCGAGGGCCGAGTCCCAGAATCCCGGTTCGTCCACCCGGTCGGGCCAATCCGGGCCGAGGTGAGCGTTGAGCAAGTCGGTCATGCGATGGGACATCCACGTGGCGAGGTGCACGCCGTTCGTCACGTGGCCGATCGGGACGCGGGCGGGGTCCCGGCCCTGCCACAGGCCGGCCCACATGCGGCGCGATTCCTCTCCATGGCGGCGCGCCACCCCGTTCACCTGCTGGGATAGCCGGATCGCGAGGACCGGCATGTGGAACTGCCCGTGATCGCGCACCGGATGGTGCCCCAACCGCAGCACCGCTTCCCGGCTCACCTTCATCTCTTCCCAGATCGGCCCCGTGCACGCCACGACCTGCTCCAGCGAGAACGCGTCGTGGCCGGCGGGGACCGGAGTGTGGGTGGTGAAGATGCTCGTCGCCCGGACGCGACGGACGGCCTCATCGAACGGCGTTCCCTGCGTCACCAGCTCGCGGACCCGCTCGAGCAGCATGAAGGCGGCGTGCCCTTCGTTGGCGTGCCACGTGGAGGGCTGGACGCCTAATGCGCGCAACACCCGCACGCCGCCCACCCCGAGGATCCACTCCTGCCGCATCCTCAAGTCGTGCGCCCCGCCGTACAGCCGGTGCGACAGCTCGCGGTCGGCGGGATCGTTCTGCTCCAGGTCGGTGTCGAGCAGGTACACCGGCACACGCCCGACCATCACCCGCCAGGCGCCCACGCCCACCGCGCGGCCGCCGGTCGGCACCGTGATCACCGCGGGAGCACCTCCGGGACCCAGCACCCGCTCGAGCGGGGTGAGCGACACGTCGAATCGCTCGTCGGCGTCCTCCTGCCAGCCGTCCAGGCGGAGGCGTTGGTCGAAGTAGCCCCGCGTGTACAGCAACCCCACGCCTACCAGCGGGACGCCCAGGTCCGATGCGGCCTTGCACTGGTCTCCCGCCAGGATCCCCAGGCCGCCCGAGTAGATCGGCACCGAGTTGTGCAGCCCGAACTCGGCGCAGAAGTAGGCCACCATGCCGCTCGTCACGTCGGGATAAGCGGTAGCGAACCAGGTGCCCGCATTGGACGCCTCGCGCGCGGCCCGTTCGATCAGGGCGTCGTACGGGCGCAGGAACTCGGGATCGGCGGCGCACGCCGCCAGCCTCGCGGGGTCCACGCGCCGCAGCAGGGCGAAGGGGTTGTGGCGCGTCAGGCGCCACAGGGTCGGATCGATCGAGCGGAACAGCGCGCGCGCATCGTGGTTCCAGCTCCAGCTCAGGTTGCGCGCCAGCGTCGCCAGCCCCGCGATACGCTCGGGGAGGGCGGGGCTCTCGGTCAGGGTAGCGGTCATATCGACCTGCAAGCTAAACGGGGTCGTCGCGGCGAGCGAGCAGGGGCCTGGTGAGCTTGCTTTAGCGCTGCGATGCTATGCTGGTCCTCCAAGCACGCACCTGCCCATGCCCGAGCTCCCCGACATCGTGGTGTATCTGGAGGCGCTGCAATCGCGCGTCGTGGGAGAGCACCTGGAGCGGCTGCGCATCGCGAGCCCGTTCCTACTCCGCTCGGTCGAGCCTCGTCCCGAGGAGCTGGCGGGCCGGGTCGTGCGGCGCCTCGCGCGACTCGGCAAGCGCATCGTGTTCGGCCTGGACGACGACTACTTCGTCATCCTGCATCTCATGATCGCAGGCCAGCTGCGGTGGAAGCAGCCGGGCGCTCCGATCCCGGGACGGCTGGGACTCGCGGCGTTCGATTTTCCCAACGGCACTCTGCTCCTTACGGAGGCCGGCAGCAAACACCGCGCTTCCCTCTATCTCGCGCGCGGTGCGGCGGGACTCGCCGCCCACGACCCCGGCGGCATCGACGTGCTCGCAGCCGACCTCGCCTCATTCCGAGCCGCGCTCACGCGCGAGTCCCACACGCTCAAGCGCGCCCTCACGGATCCGCGACTGTTCTCGGGCGTTGGGAATGCGTACTCGGACGAGATTCTGCACGCGGCGCGGCTGTCGCCGCTCAAGCTGACCAGCCAGCTCACCGCGGAGGAAGTCGAACGGCTCCACCACGCCACGCGAGACACGTTGCGCGCCTGGATCGAGCGCCTGCGCGCGGCGACGGGAGACGCCTTCCCCGAGGGGGTGACCGCGTTCCGCGAGGAGATGGCGGTGCACGGCCGGTATCGCAAGCCGTGTCCGGTGTGCGGCTCGCCGGTCCAGCGGATCCGCTACGCCGAAAACGAAGTGAACTACTGCGCCACGTGCCAGACCGGCGGGCGGGTGCTCGCCGATCGCGCGCTGTCGCGGCTGCTGCAGGAAGACTGGCCCCGCTCGCTGGACGAGTGGGAAGCGCGGCTGCCGGGGACGCCGGGCGAGCACACCGGGTGAGCGAACCCGCCTCACCCGTCGCCCGCGGCGAGCAGCGCGCGAGTTGCATGGTGCGCGGGCCGGTCGAGCACCTCCGCCGGGGAGCCCGCTTCTACGACCACGCCGTCCGCCAGGATCGCCACCCGGTCCGCATGGGCACGCGCGAACGCAGCGTCGTGGGTCGCGATCAAGAGCCCCCGCCCACCATCGTCGGCCGCGAGGCGGCGTAGCGTCCGGCCCAGCGAGCTGCGGCGCGCCGGATCCAGCGCCGCGGTGGGCTCGTCCATGAGCAGTAGGGCGGGATCGGGAGCGAGCGCCCGCGCGATGGCGACGCGCTGGGCTTCGCCACCGGACAGCTCACGCGGCAGGGCGCCCGCCCGGCCGCCCACCTCGAGCGCTGCGAGCAGCCGCTCTGCCTCCCCCTCCGCCTCGTCGCGCCGCCGGCCCAGCACGTGGGTGAGCGCCAGCGTCACGTTCTCGAGCGCCGTGAGGTGCTCGAACAGCGCGTGGCCCTGGAACACGAGCCCCACGCGGCGCCGCAGCGGCTTGAGGCGTGATTCCGGCGGCGCCGGCCCGGGCTCGAGCGCGAAGCCGTCCACCACGATGCGGCCGCCGTGGAATCGCTGCAGCGCGGCCACCGCCCGCAGCGCCGACGTCTTGCCGGCGCCGGAGAGCCCCATCAACGCGACCACCTCCCCCCGCCGTACCTCCACCGTCGCCGCTCGCAGCACTTCCCTGGCACCGTAGTTGAGCCGCAACTCGTGAATGCCGAGCAGCGCCCCTCGCGTCCCCCCCGCGTCCCCCGTCACGCCGCGCCCCAGCGCCGCTCGAGGCGCCGCCCCAGCCGCGCCAGCGGCAGCGACATCGCCAGGTACACGACTCCGCACAGCACGCCGGGCATGATCCAGCTCCCAATGTTCGTCGCGTAGATGGCGGTCTGCTTCGTCAGCTCGACGACGGTCAGCACCGACACGAGCGAGGAGTCCTTGAGCAGCGCGACGAAATCGTTGGTCATCGGCGCGAGCGCGTAGCGCAGCGCCTGCGGCCCGCGTACCAGGCGCAGGATCTGGGCTTCGGAGAAGCCCAGCGTGCGCGCCGCCTCGAGCTGGGCGCGCGACACCGCCTCGAGCGCGCTGCGGTAGATCTCGGCCTCGTAGGCAGCGTAGTTCAGCCCCAGTCCCAGCACCGCGGCGAGAAACGCCGGCAAGCGCACCAGCCCCGCGAGGCCGTAATAGAGGACGAACAGCTGGAGCAGCACGGGCGTCCCGCGGATCACCTCGACGTAGGCCGTCATCGCGGCGCGCACCGTCGCGGGGCCGTACACTCGACCCGAGGCCACGACGAGACCCACGACGACCGCCACCGCCATGGCCAGCACCGACAGCACCGCCGTGATCACCGCGGCGCGACCGAGCGAGGGGAGATAGGCCCACACGCCTGGCCGTAGGGGCGCAGCATCCCGTAGGGGCGCAGCATGCTGCGCCCCTACCTCGAACGGGCCGTCCTCCGCCCGCCCCGCCACCCGCCGGAACAGCGCTCCCTGACCCGGGTCCCAGACGTCCCAGCGCCGGAAAATCCGCTCGAGCGTCCCGTCCCGCATCGCGGCGCGGAGCACCACGTCCACGGAATCGCGCAGCGCGGCATCGCCCTTGGCCAGCACGCCCACGTAGCGGCCGACGGCGACCGCCTGTGGTTGGATCACGAATCCAGCTCCTCCCCGCCGGCGCAGGGCCCGCTGCGCGATGATGTGGTCCAAGAGGACGGCGTCGACACGGCCCGCCACGAGATCGGAGTAGGGGTGCACGTCGTCGTCGTACGACACCGGGATGACGCCGAGCGAATCGCGGGCCGTGACCAGGATGTCGTAGGCGACGGTCGCGCCGAGCGTCGCTACGCGCCGGCCGCGCAGGTCTGCGAGGCGCGAAAAACGACCCACGTCCGCGGATCGCACCGCCAGCACTTCACGGAACTCGAAGTAGGGGACCGTGACCGAGTGGCGCGCGCGGCGCGCCGGAGTGTCCTCCATGCCCGACAGGCCGATCGCGAAATCCCCTCGCTCAACCGACTGATCGATGGAAGACCACTGCACCTGCAGGAAGCGAGCCTCGCGGCCCAGGCCCCGCGCGATCGTCTCCGCCACCTCGACGTCGAATCCGCGGACCTTGGAGGCATCGGTGGGATCGGCCTCCACGAACGGCGCCCCGCCCTCGGCATCGCCGCCCCACAGGAGCGGCGCGCGAGGCGGCTCCCCTCCCTGGGCGCCGATCCACGCCGCGACGAGCAGGCTCGGTGCGGAGATTCCCAGCGTGAGGCGCGTCAAGTCGGCTCGAGCTGCTGCGCCGCCGCGAAATCCTCAGGGGTGTCCACATCCGTCAGGGCCTGCGCGGGCCAGTCCAGGTACACCGCCTCGTCGCGGTGACGCTGCACGACCGTCTTGCCGCACCCTTCCCCGCTCCACGCCAGCAGCTCGCCGAACAGCGCTCGGCGGAACAGCAGCGGCGGAGCGGTGACGTCGCCGTAGCGCGACACAACGAGCGGCGCTTGCGAGCCGCGCGCCGCGGCGACGAGGCCGGCGAGCATCTGCTCGGTGACTCGCACCATATCCCCCAGCATCACGACGGCGGCCACTACGTCGGAACCGAGCTGCTCGAGGCCCTGGTGCAAAGACCCGCTGGTGGGTCCGGTGAAGTCGGGGTTCACGACCGACTCGCACGACAGCCCCTTCAGCTCGGCTCTCGCTTTGTCCGCCTCGTGCCCGAGTACGACGATCACGGGCGACAGTCCGGCCGCGAGCGCCCGGCGGGCGGCGCGCCGCAGCAGCGACTCCCCTTCGAGCTGGAGCAGCATCTTGTTGCGCCCCGCTCCCATGCGGCGCGACGCGCCGGCGGCGAGGATCACCCCCGCGACGCGGGGAGGCTCAGTCAAGCGGGGCATGGATCGGCGTCGGGCGCTCGCGCAGCGAGTCGGCCCGCCGCCCGGACCGCACGGCCAGCACCTCGGCGATCACTGCGAGGGCGACCTGCTCGGCGCCGTCGGTGCCGATGTCGAGACCGACGGGTCCGAAGATCCGCGTCTCATCGACCGGCCCGGCCGCGCTCACGTTGCGCACGATGCGCTCGGTGCGCTGGCGCGGGCCCAGCATGCCGATGTAGGCCACGGGCGCGCCCAGCAGCGCCCGGAGGTACGCCTGGTCGTCCGCGAAGTTGTGCGTCATCACGACGGCATAGCTCGCGGCGTCGAGCGCCAGCCGCTCGGACAGCTCGGCGCCGTCGCTCTCGACCAATCGCGCCGCGCCGGGAAACCGCTCGACGGTGAGGTAGCCGGGGCGGCGATCCACGACCACCACCCGAAATCCTACGTCCGCGGCGAAGCGGGCGAGCGGGCGCGCGTCGTCGCCGGCGCCGCACAACACGAGCTGGGGCGGAGGAAGAAACACATCGAAGAACACCGCATGCCCGCTGATTTCGTGCAGACTTGACTGCTCGGTACCGAGCTGCGTCCGAGCCTGTGCCGAGGCACGGGCGTTCAGGTCAGCCGAACCCAGGTCGCCTTCGACCGCATCTTGGGTGACGATGAGCCTGCCCCTTCCCCCGTCCCTCTTCCCCGGCATCACACCGCACACCGCGAAGGGTCGGCGGCCCTCGAGCAGCTCCCGCTCGCGCGGCCGGGGCTCCGTCACCGGTTCGACGAAGACTAGGACCTCTCCCTCGCACCCGACGCCCAGGTCCCATGCCTCGATCTCGTCTGTGCTCGAGCAATAGCTGCGGAGCTCGGCGCGTCCCGAGCGAATGACCTGGAGGCACACCTCACGCACGTCCTGCTCGAGGCAGCCGCCGCTCACGTTACCGGTGGTGCTGCCATCCTCGGCGACCAGCAGCTTCGCCCCTTCGTGCCGGTACGCCGAGCCGCGTACCCGCACCACGGTCGCCAGCGCGGTACGCCGGCCCGCCTGGGCGAGTTGCGCCAGGCGATCGAGCACTTCCCGGGTTTCGAGCCATTGCTTCATCGTTCCCGTACGGTATCGCGGCAGGGACCACCCCGCAACGTGGACCTACTTCTCCCGGGCCACGGTGGGGGTCGCAAACCCGGGCCGCGGCTGCGGTGGGAGCCCGAGGTGCGCGCGGGCGCGGTTCAGGGCGTCGTCGATGTTGCCATGCACGTTCTCCTCGCCGAGCTCGTCGTACAGGCCGGACCGCTCGAGCGCCACCACGGGTTGGGCGTGCACGTCGGCGAGGAGCAGCAGCGTGCCTTCCCGGCGGCTCCGCTTGACCAGCTCGCGCAGCGCGTGCAGGCCCGTCGAGTCGATCGCCGGCACATGTCGCAGGCGGAGGATGAGCACTTTGGGATGAGCGGCGATGGCGCCGAGGCGATCCCGCAGCGTCTCCGCCGCCCCGAAGAAGAAGGGCCCCGTGATCTCGAACACCTCGACCCCGGGCGGCACGACGCGGCGCCGCACGGCATTGGGGTCGCTCTCGAAGTCGTCCGCCGGATCGTGGAACTCGTGCGTGAGCACGCTGATGTTCACGACCTCCGCCATGCGCCGCATGAACAGGAACGCGGCGAGCACCATCCCCACCTCGATCGCGACGGTGAGGTCCACCAGCACCGTCAGGAGGAAGGTGGTGAGCAGCACCAGCACGTCGCTCTTGGGGGCGCGAAACTCGGCCTTGAAGGTGCGCCACTCGCTCATGCTGTAGGCGACGACCACGAGGATCGCCGCGAGCGTCGCCATCGGGATCAGCCCGGCCCAGCGCCCGAAGAACAGCGTGATGAGGAGCAGCGTGACCGCGTGTATCATCCCCGCCACGGGCGTGCGGCCGCCGTTCTTGACGTTGGTCGCGGTGCGGGCAATCGCGCCGGTCGCGGGGATGCCGCCGAACAGCGGCCCGACGATGTTCGCCACCCCCTGCGCCACGAGCTCCATGTTCGAGCGGTGCCGGCCGCCGATCATGCCGTCGGCCACGACGGCGGAGAGGAGCGACTCGATCGCGCCGAGCAGCGCGATCGTGAACGCCGGCGCCAGGAGCCCCGGGAGCTGCTGCGGCGTCACCGCCGGCAGGGCGGGCGCGGGCAGGGCGGCGTTGATCGCGCCGAAGCGCGAGCCGATCGTCTCCACCGGGAAGTGCAGCAGCTGCACCATGGCCGTCGTGGCAATGAGCGCCACGAACGGGCTCGGCACTCGCCGGTTCACGAGCGGCCAGCCCACGATGATCGCCAACGCCGTCAGCCCCACGAGCAGCGCCCAGGGATCGATCGTGTCGAGATGTGCGCCGATGGCTTGCCACTTCCCGACGAAATCGGCGGGGACGGCCCCCATGCGGAGGCCGAGGAAGTCCTTCACCTGGCTCGAGAAGATGATGAGGGCGATGCCGCTCGTGAACCCGATGGTGACCGGGTAGGGGATGAACTTGATGGCGCCGCCCAGGCGCACGGCGCCGAAGATGACGAGGATCACCCCCGCCATGATGGTCGCCGCCGCGAGCCCTTCGACCCCGTGGCGCTGCACGATGGCGTACACGATGACCACGAACGCCCCGGTGGGCCCGCCGATCTGCACGCGCGACCCGCCCAAGGCCGAGATGAGGAACCCGGCGACGATCGCCGTGAAGAGTCCGCGCTCCGGCGTGACGCCGCTCGCGATCGCGAACGCGATCGCGAGCGGCAACGCGACGATCCCGACGATTACGCCGGCGACCGCGTCGGCAAAGAGCTGCTCGCGGCTGTAGCCCTTGAGCGTCGTGACGAGCTTTGGAACGAGCCGGTCCAGATCCCTGTCCGGTCAGAGCAGGGAAGAATCTAGCCTTACCGCGCCAGCCCCAACACGTGGTCGAGCGAGAACGCCCCCGGCCCGAGCGCCACCACCGCCAGCGCGACGATGATCAGCACCAGGTTGTACTCGTAGCCGCCGTCCTGCACGAAGAACCCCTTGGGCCCGTGCACCTTGGCGATTGCGACCGCCATGGTCCCGAGCACCAGCAGCCCAGCGAGGGGCAGCCACAACCCCAGTAGAAACAGCAGCCCGGCGGCCAACTCGCCGCCGACGGCCAGCGCCGTCCACAGCCGCGCCGGACGGAACCCTAGGCTCCCGATGAACCCAGCAGCGCCGCCGAACCCCGGACCGCCGAACGCACCGACCGACTTCTGGGCCCCGTGGCCCAGGAACACGGCCCCGAGCGCCAGCCGCAAGGCCAACAGCGCCAGATCTGCCAACATTTGACACCTCCCACGCAGACGAACATTTTATCTCGAAATCGAGATACTTGATATCTACCTACGAGGGAACACATTCCCTCGGGCCCCGGTTCCTGGAGCGAGATGAAACCGTCACCCCTGTCCCCCATCCCCCTCAAGCTCTGGATCGTGCTGGCGCGCGCATTCGACGCGGTGGAGCGCCATTCGCGGGCCAGCATTTCCCGCTTCGGGCTCGGAACCACCGAGTTCGGCGTGCTGGAGGTGCTGTACCACAAAGGCGAGCTGCCGGTGTGCGAGGTGCAGCGGCGTATCCTGGTCGAGAGCTCGAGCACCACGTACGTCGTGGACAAGCTGTGCCACCGGGGCCTGGTGCGGCGCCGGCCCAGCGCCACCGACCGCCGGGTGACGCTGCTGGCCCTGACCGCCGCGGGCCGACGGCTGATCGCGCGTATCTTTCCGCCGCACGCGGCGGCGATCCGACGGGCGGTAGCAGCGCTGCCGGCCCGCGAGCAGGCTCGGGCAATCCGCCTGCTTCGCGCCCTCGGGAAGGGCGCCGCAAAGGGGTTATCGGGAGGCCGGGTCAGAGCCCCTGGCGCAACCGCAGCCCCAGCGTCCGGTACCTGAACCCTTCGGTTCGCGTCCCGGTGGTCGAGGTGGCGCCCGCGGAGTTCGTGATCGAGCCCACCAGCGCCACCTCGTTGTTCGCCCCCCAGCCGCGGGACAGCGTGACGCCGAAATGCCATTCGGTCTGGTGGGCGGCGCCGCGGAACACCTGCTCTGCGCCGATGCCGCCGTCTGTCCGCAGGCCCCAGCGGCTGCGCTGCCACTGATACACGACCCGCGCCTCGAGCACACTGAAGCGATCAGGGGCGAAGTACAGCCCCGGCGCGCCACGCCGGTAGCCGAGCGCGCGGGCAAAGGGCCCGAGCTGCAGGCCGCGCACCACGCGCCCCAGCACCGCGCCCACGGCTGAATAGCGGCGGTTGCCGTCCGAGAACCAGGCGCCGCCCCCGCCTCCCGAGATTGACCAGCCCGCGCCCGGCGACACATCGAAGCTCAGGTCCACGGCGTCGATCATGAGATCCTGGCGCATGAGGCCGGCGGTTTCGTCGAACGGCGTACGGCTGTACGCGACGCTCACGGCAGCGTACCGGGCGGGGCGAACGCCGAGCCCGAGCTGCGCCGTGAGAGGCGTGCGCGCGGGGGCCACGTCGGGTTCGATGCGGCGCGCGCCCAGACCGGCGCGCAGTACCGCGCCTCGACCCAGCGCCGCCATCACGTCGCCTCCGGCACCAAAGCTCGTGCCGTCCCCCGCGGGGTCGGTGGCGTGGCGCCAGCCGGCGTGGAGCGTGCCCCGCAGCGTCCCGCCAGGCGACCCCGTGAAGGATGCCTCAAGGGCTACGAAATCGTTGTGGTCCGAATCGCCGGCGCCGTCCGCCGTCGTCGCCACCTCGGGGCGCAGCGCCGCGCGCACTGCGCGCGCCAAGTCCCGGGCCGTGCGGTCGTCCGGAGCGGCCGCGCGCGCCCGCGCGGCGTACGCCTCGGCGAGCCCCGGCTGCCCCTTCCAGTAAAGCGTCTGGGCGAGACCGATGAGCAGCTCCGCGGCATCGGGGTGCACGGCGAGCCCGGCACGCCACAGCTGCTCGGCCTTGTCCAGGTCCCCGCTCCACGCGACCACGCGCGCCCGCCCCGCCAGCGCGTCCACGCGTCCCGGCGCGCGCGCCAGCACCGAGTCGTACAGCGCCTCGGCCGAGCGCATCCGTCCCGCCCAGGCGAGCACCTGCGCCTGTGAGACCATGATGTCGCCGTCTCGGGGGTCGAGACGGCGCAGCCGAGCGAAGCGCTGCAGTGAGAGAGTCAGCTTGCCGTCCCAGCTGTCGAGAATCGCGAGCCGGTACAGCGCCCGCACGTTCACCGAATCAGTCGCGAGCACGCGCTCGTAGGCGGCCCGCGCGGCGGCGTACTCACCGCGCCCAAACGCGGCCTCTGCAGCCGGGAGCTGCGCCGTGAGGAGCGCCGGGACCGCGAGGAGTGCGAGCACAGGGTTCCCCCTCACCACGCTCCCCACACCTCGCGCAACGCGAAATACGCAGCCTTCAAACGCTCGTGCCACGCCGGCACCTCCCAGGTGGGCCAGGCATATGTCCGGGTCGCAGGCAACACGGCGCGTACCGCCCCGCTGCCTCGATCCACCACCCGGACCGTGAAGCGCACCCCGTCCGTGATCGCGGTCTCGAAGTGGCCGTCGCGGCGGTACCGCACCATGATCCGCCGCGCCGACGGATCGGTGACGTTGAGCAACGCCCAGGGAAGTCGTACTTCCGTGACGTGGGCGTCGCGATCCGCGTACCAGTCGGCGAGGGTCGACTCCTCGGTGCGGCCATAGCGCAACCGGCCGCGGTTCACGCCCCGCGCCGGATAGGTGTGCCCGTCCCGGCCGATGCGCCAGCGGTTCGTCGTCACAAACAGGGAATCGAACGTAGCGTCCCCGCCGCCTTCCCTCGGCACGTCGACCGTCACGGCCTCGTTGTAGAACAGATCGAGCGCCGTTGGACCCTTCCCCGGCCGAGGTTCGAGGTACGGGTTGTACGACGGCGCTACCAGCAGCTGCGCGTCGCTCGTGTCGTTCAGCACCACCACGAGCTCGCAACCGATCTCGCTCGCTGACCCTCCGGGGAGCCGAAATCGGCCCCGGTCCCGCCGATAGCTGTCGATCCCCACGACGTACCGAGCCACCTCGAGCCCCGGGCCTCCCTGAAGCGCCAGATACAGATAGGACGGGTCCGCCCCGGCCCGCAATACGACCGAGTCGCCCCGCTCGACGAACGGTAACGCCTGCCACCGCGCCGCAGCGCCGCCCGGCTCGGGGGTCACGTCGGCGGGGCCGGCGTACTCCCCCAGGAGGCCATAGTTCTGCTCCGCGTTCTCGACGTTGTGCCACAAGCGCGTGCGCTCGGCGGGTAGCTCGAGGTCGGTCGTCACCCAGGTGTGCTTGAACCATTCGTCGAGCCAGGCGAACACGATCCCGCCCGCGGCCCCGGCGGCGTGGATCTCCCGGGTGAGCCGAGCGTCCAGCTCGGCCATGGCGCGCTCCTCATGCCCGCCATGGTCCATCCCGTCCGGGCCGAGATGCGACACGCCACGCGACGACGGGATGCCGTATTCGGCGATGAGCAGCGGCCGCCCGGCGTGGTGCCGCTTGAGATCCGTCAGATATCCGAAATAGTGCGATGGGCCCTCGGGCGAGCGGGCGCTCGCGTAGCGCGGCTCGAGCGCCACGAAGTCGGGATAGTAGGGGTAGGCGTGGTACGACGCGAAGTAGCCGCCCAGGTTTGCGCTGGTTGTGCGAACCAGCATCGCGTCGAGCGACTCGCGGTCGTTGTCGTACTCCTTGAGCCGCGGGTTGGGTGGAAAGTGGTAGCGGCGGCGCAGCCGCTGCTCTTCCTCTAGAGTCGGCTCGGTCGGGTGCTGCAGCGGGTCGAGGGTGGGCCAGTTGGTGTAGGCGATCGGGCGCTGGGCGCCGTACGTGTCCCACTCGTACGCGAGCAGGTAGTCGCACTGCTCCGCCATCCACGCGTCGGCCGGCGTCCCCGCCCCGCGATCGATGGTCAAGAACCGGCCCGCGTACCCCGTCCGTCCGCGGCGCCGCGCGTTGTACCGCTCGATCGAGTGGGGCTCCCACTCCCGGCCGATCAGATACGCCAGCACGTGATCCGCGACGTCGGCGTCGTAGCGGCCAAACGCGTGCCCGGGGCGCGCCCCGATCCGCGCCCGCCCATGCACCAGGTCCACCACGCGCCGCATCTCGGCGCGGAATTCCGCCTTCCACGACACCGCGTCGTAATCGTTACCGGGCGGCGGCTCGGCCCACACGCCGTGCACCAGCCAGAGCGCTCGATCGGGATGCGCCTCGTTCCACTGCCTGAAGGCGCGGTAAAACGCGGGCGGCAGAATCGTGTACAGGCGCACCGTGTTGGCATTCGCCTCGGCCATGAGGCGCAGCCAGCGGGCGTAGGTGGAGTCGTCGCCCGGGAACTCGGAAGGAAACTTGCCGGGGAGCGCGGCACCGAGATTCACCCCCTTCACATAGAAGGGTCGCCAGCCGTCCGCGCCGCGGACCTCGAACCGCTCGCCCGCCGTGCGCGCCGGCACCGCGGGCTCGGGACCGCGGCGCGGCGCCGGGAGGGCGAGCCCCGAGTCGAGCCCAAGAGCGAGCAGCTCCTGCTCGGCGTCCGGGTACCCCGGCACGGCGCGTAGCGCGCGCCGCCACGCGAGCACCGCCTGCCGGCGGTCACCCGAGCGCGCCCGCGCGAGCCCCAGCCCGTACCACGCGTCGGCATCGGCGGAGTCGCTGCGCAGCACCAGCAGGAACCGGCCGGCGGCCTCCTCTGCGCGACCCAGCCGGAACAGCGCGAACCCGAGGCCGACCTGGGCTCCGTGCTCACCGGGGCACAGCGAGTCTGCCGCAGAAAAGCGGCGCACGGCGTCCGCAGCGTCCCCGGCACGATACGCCCGCCAGCCCCCCTCGGCGGCGGCGGCGGCGGCGCCACGCGAGCACGGCCCGGGAGCGGGACCCTGCATCGCGAGCGCGGCGAGCAGCACCACCATGGACGGCCAAGATAATGAAAGCCGGGGCCCCCATGGGCCCCGGCTCGCGGTACCGGAACGGCGGGCGGGCTAGCGCTTCACGGCGTTCACCGCCGCCAGGGCGTCGAGATAGCCCGCGCCCACCTCCCACAGGGCAAACGTCGGCAGCGGCCGCGCGGTACTGGTGATCGCCTTCGCCACTTGGTCCGGCGTCAGCGTCCCGCCAGCCGCCTCCTGCATCAGCGCCACGACGCCGACGACATGCGGCGTCGCCATCGACGTGCCCGACGCGCAGGTGTAGAACGGCTCGTTCGTCGCGCTGATGGCGCAAGTGCTCGTCAGGTTGAAATCGTGGTTCGCGTCGAGCCCGTTGAGCACGGTGCCGGTGGACGCGCGTGTCGAGACGATGTGCACACCCGGAGCCGTGATGTCGGGGTGATACAGCGGATCTCCGGCGACGCCTCGCGACGAGAAGTCGGCGAGGATCGGCGCCCGATTCTGTCCGGTCTGATCGGCACAATGAATTGCCGAGTTAGTCGGGTCGGGGCTCACGAGCTTGCACCCCGCCGCCACGCCGATCACCCACGGCGCCACGCTGTAGGGGTTCAACGTGTTTTGGTCCGGGCCATCGTTGCCCGCAGCGAATACCACGGTGATCCCGTGGTTGTGCACCGTCTTCGACGCCTTGTTGATCGGGTCCTTGGGATCGAACGCGCCGCTCGTCCCCCACGAGTTGTTCACGACCTTGATGTTGTACGCCTTCTGGTGCTCGAGGATGTAATCGAATCCCGCGAGCGCGAAGAAGATGAACAGCACGTCCCCGGTGCTGATGCCGACGAGGTTGGCGCCGGGTGCGACGCCGGTGTAATAGCCGCCCGATGCCTTGCCGAGCGCCGCCGTGATCCCGGCGACGTGGCTGCCGTGGCCGACCGACGTCTCGCTGTTGGGGAGGTTCTCGACAAAGATGTCCAGGCCCTGCTTGAGCGGCTTCGGGGCCGGCCCCGAGAAGGTCACCACGTCGCTCAGGTTGAAAATCACCTTCGCGTTCTGCACCGTGTGATC
>Ga0209156_10002377_pt1 | contig 14776 bp, 10 predicted proteins | sample GraSoiAngelo_124_FD_185881 | JGI IMG/M metagenome (GOLD analysis project Ga0209156, IMG submission 185881) | Grasslands soil microbial communities from the Angelo Coastal Reserve, California, USA - 14_0927_05_20cm (SPAdes) (version 2) | ecosystem: Environmental > Terrestrial > Soil > Grasslands...
TACGGAGTCATGATTTCCTGCTATCGAGCATCCTGTCGAGAGCGTGCAGCATCTCGATCGGTAGAGGGAACACGATCGTCGAGTTCTTTTCGGACGCGATTTCCGTCAGCGTCTGCAGATAGCGGAGCGTGATGGCCGTCGGCTGCGCCGCGATGGTCGCCGCGGCTTGCGCGAGGTTTTTCGACGCTTCGAGCTCGCCGCTGGCGTGGATGATCTTGGCGCGCTTTTCGCGTTCTGCCTCGGCCTGCCTGGCCATGGCGCGCTGCATGTCGGCCGGAAGATCGACGTGCTTGACCTCGACGGCGGAGACCTTGATCCCCCACGGGTCGGCGTGCAGATCCAGAATCTGCTGGAGCTGCTGATTCAGACGCTCGCGCTGGGAGAGCAGGTCGTCGAGCTCCACCTGACCGAGCACGCTGCGCAGCGTCGTCTGCGCGAGCTGCGACGTGGCGTAATGGTAGCTCTCCACTTCGACGATGGCCTTACGCGGATCCATCACGCGAAAGTAAAGGACGGCGCTCACCTTGACGGACACGTTGTCGCGCGTGATGACGTCCTGCGGCGGCACGTCGAGGACGATGGTCCTGAGGCTCACGCGGACGATGCGGTCGATCGGCGCGAACACGAGAATGACGCCGGGTCCTTTGGGCCGCGACAGCAGTTTGCCGAGACGGAAGATCACGCCGCGCTCGTACTCCGCAAGGATCTTGATGGATGCGATGAGGTAGAACACGACGATGATGAGCAGGAGCGCGTACGGCGGGAACGTCATGAAGGCACCTCGTCTCTGCGAACGGTCAGCGTCAGCCCCTGAATGGCAGTAATCCGAACGCGGCTCCCTTCCGGTATCGCTTCACTCGCTTCGGCCTGCCAGATCTCGCCGTGCGTCGACACTCGCCCCGGCCTGCCTGGTGCGATTTCGGTCACCACTTCGCCGCTCTCGCCGATCATCGCGGCGGCGCCGGTCACCGGCGGCTGTCGCTGCGCCCGGACACCGAGCCGGATCAGCATGAGAGAGATCCCAGTGAGACCGATCGCCACGGGCATGACTACGCGAAGGCTCAGCTGCAGCTCCGGAACGGGCGAGTCGATCAGGATCATCGACCCGAGCACGAGGCTGACGATGCCGCCGACGGTCAACAGCCCGAAGCTGGTGACCTTGATCTCGAGGGCGAACAGCACGAGCCCGAACAGAATCAGCAGCAGCCCGGCATAGTTCACCGGCAGCACCTGAAATGCGAAGAAGGCCAGGAGCAGCGAGAGCCCACCGACGATCCCCGGCAGGATCGCGCCCGGGCTCCAGAGCTCGATCGTCAGGCCGAGCGTGCCGAGGCTCAGAAGAATGTAGGCGACGTTCGGGTGCGCGATGGCGCTGAGCACGCGCTGGCGCAGCGTCATCTCGATCGGGATTATGCGCGCACCGGCCGTGCGCAGCCTCGCGCTGGACCCGTCGAACCGCGCGATCGTGCGGCCGTCCAGTTTTTGCAAGAGCGCCGCCGTATCGGTCGCAACGACATCGACGAGCGGCGGCGACGCGGCGAGCGCTTCTTCTTCGGTGAAGGCGCGGCTCGCCATTACGGCCTCGCTGGCGAGCGCGACGTTGCGCCGCCGCCTGGCGGCGAGCGTCCGCGCGTAGGCGGCCACGTCTTCGGCCGCCTTCTTCGCGACCGCCTCGTCCATCTTCTCGCCCGAGCCGGCGACGGGATGCGCGGCGCCGATGTGCGTGCCCGGCGCCATCGCCGCGATGTCGGCCGCGATGATGAGCAGGAACCCTGCGGACGCGGCGCGCGCGCCCGAGGGAGCCACGAAGACCGCAACGGGCGTCGCGGCCGAAATCATGCGCGACACGATCGCTCGTGTCGAGTCGACCAGGCCGCCGGGTGTGCGCAGGATGAAGACGATCAGCGTGGCATGGGCGGCATCCGCGGCGTCGATGACGTGCGTCATGTATTCCGCCGAGACGGGGTGGATGATGCCGTCCACCTCGGCGACGTACACGACCGGGCTCTGATTTGTGTACTGAGCGCCCGCGCGAATCAGGGCGGAGAGGATCAGAACCGCCGCAACGCGAACCGACCGCGTGCGCACGGCGCTAACGGTAGCACGTCTATCGGGGTCTCGGCACCGGCATCGGCATTGGCATCGGGAGCGGGACCGGGACCGGGACCGGATGCGGCGCGTATTCGAAGGCTCCTGCAAGGGCGTCTTCGACAATCTGATCGATGTCCGGCATGTCGACCTTCACGCGTTCGCGCGGGCGGCGCCGCTGCTCGGTCTCCGGCCGAGGCTCGCCAGGCCGCCGGAGCGAGATGGCGCCGCCGAACGATTCGAGCTCGACATGCGCGCTGCCGTTACCGAGCGTCACCGTCATCCGTTTGTTCCGCTTCTGCGCGTCGTCGCCCGACGGCGGGGTCAGCTGGAACGACGACCGGATCGATCCGTTGTAGGTGCGCAGCGTGAGCGTCGCGTTGACCCGTTCCGCGACCGGCATTGCGATCATGCCGTTATGCGTCGTCAGGCGGTACACGCCTCTGTCCTTGATCGGCCCGTCGTACGAAATGTTGCCGTTGACGGTGTAGAGGTCGACGTTTCCCGAATCGATGCGGTCGAGGATGATGCTGCCGTTCGTTGTTTCGGCCGACAGATCGCCGTTGATGTCGACGAGGTGCATCCCTTCGTTCACCGCGCGCACTTCGACGCGCCCTTTCGCCTTCTCGAGCGAGATGTCGCCCTGCACCGACTTCAGCGAGATGAAACCGGACCCGCCCCGCACCTTGATGTCGCCGCGCGTCGTTTCGATCGCCACGTCGCCGCCGACGCCCTCCAGCGTGACGTCGGCGTAAGTACCGTTCACGTTGATCGCCATCCAGCCGGGCACCGTGATCGTGTAGTCGAGCGAGCGTGGGGGGCCACCGCGCAGCGACCTGCCGCGAATGCGCAGAATCTGCTCGTCCTGCTTGATGTCGATCGCCTCGCGGTCCGAATGCGTCACTTCGACGCGGACCGAGTCCCTGTCCCACACCTTCACGTTCACGTCGCCCGCGAAGTTGTTGACGTCGAGCTTCGAGCCTTTGGCGACCTGCACCGTCTGGTCGGTCGTGGTCATCGCCGTCATCGAAAAAACGAGTTCTGCAAGCATGTGCTTCTAATCCCTAATCCCTAATCCCTAATCCCGACTCCCTGACCCCTAATCCCTCAAGCCCTAGTCGGATTCGATAGTGAGCGCCGCCGCACGGCGCAGCAGGTCGAGCTTTCGCCGCCGCGCATCCACGAGATGCCCGCTCAAATAATCGTTGGCCGGATCCGTCTCGAGCGCCTGGCGCGCCTGCTCGATCGCCTGATCGATGATCTGCAGGTTGTGCTCGACGATTGCGATCGTCGTCTTGTCGAGCCGTCTCCGTCCGTTCTGCAGCGCCTTCTCGAAATCGCTGACTGCCGCGTCGTATTGCGCGTCGGCGAAGCTGACGTGCGCGATGTCGATATTTGATCGCTCGGCTGACGGCTCTCGCTCGGCTGGAGCCTCGTACCCAGATGATGCTCGGGACTGGGCTTCGGTCGAGCGTGCGATATCGGCGGAGCGTGAGGCCGCGCGATCCGCGAACTGCCACGCAATACCCGCAGACGCCGCAATCAACACAACCGCCGCCGCGGCAAGCTGCGGCAGCGTGAACGAGACGCGCCGCGGCGCGGCGCCGCGTGTCTCAATGCGCGCGGCGATGCCGTCCCAGAGATCGGCCCGGGGAGGACGCCGGTCGAGGCGCTGGGCGCGTTCGACGACGCGCGTGAGATCGTCGAGGACGGCTGCACACTCGGCGCATCCACGGAGATGCGATTCGACCGCTTGACGCTCGCGCGGCGACAGCTCGTCGTCGAGATAATCCGACAGCTTGTCGGTCCATTCCTCATGCATGGTCATTCATCCATTCAGGTGCTTCCGCATCAGCATGCGCGCGCGATGGAGCTGCCGCTTCGACGTCCCGGTCGCCACGCCGAGCATGACGGCGATCTCGCGGTGCTTGTAGCCCTCGACGTCGTGGAGCAAGAACACCTCCCGCGCGCCGGGCGGCAGCTGCCCGATCGCGTGCTCGAAGTCGACCGTCAAATCTGCGCGAGGCGGCGCGACCGGCAGTGAGTCGAGCACCGCCGGGTCCGGCGCCATCCGCTCCCGCTGAATGGCGAACGTCCGCCGCCGTTCGATGACGACGTTCACGGCGAGTCGATGCAGCCACGTCGTGAACGCCGAATCGCCGCGGAACTGTGAGAGCTTCTGCCAGGTTCGTACGAAGATGTCCTGCGTGACCTCGTCGGCTTCGTCGCTGCTCAGCATCCGTCGCGTCAGACTGTGAATCCGCGCAACGTGGGTGCGGTAGAGCCGCTCGAACGCGGACGCGTCCCCGCGCGCCGCAAGGGCCACATCGGTCTCAATCCCGGTCTGAATCGGGGTGTCGGCGCTCAACGCCATCGCCACGGCTGCCACTTTTATCACCGCCGGCGCCCAGCTCGAGCCGCAGGCGCTTGACAACCACTTTGATGGGCTGGACTTACAGAAGGTTGTCAGCGCACGAAGCGACTGTAGGGGACGGCCTTCAGGCCGTCCCGTCAGGGCGGGCCGGTTTCAAAGACCGGCCCCTCCCGAGGCGGAAGATGCGCCGGGCGGCGGTAGGGCTCCATTCGCGGAGGTCGTCGAAATACGAATAAACCACGGGGGTAACCAGCAGCGTCAGCAGCAGACAGAGGACCTGGCCACCCAGGATGGTAACGGCCATCGACGCGCGGGAGCCGGCGCCGGAGCCGCGGCCGAAGGCGATCGGCAGCATGCCTGCGACGATCGCGATCGTCGTCATCAGGATCGGCCGCAGGCGGACGTGATTGGCCTGGATCAGCGCGTCGTGCCGCTCGATCCCCTGCTGCCGCAGCGTGTTCGTGTAGTCCACCTGGAGAATCGAGTTCTTCTTCACGATCCCGAACAGCATCATCAGGCCAATCGCGCTGTACACGTTCAGCGTCATGCCGAAGGCCATCAGCGCGAGCAGTCCCGCGGGCAGGCTGAGCGGCAGCGACGTCATGATTGTCAGCGGGTGAATGAAGCTGTTGAACTGCGAGGCAAGCACCATGTAGATGAAGATGACGGCGAGCACCATCGCGATGGTGAAATTGTTCGACGCTTCGGCCAGCGTCCGTGCGCTGCCGCCGAACACTGCCTGGTAGCCTGGCTTCAGGTTGAGCTCGTCGACCTTCGTGCGCGCCGCCCCGAGCGCTTCGCCGAGCGGAACGCCCTGCAGGTTGGCGTTCACCGAGATCTGCCGCTGGCGGTTGTAGCGGTCGATCGACGCCGGACCGTAGTCGTTCTTCAGCGAGGCGACGTCGCTCACCTTGACGGTCTTGGCCGGGCCGGCCGGAACGAGCAGGTTGCTCAACGTTTCGACATTGCGATACGGCTCGTCGAGCCGCAGCAGGACCTTGAACTGATCGTCGCCGTCCTTGTACTCCGACACTTCTTCGCCGCCCACGAGCGTCCGCAGGCTGTTGGCGAGCGTGTCGATGTTGACGCCGAGGTCGGCCGCGCGCGCGCGATTGACGTTGATGCGCAACTCCGGCTGCGTCGCCTCGAAGTTCGTATCGACGTCGACTACGCCTGGAATCGTGCGCACCTTGTCCATCAGCTGTACGGTGTACTGCTGCAGCTGTTCGATGTCAGGTCCCTGAATCAGGATGTTCAGGCGATTGAGGCTTCCGCCGCCGCCCTGACCGCCACCGCCGCCCGGGCCCCGACCGCCGGAGGACGCACCGGAGATGTCGGTGCCGCCCGAGACGCTGATGCGCGCGCCCTGATATTTCCGCAGCATCTGACGGGCGCCGATCATCAGCTCCTGCTGCGACACGTTGCGTTCCTCGAGCGGCAGCATCGTGATATTGAAGTTCGCGAAGCCCGAGTTGACGTTCTGCATGACGCGCTGCAGCGCCGGCAGCGCGAGCACTTCCTTCTCGATCGGCTTGATGAATTCCTCGGTCCGCTGGTAGCTGGTGCCGCGGGGCAGCCTGATGTTGACGCTGAACTCGCCCTGGTCGTCGTCGGGTACGAGCTCCTTGCCGACGTACGGATAAAGGAACGCGGCGGAGAGCGCGACGGCGCCGGCGATGCCGATCATCACCGGACGATGGCGCAGCGCCCAATGGAGCATCTTGCCGTAGACCGCATCCAACCGGGCATACCAGCCGGAGGTCTTCGTCGTCGAGTGATCGGACTTCGCGTCCTCCTTGCGGAGCCACGTCGCGCACAGCGCGGGCGTCAGCGTGAACGAGACGAACATCGACAGCAGGATGGCCGCCGCCGAGGTGAGGCCGAAGCTGTAAAAGTAGCGGCCGATCTGGCCCGTCATGAACGCGACCGGCACGAAGATGACCACGAGCGAGAGCGTCGTCGCCATGACGGCGAGGCCGATCTCCTGCGTCGCTTCGGCCGCCGCTTCCTTCGGCGTCACGCCCTTCTCTTCGACGAATCGGAAGATGTTCTCGAGCACGACGATGGCGTCGTCGATGACGATGCCAGTCGCGAGCGACAGCGCGAGCATCGTCATGTTGTTCAGCGTGAAGCCGGCCATTTTCATGAACGTGAACGTCCCGACGATCGACGTCGGGATGGCCAGCGCGGCGATGAACGTCACGCGGATGTTGCGGATGAACAGGAACACGACGACGCTCGCCAGCAGGCCACCGAGAATCAGGTGGAGCTTGATGTCCTCGAACGAGCGGCGGATGAAGCGCGACTGATCGTTGCCGATGCTGACTTGAATGTCCTGCGGTAGAGCCGCCTGGATCCGCTTCAGTTTGTCCTGCACCCGGTCGACGACTTCGATCGTGTTCGTCCCGGACTGCTTTCGGACCTGTACACCGATCGCCGGCGTGCCGCTCAACCGAGTGGCGCTGCGAATTTCCTGGACGCTGTCCTGGACGCGGCCGATGTCGCCAAACGTGATCACCGATCCGTCGGCGCGATAGGAGATGACGATGCGGTTGAAGTCTTCCACGTCGCGGATGCGCCCCATCGTCCGCACCGCCACGTCGGCGGGGCCGGCCGTGAACTGACCGCCCGGAATCTCGACGTTCTGACGCTCGACGGCGTTGCGCACCTGTTCGACGCTGAGCCCGTACGCGTTGAGCCGGTCGGCGTTCAGCAGCAGCTGGATTTCTCGCTTGCGCTCGCCGTTGTAGCCGACCGATCCCACGTCCTTGACCGTCTCCAGCTCCTGTTTCACGCGCTTCTCGGTGATCTCGGTGATCTCCTTCGGCGCCCGCGGGCCGTAGACGGCGAAGCCGAAGATCGGCTGGGCATCCGGATCCATCTTCGTGATCTGCAGCGGACGGGTGTCGCGCGGGAACTGGTTGACGATCTGGGCGAGCTTGTCGCGCACGTCCTGCGTCGCCGACTCGATCTCGCGCTCGAGCGTGAACGTGATCGTGACGCGCGAGTTGCCCTGATCCGACGACGCGCGCAGCTCGTCGATGCCGCTGATGGTGTTGACCGCCTCCTCGATGCGCTTGGTGATCGTCGTCTCGATCTCTTCGGCGCTGGCGCCGGGGAGGTTCGCCTGCACTGACACGACGGGCGCATCGGTCTTGGGCATCAGGTCGAGCCCCAGCTCCTCGTACGACACGGCGCCGAGGACGATGAGCGCCGCCGTCATCATGATGGCGAAAACGGGCCGCTTGACGCTGACTTCCGCGAGCTTCATTCCTGGCTCCCTGCGCGGCTCCCGGACCGCTCGACCCGGACGGCGACGCCGGTCGCGAGCTGATTGAGATTCGTGGTGGCGAGCGTCTCGTCGCCTTTGAGTCCGGCGACGATTTCGACGAGCCTGTCCTGACGCGCGCCGAGCGAGACCTGCTGCTGGCGCGCCTTGTCGTGTTCGATGACGTACACCGTCGACACGCCGGCGAGCGTCGAGATCGCGGTCTCCGGCACGGCGAGGACGTTCGCGTCGACCTTCGTCAGCGCCGTCCCCCTCGCAAAGAAGCCGGGCTTCAGCACCCGGTCCGGATTATCGACGATCGCTTCGACCGGAAACGTGCGCGTCGTCTGATCGACGGCCGGGCTCACGTAGGCGATCTTGCCGATGAACTTTCGATCCGGAAATGCCTCCACGAAGAATTCGACCGTTTGACCGCCGCGAATGAGTCCTGCGTGGCGCTCCTGAATCGCGGTCTTGAGCTTCAGCGGATTCATCTGCACGATCGTGGCGACGGGCGTGTTCTCGCGGATGTACTCGCCCGGCTGCACGAGCCGCTCGGCGATCGATCCCGCGACCGGCGCGCGCACGACGGCGTCGTTCAGTTTCTTCTGCGCCAGCTCGAACGCGGCGCGGCGATCCTGGAGGCTCGCCTTGAGGCTGCGGATGCTGTCGATCGCCGCCTGGTAGTTCGCCTCGGCAACCTTCAATCGGGTCTCCGAGGTGTCGTAGTCGACCTGCGACATCAGCCCGCGCCCGTGCAGCTGCTCGGCGCGCTTGAACGCGTTGCGCGCATCGTCGCGGTTCGCGATCGCCTGCCGGATCGAGGCGATCTGATCGTCGGCGGGCGGCTGCTTGTCCTGGCCGCGATCGATGCCGAGCTGCGCTTCGACCTGTCGCAGCGCGCTCTCGGCGCGGTCGACGGCGAGCTGCAGCTCACGCGTGTCGAGGCGGACGAGGATGTCGCGCGGCCGCACCTCGGAGCCGAGCTGCACCGGCACGTCGAGGATGATGCCGCCCACTTCGCTGCTCACTCTGGCCTGGTCGGGCGAGAGCAGCGTTCCGGACAGATCGACCTGGCGCTGAATGGAGATTCGCTGCAGCGTCGTGGTGTCGATCGAAATCGCCGCGCCGCCGCGGCCGCCCCGCCCACGACCGCCGCGGCCGCCGGAACCTGGCGCTTCGCCCGACGTCGTGTTGCACGCCGTCAGGCACGTCGCGGCGATGAGCGAGAGCACGAGAGAGAAATGACGCACGCTTATAGGTCCCTGAATGAATGCTTACCGTTTCTTTACCCGCCGGACACACCACAACGCGCCGCGGTGGCGCGCTGAAAAATTTTGCGATTACGCGTTTTCTGCTGCCGCCGGCGCGTGCACGTCGCGTCGCGGCGCCGCGGCCGGCTGCGGGCGCTTGCCCGCGAGCCAGAGGCGCGCGCCTTCGATGTACACGTAGTAGACCGGCGTGATGTACAGCGTCAGCAACTGGGAGACGAGCAGGCCGCCGACGACCGCCAAGCCGAGCGGACGGCGTGATTCAGCGCCCGAGCCGAATCCGAGCGCGATCGGCAGCGTGCCGACCAGCGCCGCGCACGTCGTCATCATGATCGGGCGGAAGCGGACGAGACACGCTTCGTGAATCGCCTCGCGCGGCGTCTTGCCGTGCACGCGCTGCGCTTCGACGGCGAAGTCCACCATCATGATGCCGTTCTTCTTCACGAGCCCGACGAGCATGATCACGCCGACGAACGCGTACAGACTCAGCTCGGTCTTGAAGATCAGCAGCGTCAGCAGCGCGCCGAAGCCGGCCGACGGCAGACCCGAGAGAATCGTCAGCGGGTGCGTGAAGCTCTCGTACAGGATTCCGAGCACGATGTAGATCACGACGATCGCCATGATCAGAATCAGGCCTAGCCCGCGCAGCGAATCCTGAAACGCCTGCGCCGTGCCCTGGAAGTTCGTCGCGATCGTCGACGGCAGCGTCGCGGCCGCGGTCTGCTGAACGGCGCTGACCGCATCGCCCAGCGCGACGCCAGGCCTCAGATTGAAGGAAATCGTCACCGACGGCAGCTGGCCCGTGTGGCTGACGGTCAGCGGCCCGGCGTCGGTGCTCACCTTGACGACGGTGTCCAGCGGAATGAGGCTGCCGGCCGAGGACCGCACGTACAGCATCGAGAGCGCCGACGGGTCGCGCTGGAATTCCGGTGCGACCTGCATGATGACCTGGTACTGATTGTTCGGCGCGAAGATCTGCGACACCTGCCGCGTGCCGTACGCGTTGTAGAGCGCGGTCTCGACCTGATTCACCGTGAGGCCGAGGGTCGCGATCTTCTCGCGATTCAAGTCGATCTGCACCTGCGGGTTCTTCAGCTGCAGATCGCTGCTGACGTCCTCGATACCGGGCAGCTCGCGAACGTTCTGCTCGAAGATTGGCGCCCAGTGGTACAGCTCCGCCGTGTCGGTGTCCTGCAGGGTGAACTGATACAGGCTGCGCGCACCCTGCTGGCCGCCGAGATTGATCGGCGGCTGATTCGTCATGTACGCGCGAATGCCCGGAATCTGTGCCAGCTTCGGTCGCAGATTCGCGATCAGTTGATCGACGCTGAGCGCGCGCTCGGCCCGGGGTTTGAGCTCGACCATGACGCGTCCGGTGTTGAGACCTCCGCTGCCGAACCCGCCGCCGCCGACCTGTATCTGGATTTGAGCGACGTTCGGATCCTTCCCGACCACGTCGGCGACCTGCAGCTGATGTCGCGTCATTTCGTCGAGGCTGATGCCCTGCAGTGCTTCCGTGCTGATGCTGAAGCGTCCCTGGTCCTCGCTCGGCAGGAATCCCTTCGGCACCACCTGGAAGAGATACCAGGTTCCGATGAGCAGCGCGATCGAGATGGCCATCGGGACGGCGTGGAAGCGCAGGCTGCCGCGCAGCGTCCAGTCGTATAGGCGCAACCACGTGTCGAACATCTTTTCGATCGTGTTGTAGATGAAGCCGTGTTTCTGCGCGTGCGGCGGCCGCAGGAAGCGGCTCGCGAGCATCGGCGTCAGGCTGATCGACACCAGGCCGGACACGAGAATCGCGACGCCGATCGTCACGGCGAACTCGTGGAGCAGCCGTCCGACGATGCCGCCCATGAACAGCACCGGAATGAAAACGGCGGTGAGCGACAGCGTCATCGAGACGATCGTGAACGCGATCTCCTTCGACCCGTCGTAGGCGGCGCGCATCGGCGCCTTACCCATCTCCATGTGCCGGACGATGTTCTCCAGCATGACGATGGCGTCGTCGACGACGAAGCCGACGCAGAGCGTCAGCGCCATGAGCGACAGGTTGTCGAGGCTGTAGTCGAGGAGGTACATCACGGCGAACGTGCCGACGATCGACGCCGGCAGCGCGAGGCTCGGGATGATCGTCGCCGAGATGTTCCGCAGGAAGATGAAGATGACCAAGACGACGAGGCAGACCGTCAGGATGAGCGTGAACTTGACGTCGTGAACCGAGTCGCGGATGGACACCGATCGATCGAACCGGGTGTCGAGTGACACCGACGCCGGCAGCTGCTCGCGCAGCGTCGGCAGGAGCGCCTTCACCGAATCGACGACGGCGACGACGTTCGTCCCGGGCTGCTTGAGGATCGGCAGCATGATGGCGCGCTCGCCCTTGAACCAGCCGGTCTGCTTGTCGTCTTCGATGCCGTCGAAGACGCGCGAGACCTCGTCGAGGCGCACCGGGTTGCCGTTGCGGTACGCGATGATCATCGGCGCGTACGCCTGGGCCTTCATCAGCTGACCGTTGGTCTGCACGACGAACGTCTTGTCTCCGTACATCGTGCCGGTCGGCAGGTTGACGTTCGCGTTCGCGATCGCCGTTGCGACCTCGTCGATGCCGATGCCGTGCGCCGCGAGCTTCTTCGGGTCGACGTCTACGCGGACGGCGTACTTGGCTGCGCCATACACCTGCACCTGCGCCACGCCGCTGACCATCGAGATCCGCTGCGCCATCGTCGACTCGGCGTACTCGTCGAGGGTCGCCATCTGCATCGTGCCCGATCGCAGGACCAGCATCATCACCGGCTGATCGCCAGGGTTGACTTTCTGAAAGGAGGGCGGCGCCGGCATCTGCGGCGGAAGCTGCCGCTGCGCCCGCGCGATCATCGACTGGACGTCCTGCGCCGCGGCGTCGATGTTCCGGCTCAGATCGAACTGCAGCACGATGTTCGAGCGGCCCAGCGAGCTGGTCGAGTTGATTGAATTCAACCCCGCGATCGATGCGAACTGCTTCTCGAGCGGCAGCGCGACCGCCGACGCCATCGTCTCGGGGCTCGCGCCCGGCAGTCCTGCGTTGACGTTGATGGTGGGGAAGTCGATCGTCGGGAGGTCGCTGACCGGCAGCAACCGGTACGCCATCGCGCCGAACACGATGACGCCGAGCATGATGAGCGTCGTCGTAACCGGCCGCTTGATGAACAGTGCTGATAAGTTCATGACGTCGCCCTCGGCGCGTTCGAATTCTTGACGCTGATGCGGCTGCCAGGTACCAGCCGGAGATGACCGTCCGTGACGACGGTGTCGCCGGGACTCACCCCGCTCGCGAGGACCGTTTCGTCGCCGGCGATGCGCGCCACGGCCACCATCCGCAGTTCAACGGTTTGATCCGGTTTCACCACGAAGACGAACGTTCCTTGCTGTCCCGTCTGCACGGCCGCCGACGGAACCACGAGCGCCTTCGGATCGGAGGTCAGCCTCACCGTGACGTTCACGAACTGTCCCGGCCACAACCGGCGATCTTCGTTCGGAAAGGTGCCTTTGACCTTGATCGTGCCGGTCGTCGGATCGACCGCGTTATCGATGAAATTGATGCGTCCGGCGGATGGCGTTCCAATCTCGGTCGGCGGCAGCGCCGTGGCCGGCAGCGTTCCCTGCGCGCCCATGTACCGCTTGAGCGCGGGGAGCTGCGCCTCGGGCACGGAGAACGACACGTACACCGGCGTGATCTTGTTGATCGTGACGATCGGATTCGTATCCTGCGCACGAATGAGATTCCCCGGATGTACTTGCAGCAGCCCGGTGCGGCCCGACATCGGCGACTTGATCGTGGCGTAGGTCAGCTGCACCGTCGCGGTTTCGATGTTCGCCCGATCGGCGGCGACCGTCGCTTCGAGCGCCGTGGCCTGCGTCCGCATGGTATCGACCTGCTCGCGCGTCGCGATGCCGCGCTGCAGCAGATCCTGGTAGCGCGCCGCCTGCGCGCGTGCGTTCGCCGCCTGCGCTGTGTCCTTCTCGAGCGTGGCCTGCGCCTGTTGCAAGGCGGCCTCGAACGGCCGTTTGTCGAGCGTGACGAGCACCTGGCCCTGCTCGACGTCCTCGCCTTCCTTGAAATTGACCGACATCATCTCGCCGGTGATCTGGGCGCGGACCGATACGGTCGATGCGGCGATGACGGTTCCGATGCCTTGAATCGTGATCGGCATCGATTTCTGAATCGCCTTCCCGACCGTGACCGGTACGGCCGCGTTCTGGCCGCCGCCACGGCCGCCGCCCGCCGGCGGCGCGTTGCTGGACTGTGCCTCGCCGGGGGAACAGCCAGACAAGGCGATTGCCGCCGCGCCGACTACGCCGCCGAGAATCCACCGGGGGACGATACGCATCAATACCATTCGCTGTTACTCGAACCGCAGCGCGTCGATGGGATCGAGCGCGGCCGCTTTGCGCGCCGGATAGAACCCGAAGAAGACGCCGGTCATCGCCGCAAACCCGAAGGCCAGCACCACCGCCTGCGGCGAGACGGCGGTCGGCCAGTTCATCCAGAACGTCACACCTTGTGAGAGCGCGAACCCGAGCGCGATGCCGATCGATCCGCCGAAGAGACTCAGCACGACCGCCTCGACGAGGAACTGCAGCAGCACGTCGCGCCCGCGCGCGCCGATCGCCATGCGCAATCCGATCTCGCGCGTCCGCTCGGTGACCGACACGAGCATGATGTTCATGATCCCGATGCCGCCGACGAGCAAGGACACGCCGGCGATGCTCGCGAGCAGCGCCGTCATTGTCTGCGTCGCCTGCACGCGCACCGCCGCCATCTCCTCCATCGTGCGCACCATGAAATCGTCCGGATCGCCCGGCTGAATCTTGTGGCGGACGCGCAGCAGCGCGGCGATGCGATCGGCGGTCGCCGATGTGTCAGTGGCCGACGCCGCCGACACCTGCGCCTGCTGGATGAACGTAATCCCTCGCAGTTTCTTCATCACCGTCGTGTACGGAACGAAGACGACGTCGTCCTGATCTTGTCCCATCCCTGACTGGCCTTTGCTCACCATCACGCCAGAAACGGTGAACGGCTGGTTGTTGATGCGGATCACCTGACCCGTTGGATCCACGTCGGGCCCGAACAGCTGATCGCGCACGACCGAGCCGAGCACGGCGACCTTCGACGCGGTCGCGACATCCTGCGCCGAAAAGAACGCTCCGAGCTGCGTCGGCCACGATCGGATCAACGGCATGTCCACATCGGTGCCCTGCACCTGCGTGCCCCAGTTCTGGTTGGACGCGACCAGCTGTCCCCGCGTGTTGACACCGGCAGCGTCATCCGGCGTCAGGGTGCTGGCGTTGCCCTGGCCCTGCCGCACGCCGCCCTGCGTGAAATTGCCGGCGGCAACGATGATCATGTTGGTGCCGGCCGATTGGATCTGCGATTCGATCGACGTCTGCGCACCGGTGCCGAGCGCGACCATCGTGATGACGGCGGCGACGCCGATGATCATGCCGAGCATGGTGAGCGCCGTGCGCATTTTGTTGCGCCCCAGCGCCTTGAACGCGATGCGAAAGACCATCAAGAAGCTCACACAGCCTCCGCCGCTGGCCACGCCGCGAGCTCGTCGGACGCGAGACGACGGCGCTGAACCGGCTTGTCGGCGACCACGAGTCCATCGCGGAACGACACGATCCGTGAGCCGTACTCGGCGATGTCGTGTTCATGCGTGATCAGGACCACCGTGATACCTCGCTCGCGGTTCAGGCGCTGGAAAATGTCCATCACTTCGGTGCTCGTCTTCG
>Ga0209156_10002381_pt1 | contig 14768 bp, 10 predicted proteins | sample GraSoiAngelo_124_FD_185881 | JGI IMG/M metagenome (GOLD analysis project Ga0209156, IMG submission 185881) | Grasslands soil microbial communities from the Angelo Coastal Reserve, California, USA - 14_0927_05_20cm (SPAdes) (version 2) | ecosystem: Environmental > Terrestrial > Soil > Grasslands...
TCGGATTCGATTCTGCTGTCGCTGTCGTAATGGACGCGCTCGATCGGGTGCATACAACGGCGACCAGTCACAGGCGAGTCATGGTGGTCGAAGTAATGGGACGCCATGCCGGCTGGATCGCGTTGCATGGCGGCATCGCTGGGGGGGCGGACATTATTTTGATTCCAGAAATTCCATTCGATTTCGACAAGATCGCCAGCGTGGTCAAGGCGCGTGAGGCGGCTGGTTATCTGGGAACAGTTGTGGTGGTCGCTGAAGGCGCGCGACCAAAACATGGCGAACAGATAAAGCGTGACGTGGAAGGCGGCGAATTTCGTCTCGGCGGGGTCGGGGAAATCGTGGCGCGGGAAATTGCAAAACGCACTGGAAAAGAAGCGCGCTGCTGCGTTCTCGGTCATCTGCAACGGGGAGGCGCACCAACGACCCTGGATCGAATTCTTGGAACGCGTTTTGGCGTGAAAGCTGTCCAATTAGCCAGCGAAGGACATTTTGGTTCGATGGTAAGTTACCAAAATTATCAGGTGCGTCAGGTGCCGATCGCGGAAGCTGTCAATCGGCTCAAGCTGGTTCCGCCTAACGGCGAAATGGTCCAAACCGCGGGTGACGTGGATATTTCATTCGGCGATTAAGCCTGTCATGTTGAGCGAAGCGAGACATCTCTGATCATTGTTTTGATGCCTGTCGATCCAAAAGCAATCAGAGATCCTTCGCTTCGCTCAGGATGACAAAAGGAAAAGAGGCGCGCCGTCCCCAGCCTTAAGATCAAACATCCGTGAAAATCGTACTCGCATATTCCGGCGGCCTCGACACGTCCGTGATCCTCCGTTGGCTCAAGGAAAATTATCAGGCTGAAGTCATCGCCTTTTGCGCCGATATCGGCCAGGAAGAAGAACTGGACGGTTTGGAGAAAAAAGCCCTAACGAGTGGCGCATCGAAATGCATCGTCGAAGATCTGCGCGAGGAATTCGCGCGTGATTTCATTTTCCCAATGTTCCAGGCGGGCGCGATTTACGAGGCACAATATCTGCTTGGCACGAGTATCGCGCGCCCGTTGATCGCGAAACGAATGGTCGAGATCGCGCGCGCCGAAAATGCCAACGCGATCGCTCATGGCGCGACGGGGAAGGGGAATGATCAAGTTCGCCTCGAATTAGCCGCCGCGGCGCTTGCGCCCGATCTGCGCGTGATTGCGCCATGGCGGGAAGAAGTTTTTCGTAAACACTTCCCTGGCCGTAGCGAGATGATTGCATTCGCGAAAGCCAACGGAATTCCGGTCGAAGCGACTGCGCAAAAACCGTATTCAATGGATCGCAATCTGCTTCATATCAGTTACGAGAGCGGCGCGCTCGAAGATCCGTGGTTTGACGCCAGTTCAAAAGAAATGCGCGCCATGTACAAACTCAGCGTTGCTCCGGAAGACGCGCCTAACGAACCAGAACACATCGAGCTGGAATTTGACAGTGGCAATTGCATTGGTGTGAATGGAGCGGCGAGCTCCCGCGAGCCCGTCGCCTCAGGGGTTGCAGGCGCTCAGCGCTCCAGAATGTCGCCATTTCAGGTGTTGCAAATGCTCAACAAACTTGGTGGCAAACATGGAATCGGTCGCGTGGACATCGTCGAGAACCGTTTTGTTGGAATGAAAAGCCGCGGCGTGTATGAGACACCCGGCGGCACAATTTTGCATTTCGCCCATCGTCAAATGGAAGCACTCACAATGGACCGCGAAATGATGCACTTGCGCGACAGCCTCATCCCAAAATATAGCGAACTGGTTTACAACGGTTTCTGGTTCTCTCCCGAACGCGAGGCGCTCCAGGCGCTTATCACAGAGACGCAATCCGACGTGAGCGGACTCGTTAGGCTCAAACTTTACAAAGGCAATGTCATTGTGGCCGGACGCAAGAGTCCCAGTAGCCTCTACGATCCAAAAATCGCGACCATGGAAGGCGAAAAATCTGCGTATGATCAAAATGACGCGACTGGATTCATCCGGTTAAATGCACTACGCCTAAAATTGCGCGCGTTACGCGATCAATCTCCGTAACGGTCGCCACCGCGACCTGGCGAGTGTCTCCTCGCGATCGCGAATTTCGCGTTGCCGCCGCATAAATCTTGATCGTCTCCGACAGATGGGCAGCGGAAATATAAATGTTTGTCTCGTGTAGATCGGGAGCAATTCGTTGGTCGACTCGTGCCGACATTTCAGACATGTGCTGCGGTTTCTACCTTTAGGCACTTATGCCGACACATTACAAAAAAATAATGTTAGAAGGCTTGAAAATCGCAGACGGGCCTCCATAGCATCGCCGCGTTAGTCGACCAATGATATGGAGGAAATAATATGAAAAAAACAACCCCTCGGAACTCTGCGTTCTCTCTTTCGCGTCTACTCGCTTGTCTGTTGTGCTTGCTCAGCCTTCTTCTGGCGCTGCTCGGAATTAGTGGCCCGTTCGGTACGAAATCTCTGGCCCAAGGGGCAGGTAACGCGGGCGCCAATTCTGTCCAGGTTAGCGCGTCTTATCACAACGATGTGTCCCCGCCGCTGCGCGAAATGCCTGCCTGGAACGAGTCCGACTTGAGACGCGGGGGCGAACGGGAGGCGAATGAGAATCCAAAAGTACCTTATCGGCACGTAGACAGTTTTGACCCAGTCGTCCAAAACTCGCATGTCACAGGCTTCGGCTTTCCGGGGGTGAACATACCTGTTCCCAACCGAACCTTCGACGGCATTCCTTTTCCCGGCGTGGGCTGCAACTGCGCCCCGCCTGACACGAACGGAGCCGTGGGACCAACGCAGTATGTGCAAATCGTCAACGAAGGTTATCAAGTCTTTGATAAGGCCACCGGCAATTCAGTTTTGGGACCCAATAGCATTTCTTCTATTTGGAGCGGATTTGGCGGTGTCTGCCAAAGCGGCGGAAAGGGCGATCCGGTCATGCTCTATGATCATCTGGCCAATCGCTGGCTAATTAGTCAATTCGCGGGCTCCGGCAGCGCGGTAACTGACGAATGCGTGGCGATCTCCACTACTTCAGATGCCACCGGCAGCTATTACCGCTATGGATTTCATCTCGGCACGAACTTCTTTGATTACCCTCACATCAGCGTATGGCCCGACGCCTATTACATGAGCATGAACGTGTTTAACGCGTCAGGCACGACTTACCTTGGCCCTCAGCCCTTCGCGTTTGATCGGACGAAGATGCTGGCCGGGCAACCCGCTACCTTTGTTAGTCCGGTCGGACCCCTCGGTGGATCGATCGATCCCTTTCTGCCCGCAGATCTCGACGGGCCGACCTTGCCGCCCACAGGCGCTCCGAACACTTTCGTAGGATTTCCCGGCCAGGCCACTAATCCGAATTACACCACCTATCACTTCCACGTGGATTTCGTTACCCCCGCAAACTCGACCTTTACCACCTTTGCCAATCCGCCGTCGGCTGGTTTCACTGCGCTTTGTCCTACGAGCCGTGCCTGTGTGCCGCAAAGTGGAGTGACCAGCTCAAATTATCTCGATGGCATCGGGGATCGTTTGATGTTTCGGCTGGCTTATCGAAACTTTGGCAATCACGAATCCGTCGTCGGCACCTACAGCGTAAGCTCCGGCGGGGTGGCAGGTCTGCGGTGGTTCGAACTGCGCAATGTGACGTCCGGCCCGGTCACTGTCTATCAGCAGAGCACGTACCAGCCAGACACAACCTGGCGCTGGATGGGAAGTGCGGCGATGGATGGACAGGGAAATCTCGCCATTGGCTTTAGCGCTTCAAGCTCAAGTATCCATCCCCAGCTTCGTTATGCCGGGCGATTGGCAACAGACCCGATCAACACTCTGACTCAGGGCGAAGCCCATCTGTATGACGGCGCCGGCAGCCAAACCGGCAGCGGCAATCGCTGGGGCGATTACAGCTCTTTGACGATCGATCCGGTGGACGACGCGACGTTCTGGTACACTAACGAATACTATTCCTCGACCACTTCATATAACTGGCGCACCCGCATTGGCAGTTTCAAGCTGGCAACCGGCGCGCCCACTCCGACGCCCACTGTTTCGCCAACACCTACGCCTACACCTACACCCACAGCTACTCCGACTTCTACGCCGACCCCGACGGCGACCGCCACAGCAACTCCGCCGACTCAATTGATCGTCAATGGTGCGCTGGAAGGCAGCATATCGCCATGGGTCTTATCGGGTGCCGGCGCCTTTTATACCAACAATGGCAACTATCCTCACGGCGGGACGGGCTACATGTATTTCGGCGTGAATAATAATGTGTCCGGGCAGGTTTACCAAACAGTCGCCATTCCCACGACGGCTACCGGAAACCTGACTTTCTGGTTCAACTGCAGCTCCAGCGAGGGCACGACAAACGCGTATGATTTCTTGTACGTGGAAGTCCGCAACACCAGCGGCACGTTACTTCAAACCCTCGCGACCTACAGCAACAGGGATAAAACGACTCCTGGAAACTACTCACAAAAATCCTTCAGCCTTGCTGCTTACAGAGGTCAGACCATCCGGCTGCAATTCCGTTGTACGACTGATTTTTCGCTCTCAACGACATTCCGCATAGACGATGTCTCATTGAGATAGTCATTCATTCAAAAAGCAGAAAAGGAATTGGTGATGTGCCGTTCCTTTTTTGTTGTACATGTTTCCGTGACGGCAGGGCGCGATCATGACGGAAGTCATGCGCGCTAGCGAAACCGCCACGTCGGGTTCGTGAACCTTTCTAAATCTCGCCGGTTGCGAGCTGGCAATCAGAAGAAAAATGCGTTTCAGAGCGAGGGCGAAATCAAGTCGCCACGGCGATTGCCACCCTTGCGAGGGGTTGCCGTCGATCTTATATTTAGTGGCGCGCTCAGCGCGAAAGAGTTAGGAGGTCATTATGCCAACGACAATTGCTGCTCCAAAAACGACGACTCAAAAACCTAAAGCTGCGCCAGCAGCGGAAGAGGATTTTCTACCGCTTCACGGAACGGATTACGTCGAGTTTTATGTCGGGAACGCCAAGCAGGCGGCGCATTTCTACAAAACCGCATTCGGATTTCAAAGCCTGGCGTATTCCGGGCCGGAAACCGGGGTCAAAGATCGCGCCAGCTATGCGATTCGGCAGAATAAGTTGACCTTGCTCCTGACTACTCCCATCCGTGCCAATAATCCAATCGCCGATCACATCTACAAACATGGCGACGGCGTCAAGGCGCTGGCGTTGAAGGTGGAAGATGCAGCCTCAGCATGGCAAGAGACGACGAAGCGCGGTGGCAAGAGTTACATGGAGCCGAAAACGCTCTCAGATAAACATGGCGAGGTAGTGATGAGTGGGATCCACACCTATGGCGATGTCGTCCACCTTTTCATTGAGCGCGAAAAATATCGCGGTCCGTTCATGCCAGGTTTTCGTAAATGGGAATCGAACTACAATCCGCCGGAGACTGGCCTCCAATATGTGGATCACTGTGTGGGCAACGTCGCCCTGGGGCAGATGAATCCGTGGGTGAAGTTTTATGAGGACGTAATGGGGTTCCGAAACATCCTGACCTTCGACGACAAGGACATTTCTACCGAATACTCGGCGCTAATGAGCAAAGTGATGAGCAACGGCAACGGCTTCGTGAAGTTCCCGATCAACGAGCCGGCCGAAGGCAAAAAGAAATCGCAGGTAGACGAGTATCTCGAATTTTACGATGGCGAAGGTGTCCAGCATGTGGCCATGGCGACAAACAATATCATCGAGACGGTGACCGATCTGCAAAAGCGGGGCGTTGAATTTCTGAACATCCCTTCGAGTTACTACGACACGCTGCTCGATAGGGTGGGTCACATCGACGAAGAACTGAACGCCTTAAAGGAGCTGGGCATTCTCGTCGATCGTGATGATGAAGGTTATTTGCTGCAAATATTTACCAAGCCGGTAGAAGATCGGCCCACGCTCTTTTTCGAAATTATTCAGCGCAAAGGCGCGAAGAGCTTTGGCAAAGGCAATTTCAAAGCGCTCTTCGAAGCCATCGAACGCGAACAGGAAGCGCGAGGTAATTTGTAGGAATGGACAATCAGAAGAGTTCACCCTCACCTCAATCCTCTCCCCTCGGAGGGGAGAGGCGGACGGAGAAGGGGGCTACGATTTCAGCTTGAGCGGGCAAAAGGGGATCGCCTCTCGTTCTTGGGGAAGAGGAGAGGGGGAGGGTGAGGAGTTGATCCGAATTTAAAGGAGGTAGAACGACAATGCCGTATTATCAAAGACTGGGCGAAATCCCGAGGAAACATCACATCTGGTTTCACCGCAACGGGTCGGCGCCGACGTATAAGAACGAAGGCATTGCCTATGAGCATGTCTTCACAACGCAAGGATTCGATGAGGCGTACTCGATCATGTATCACCTGCGTCCGCCTACGCGCGTGCGCAACGTCGAGTTAATCAAACATTGGGAACCAAAGAAGGTAACCGATAGTCCGCTGCGACATCATCACTTAAAGACGGCCAATATCCCGCGTCGCGGCGATCTGTACACCGGGCGCGTTCCGATGCTGTTTAATCAGGATGTCATTGCCTATCGCGCGCGTCCGGCGAAAGCGTACGATAAATTCGAATATTACAAAAACGGCGGCGCCGATGAGATTATTTTTGTGTTTCGCGGCAGTGGCGTGATGGAATCTGTTTTCGGAACCCTGCCTTACCGCGCCGAGGATTACATTGTGATTCCGCGTGGAATCACCTATCGGCTCGTGCCGGACAAGATTGAAGAGGAGGATTATCTTATTCTCGAATCAGTCGGCCCCGTTCGAATTCCGCAACGTTACCTGAATCACGAGGGGCAAATCAAAATGGGCGCGCCATATTCCGAGCGCGATCTTCACGGGCCGCGGGAGATAATCACGATCGACAAGGAGGAAGATGTTGATGTTCTTGTAAAAGATGGATCGCGCCTTACGCGAGTGACGCTTGCACAGCATCCCTTCGATGCGGTCGGCTGGGATGGCTATCTCTACCCATTCACATTCAACGCGCAGGATTTCGAGCCGATCACTGGAACATTGCATCAACCGCCGCCGATCCATCAGACGTTTGAAATTCGCGGTTACGTCGTCTGCACATTTGCGCCGCGAATGCTCGACACGCACCCGGAAGCCGTAAGAATCCCGTGGGTACACGACAACGTCGAGGCGGATGAAGTTCTGTTTTACGTGCGCGGGAATTTTGGTTCACGGCGCGGAATCGAAAGTGGTTCGATTACGTTGCATCCTCGCGGGATTCCGCACGGGCCGCATCCGGGCACGATCATGGCAAGCAGGAAGGCGACACGCACGGAAGAATTGGCTGTGATGTTCGACACGCAACACACGCTCGAACTGACTGAGGACTCTCTCGCGCTGGACGATCCGAAATATCCGCAAAGCTGGCTTGAATAGTAGCACAGCCATCTTGGCTGTGGGGCCGGTCGGGCATCTTGCCTGCCGAGAAAAAAATCTCAACCAGGCGCGACGCCCGGTTGCCCCACAGGTAGGATGCGTGTGCCGCGATGCGGCGGACTAGAGACCGCTACTCCTTGATGCTACGCTAACTGAAAAGACCACTTATGATTCAGCGTCATAATTCCGATCTTGATATTGGGGAACGTTTCACGCGAGAGAGCAATCGCCTGCCAGCGAGAGATCTCGACAGAGTTGCGAACGCGTACCGCGAACTGCTTCAAAGCATTGGGGAAGATGTTAATCGCGAAGGTCTCCAACGAACCCCGGATCGGGCGGCGCGCGCCCTGGAGTTTCTCACACAAGGTTATAGACAGAATCTCGATGAGATCCTCAACGGGGCCGTTTTTGAGTCTAGTGCGAGCGAGATCATCCTGGTCAAAGACATCGAGCTTTATTCGCTGTGTGAGCACCATTTGCTTCCCTTTATCGGCCGCGCGCATGTGGCTTACCTTCCAAACGGGAAGGTGATTGGTCTTTCCAAAGTGGCGCGCATTGTCGATGTATTCGCGCGGCGTTTACAGATCCAGGAGAATCTTACAACCCAAATCGCCGAGTCGCTCATGAATTGCTTGCAACCCTCGGGCGTGGCCGTGGTAGTGGAAGCGAAACATCTTTGCATGATGATGCGAGGCGTTGAGAAACAGAATTCGGTCATGAAGACTTCCTGTCTTCTGGGCACTTTTAAAGAAGACGCCCGTACACGTTCCGAATTTCTCTCGCTGCTGAAAGATTAATTGTAGGGCGTCTGTGTCAGACGCCATGGCGTTTCACAGAAACGCCTTACAGTCATCCGCGGAATTAGCGCAGTCTCGCGTACAGACGTTACAACTAACGTTGACATCCCTTTATTCCTATTGGCTCTGTGCGGTACCCAGCGCGTTATCCGCGCGCGAATTGCTGGCTCAACCGGGCCAGTGCGAGAGCGGCAAGGAATAGCCCGAAGTCACGCAGCGCCACATCAAAGTACCCCGGAATCAGCAACAGGTTAATGATAATCACCGCCAGCCATGCGGCGACTACGTAAGCAAAAATTCGAGGTTTAAGCGCGACGCCAATTCCAGCCACAATCTCAATTACACCGACAGCAAGCATCACCGTGTGCGGTGGTATGGGTGAAATTCTCGTCACAACTCCGGGGAGATACTGGTCCCAGTTGACCAGCAGATGGAAGAACTTGTCCAAGCCAGCGAGGATAGGAGCAACTGTGAATCCGAAATGAAGGATACGGTATGCTTGGTAAGCCGGCGAACTCACAGCCGTGCTGGTTGCCGCTTGTGATTGATCAATGGTTGTGCTCATAACAAGCAATTTTTCGATTTGTCCTAATAAGTCAATACATTATTTGACTATTTATGCGAAGAAACTACTCTTATCAAGACGAAACTGGCGCGATTACTGGATGTCTTTTCCCGCAGATCCAGGTGCCGGATCATCCGGCCCAGAAGGTTGGCAGCGAATCATAGCGTGCGCTCGAGCCGGTGCGGAAAGCAGCGATGTAGGTTATTTCACCTCAAAGCGGCAGGAAGGCGCTGGCCCCCGGACGCAACATTCTTTCACGCGTGCGCCAATGACGCTGGTGAGCAGTGATTCCGCCAGCAAACACGCCTCAGGATGATTCGCCGTGGCGGCAGCGATTGGACAGCCGTTGCCGTGGATGAAGTGCTTGCCATCTTCTTCACGAAACGCGGCCGCGCCGCCCAGCTCTTTGAGAATGCGCAGTGCAGCGTCAATTCTTTGCCGGCGGGTTTTGCCCTTCAAGTCAGACAGATGTTCCCGGGCTACGGCTCGCCCAGCGGCGCGCATTCCGGCGCGTAAATCTTGCGGCTTAATCCGGCGCGAGAATATCGACATCAGCAGCGAGACCAGTCGCCCGTATGCCTTCGGAAACAATTGTTCGGCTTCGGGCCCGAGAGCGTACGTAGCGTGCGGTTTGCGAACTCCCGGTTTCATGCCTGACTGGGACACGAGTCTGTCGCGCTCGAGGCTGGCAAGGTGTGCTCGCACGGCGTTATCAGTCAGGCGCAGCTCTGCCGCGAGTTCGTTCACTGTCCGTTCTCTTGTTCGCAAGAGGTCGAGGATTTTTCCCCTCGTGCTTTTGAATAACCGCGCTCGCCAGCCTATATGTTTCATTGATTTAAAGATGATGACGATCCCGAGTAAGTCAAAAGAATGTTTGACTAATTGTGCGGCTGACAGTGTGCCTAGGAGAGGATGACGTTATGCTTCTGACCGTCAGCAAGCGACTCGAATTTTCGGCTTCCCGTCGCTTACATGTTGCTAAATGGAGCGACAACGAAAATCTGGCCGTCTTTGGTCCCGAAACGAAAGCGCGCCACGGAAGCGGTCGCAATTACGCCGCCTATTTCGTTTTCACCGGTCCCGTCGATCCTGCTACCGGAATGCTGATTAATATCAGCGAGATCAAGGAGCGCTCGAGCAGGATTGTGCGACAGCGGTTTGATCACAAGTTTCTGAACGCGGACAATCCTTCCTTCCGTGATGTTCTACCGACAGCCGAAAATATTGCGAGGCAACTCTATGTCGATGTTGCGCCATTATTTTCTAACGACAGTGCAAAACTTGTCGCCTGTCATCTGACTGAGTCGCCCGAGCGAAGCGCGACTTTTTATTCCAATGGGGCCTGTGAGGCGAACTACTGGTTCGAATTTTCAGCTGCTCGCAAAACCATGTCGCCTCACTTAAGCGCTGAGGAAAATGCGCGTTTGTTTGGGCCGGCCACTTCGATTCACGGGCATAATTATCGCGTTCGACTGACGTACCGATCCACGAATCCGTTCAGCGCCCATGATCTGCCGCTGGTTCGTTACGATGTGATCGATGCTTGTTTGCACGCTTTGCAGGAGGAACTCGATCACCGCTATCTCAATGAAGACATTGCGGGTTTGGCAAATCGTCCCGTCACAACCGAGAGTTTGTGCGCTTACATCTTTCGACGGGCGAGCTCGATGACTCCGCTGGATCGTGTACGCCTGCACGAGCGTTCGGATTTTTTCGTCGAGGTGTGGAAGAACCGAGCCATCTTTCTTGGGATGCGAATGGCATTTTATGCAGCACACCGTTTGTGCGCTGCTACTCTTTCCGATGCCGAAAACGCAAAGCTTTACGGCAAGTGCAACAATCCGCTGGGGCATGGCCATGGCTACCTGACGGAAGCTACAATCGGCGGCGACTACGATGAGCGCAGCGGAACGCTCTACGATTTTGTTGCGTTCAGGAAAGCCATTCAGGAATCGCTGGAACCGTGGCGGGATCGGCATCTCGATTTGGAAACAGAGGATTTTCGGAATGCGCCTTCAACGGGAGAAAATATTGTGCGCGCCCTCTGGCCGAAAATCGATAATCGCCTTAATCAGCAACTCGTCAGGCTGCGTTTATGGGAAACGGCGAATAACCGGTTCGCATTACGAAGAACGTAGCATATTGGTAGGGATCCCGCTGTTTGCGGGAAGCCGTCCTTTGGTTCCACCCCGCGTCGCGCCCTACCAGCCTTCAATTGGGCGTTGGACGTTGAGCGTTGCGCATTGAACGTTTAGGCGGTAGGGAAAAGATTTGTCCTATGACTAAAGCTCTGCAGAGCGAGCTCAGCGTTAATGTTATCGCGTCGATCCTCGTTTCGCTGCTCTTTCTCGTAACGGGGTTTCTTTGGGGCAAATATAAGGAACAACGCCGCAAGTTTGGGAGAAACCTGGAGGAGTATGATTTCTATCCATTCACGGTCACCCGCGAAAATTTCGGCGAGTTCGATTTAAAGGATTTTCGGCTGGGGATCCATTATTTTCTCAAAAACGAAGACCACATAGCCGCGCGGCAACTGATTTTCATCGGCGAGCAAAATAATGTGCGCGCCCAACTCGAACCCGCTGAGCAAAAGGCTTACGCGCAGCTATTCGAGAAGTATGACGGCAAGACAATCGCCGACGACACGCACGAATTCCTCGAAAACTACGAGCGGATTGTGCGCTTGATCGGAAAATCGTTTCCGAATACTGGGATCGAGATCTTGCTGCACAATTTAGCCGATCCCGCGCACTCGCTCATCACTCTCGAAAACAATGTTACGGGCCGGCATTTGCGGGACGGCACAACGAATCTGTTGATTGATCTCAAACGCCGGCAACTCCTCAACGAAGAGAAATTGAATTACGAGCTGAACATCGGCGCGCGAAAATTCAAATGCACAACGATCCCAATCAAACGAAAGGAATTTGGAATCGTTGGCGCGATCTGCATCAACATCGACGCTAATTACATCACCGAGGGGGTACTGCGCGACCGACAACGTATTGAAACGTGGTTCCAAAATTTTCTTCGTACTGACATGCAGCTCGACGAAAATATTCTGAGCAAGGACGAATACGCGAAGGCGTTAAAGGGCAAACGCCACTTCAAGGACGAAACTGTCTGACGCGTAGTCTGTCATTCGGAGCGAAGTCGAGAATGAAGCGGCTGGGGAAGCCGCGACATAGACGGGAAGACCGAAGGTTGAGCGAACGGGAAGTGAGCGAATCAAATCTCTAAGAAATATTCAGAGACGTCTCGAATTCGCTCCACACAACAAAAAGGAAGGACGAATAGGCGAAAAGCTCTGCAAAGCGCGCTCAGCATCATCGGTGAACATTTTGAATCCAAATTAGTGACGGATTGCATCACAAACAGAGATGCAACGTCTCACGATTCATCCATGTCACATCGATTGATCGTCTGCGCTCTCTCAGCAGCTCTTATGAGTGCCGCTATTGCCGACGAATCGGAAGGCGGCACGGCTGGTGATTGCCAAATTGGAGCCTATCGCTTTTCGGGCGGAGAGATCGTCGATATCGCGCGATCCGAAGGCGACACGTTTCGCTGGCGCAAATTCGATGGAACAACCGGGGTCTTGCATAAGAAGGGCGACGGTTCGTGGACAAGCACATTGGGATGGACAGATCATCCAGATGGACACACGACGTCTTTCACTCATTGCGCGACGGGTGAAATCGAATTCGACGGTAAGAAAGCTCATCGGATCCCGTTCGATGTGACTGATACGGCATTCGAAGGCCGTGGCGGAGTTAAGCTCGCGGGTAGATTAGTAATGCCGAAGAGCAATGATCCGGTCCCGCTCGTGGTTCTCATTCACGGGGCGGAACGGGATTCTGCGCGCGATTCGTATGCGCTTCAACGACTGTTACCGGCCGAGAACGTTGGCGCATTCGTTTATGACAAACGCGGAACCGGCGGATCGGACGGCAAATATACGCAGGATTTCGATACACTCGCGGATGACGCCGTCGCTGCCATGAGAGAAGCGAAGCGAATTGCTGGCACCCGCTGTGCCCGGATCGGATATCAAGGTGGTAGTCAGGGCGGCTGGGTCGCGCCGCTCGCCGCAACGCACGCGCCCGTCGATTTCGTTATTGTCAGTTTTGGATTGGCTGTTTCTGTCATTGACGAAGACCAGGAGGAGGTTGCCCTTGAGATGGGCTTCAAAGGTCATAGTCAGGAGGAGATTTCGAAAGCACTTGAAGTAGCAGCCGCTGCGGAAGCGGTATTCGAAAGCGGTTTCACCAAAGGTTTCGAGCGTTTCGATGCGATAAGAGCCAAGTACCGCAATGAGCCTTGGTACAAGGACATCCATGGCAATTATACGCATTTCATTTTGCCGTACACAGCGTCCGAGATACGCGAGAAGGGCAAGGATTTCATCTTCGGGACGCCATTCCGCTATGACCCGATGCCTACGCTTCGCGCAGTCGAGGCGCCACAGTTGTGGGTTCTCGGAGAAGACGACTTCGAAGCCCCCAGCGCTGAGACGAGTCGCCGCATCAAGATACTGATCGCCGAAGGGAAACCGATTACGCTGGCCCTATTTCCTCATGCGGAGCACGGGATGACCGAGTACGAACTCGCTTCAAATGGCGAACGCGTCTCGACCCGATACGCGCCAGGCTACTTTGCCATGATGCGTGACTTCGCACGAAACGGCCACGTGTCGGGTTCCTATGGCTCGAGTCTGGTCGTCAAACAGACGGCGGATTCGTTGCCGTCTGATCGGACAAAGACAAATACACAAACGCGTTAGGAACAAACTAGGCGCCAATGACAAAGCGTTGAGAACAACCTGGCGATCACCGGCATCTGTTATTCCGAGCGAAGCGTAGCGGAGTCGCAAGCACGACCGTAGGCATGCGAAGGCGAAGCGCCGGTATAGACGCTTATTTCGGCGAAGTGTGCAGCGCCGCCTGGAATTCTGGTTTCTTGTGATATCCAACCAGGCGGAATCCCCAACTGATTAACGTCGCAAGATCTTTCGTTTTCGCCGTCTTCTCATTAAGGAACTTCTCGATCCTGGCTTTCAACTCTGGTTGTTGGTCGGTTGTATCGAGAATTTCGAAAATTTCCATCGACAACAGCCAATCCTCCGGATGTTCGGCCTGCTGTGTCTCCCAAATTTCGCCGAGCCGCTCGTAACCGGTTTTGCTCTCGCGAATCCTGCGCACCTGCGCGTAAAGATTCTCTAGGCGTTCGCGCTTCGGCGTGGACGGAACCTTGATGGTGCGTTCTTTTGGAATCAACGCCACCTGATTGTAAGCGTCCTTATCTGCAGCACCGTTAAAGACCGAACCGATTCGTTCGCCGACGGCCATGTCGTAGACACCCCACTCGGGCTCGAACAGGGCTCGGTCGTGGTATTTCGCGTTGCAGTTTGAGAATGTGATCAACAACAGTTTCCCGTCGCGGTGCAGAATTTTCTCAACTTTCCCTGAGACAACGACGCCGCCGACAAACTCGATCTTCGCTTTCTTACCCTCAACAATTCCAAGCGCGTGCAATTGATCGTTGGTCAGCAACTCGGGCGCCGTTGGTGTTTGTTTCCATTTGCCGATCGGCGAACCAAAACCGTCTTTATGATAATCGATTCCGTGGCCTTCGAGTTCTTTGCCTTGGAATGCGAGCGCGGTCTTGCCGGATGTTCGCAGGTAAATCGCGGAATCGTCTTCGTCTGTGATGAGCTCAGTGAAAATCCCGCTGACTTGAAGACCGGACGAATAGTCACAAGTCGCAGTATTATTACATTCGATGGCTTTATTGATGCCCTCGAGTCCGCCGATCCTAAACGCCATCTTACTGGCAAATTCTTCAAGCACGTCTCTCAGGTGCTGAAAATCGCGACAGACAAAGAGTTGCGGTTGCTTCGTCGTGATGTCGAACGGGCAGTTCTGAGCATCGATGGAGTAAGGGATCTTCTTTACTTCAGGTTCGAGGCATGACACCGATTCACCGATCGATGAAA
>Ga0209156_10002384_pt1 | contig 14764 bp, 12 predicted proteins | sample GraSoiAngelo_124_FD_185881 | JGI IMG/M metagenome (GOLD analysis project Ga0209156, IMG submission 185881) | Grasslands soil microbial communities from the Angelo Coastal Reserve, California, USA - 14_0927_05_20cm (SPAdes) (version 2) | ecosystem: Environmental > Terrestrial > Soil > Grasslands...
TCCTGGTGGCGTCCGTCACGTGGCATCGTAGCCGGCGAATTCGCCGCGCTGGTACACGTTTCCTTTGTATTCCTGGTCGAGGTGGATACCGATCTTGGAGGTGTAGTAGCTGCGCGCGGTCCACCCTTTGAGCTCCCGGAAGAAGCGCTCCGCGGCTGTCTTGGGGTCCGACTCACCCGCCGCCATTCGGGTGAGGACCGCGACGCGCTGGTCCGGCGTGGCCTCGAGGAACGGCTTCCCGTTCAGCTCACGGGACAGTGCATCCACCGCCTGGAGGCGCGGCGCGCGCCCCTGGTGAATGCTCGTCGGCGGGGATGATCAGCTCCGTGAGCTCATCCAGCAGCGCGAACTCCGACGCCGTCAGGAAACGGGGCGCAAGCTCGCTCGGCCCCGCTGCCGCCCCTGCCGCCCGTGCCGCCCCCAGGCTCACCAGCGGTGTAGCCAGCGCCGCCGCAGTCGCGGCGATCATCTCGCGGCGCGAGAGGTCTGTCGTGTCCGTCATAGGTTCCCCTTCCGGAATTCCTCCGCCAGATGGTCACACGAGCGCCACGCCAGCGCCATGATGGTCCACGTGGGATTCTGACACGACGCGCTGACGTGGCTCGAGCCATCGACGACGAACAGGTTCCGCACGTCGTGCGATTGCTGGAACTGGTTCAGCACCGACGTCTTGGGATCGGTCCCCATACGCGCCGTGCCCAGCTCGTGGATCGACCACCCTTCGGTGAGGATCTTCTTGTCCTGTCCTACCACTTCGATCCCCGCGGCCTCGAGCATCTCGCGCCCCGTCGCGACCATGTCCTCGGCCATCTTGCGCTCGTTGTCCGAGAACTGGTAGTGGAAGCGCAGCACCGGAATGCCCCAGGCATCTGTGGTCTCGGGATCCAGGTCGACGTAGCTCTCGTAGCGGGGCAGGACCTCACCGAAGGCGCCCATGCTGATGAAGGCCCCGGCGTGATCGCGCACGGTTTTCTTGAACTGGGCGCCGAATCCCGGCGTGTCCAGGACGTGGGCCGGGAACATGGAATGGCCGCTATTCCCCTCGAAGCCGTAGCCACGGATGAAGCCGGGCTGCCGCTCCTTCAGATTTCGGAAGCGGGGAATGTAGAACCCTCCCGGCCGGCCGTCGTCGAGCGTGTGCGGCTTGCCCACGAGCTCTTTGATCAGGCCGGTGAGACCAGGACCCATCACATGCTCGCAGAAGTTGTGGCCGACGTGTCCGCTCGAGTTGCCGAGGCCGTTGGGATGTTGCGGGGAGCGCGACAGCAGCAGGAGGCGGGCGGATTCGAGCGTGGACGCGGCCACGATCACGACCTTCGCCTTGGCTTCGTAGCTCTTGCGGGTCGCGCTGTCGAGGAAGGCGACGCCCCGTGCCCGACCGGTATTCTTGTCGACCAACACTTCATGCGCGATCGAGTTGGGCCGGATCGTCAGGTTCCCGGTGTCCATCGCCGGGTAGATGAGCCCGGTGGGCGAGTCGAACACGGCATGGATATCGCACCCGCCGGGCCGCCGATCGCACGCGCCGCGGCCGTAGCATTTACTCCGATACCTGTTGTGTTTCAAGCCGTCGGTGGTGACGCCGGCGCGATACGGCGTCAGCACCTGTCCGCTCTTCTTCAGGCTCTCGCGCAGCTTGACCTCGCCCCAGTTGAGCTTGGTCGACCGCTGGAACTGGCTGTCCGGCAAGTGGGGCAGGTTTTCCTTGTGGCCTGAGATGCCGAGGTACAGGTCCACCTTGTCGTAGTAGGGCTCCAGGTCCGCGTAAGAGATCGGCCAGTCTTCGCCGTACCCGTCATGCGACTTGGCCTTGAAGTCATAGTCGGAGAGGCGCAGGGCCAGGCGGCCCCAGATGTTGGTCTTGCCGCCCAGACAGCGCGCCCGGACCCAGGCGTAATGGGTTCCGGTGTACGGGTGGTCTTTTTCGTCGACCAGGATGTTCTTGACGTAGTCCGATCCCGACCAGCCCCCGACATACGAGTAGACGTGCTTGAAGGCGCTGCCCTTGGCGTAGGGCGGCGTTCTGATCGTGTACTCGTTGAACGAGAGGTGGTGCGATCCCGGCGGGGCGTCGCCGCGCCGGGGGTGATCGTACGGCCATTGCATCGAGCGCAGCTCCTGCTCGATGGGAAGCTTCTTCCCGGCCTCGAGCATGAGCACCTTCAGGCCGTGCGTGGTGAGGACGTGGGCGGCCATGCCGCCGGCCGCGCCGGAGCCCACGATCACCGCATCGTAGGTCTTGGAGAGATCGACCTCCTGCTCGAGCGGCGGGGGAACGCGAACCAGAGTCATCGAGGCCTTCCTCCTTCGGACGGCGCCTAAACTACCCGCGCGCGACCACGGTGGCGAGGGTCTTCACGGCCGGCGCCGCTTCGGGTCCCAGACCGCAACGCCGACCCGCGTGTCCGCCGTGCCGTAGTACAGGTACCAGCGTCCCTGGAACGGCACCAACCCTTCCACGAACGTCGTGCCCTGCGGGTACTGTCCCGTCCGCTCGTAATCCTCCGTGGGCCGGATGAAGGGCGCGTCCGCGCGGGCCAGCAGCTTGACGGGATTGCGGGGATCGTACAGCGCCTGCCCGCCCGTATAAATCCGCCCCGGAAGACTCGGGTCACCGTCCGTCTCGCTGTTGCCCGCATTATACATCACGACGATGCCGTGCTCCGTGAGGAGAGCGGGCGGCCCGGCCTCGACCAGCCAGGAATCGAAATGCCCAGGCCGGGGCGACAGGACCTTCATGAGCCCGCCGTTCGTGTCCTCCAGCGGCGTCCAGGCAATCAGGTCGTCGGATGTCGCGATGAGAATGTCGGGAACGTTGAAGTACATCCAATACGTGCCGCCCACCTTGGTCGCGATGACACGATTCCCTTCGACGCGCGCGAGAATCGCGCCGGACTTCGACTCCAGGTTCAGGTACTTGCCTCCAGACGCCTTCGCGAACGCGGGACCGTGCTTGGTCCAGCTGACCAGGTCCCGGGACGTGGCGACCGCGAGGCGGGGGATGCGCCGGTTCCACTGCGTGTAGGTGAGCACGTACGAGCCGTCTTCCGCCTCGACGATGCGCGGATCCTCGACTCCCCCGGGCCACTCGTACTGCCGCTGGTCGTCCCTGTCCGGATACAGCACGGGCGCGCTTCGGCGCGTGAAGCGCAGTCCATCGTTGCTCTCCGCGAGCCCGATACGCGAAGTGTGACCGCCGATCATGTGCTCACCGCTCGCGTCTTCCGCGCGGTACAGGAGAAGTGTGACCGCCGATCATGTGCTCACCGCTCGCGTCTTCCGCGCGGTACAGGAGATACACGGCCCCGTCCTTCACCACGGCCGCCGGATTGAAGGTGGCGTGCTCCTCCCACCGGACCATGGTGTCGCTCAGGGAAGAGCGGAACCGGGATGCGGGACCGGGGGTGATCGCCGGGTTCACCGCGTTGGGTTTTTCAAAGGGACCGAACATCCACTGCTGCCCTGGCACGGAGCCGGGCGCGGACAGCAGCATGAGGACGACGGTCGCGAAGCCCTTCAACGCGCGGCGTTGGCCAGATCCGTCACCGCCGCGACGAGGGTCCGCACCGGACCGTCCACGACGGGCTGAGGCGCTCCCTGCGAATCACCGTTCAGCTGGGTCGCCAGTTGAGCGAGCGCGTCGCGGCGCGCTTGTCCCGACAGCTTCTCGGCGCGGGCGAGGGCGCTGCGGGCGGCGGACAGCTTCTCCGGCGCCAGGCCGTTCGAGCGCGCCAGCTGGTCCAGATACGCCCGCGCCACCACGAAGCTCGCGGGCCAGACGAGCTTCGGCTGGTCCTGGGCATTCAAGTAGTCGAAATGCACCAGCTTGGCGGCGTCGATCTCATTCTGGGAGATGAACCCGCTCGGCCGGAGCTCGAAGATGTCGAGCCCGCGCGCGATCTCGGAGCTCACGATGTAGCCGTTGTACCAGTACGCGGACCACGACCCGGCGCCGACGAGCTTGGTCGAGTCCATCGGGCCGCGGTCGAAGTAGGCGACCTCGCGCGGGTGCGCCGGATCGGTCCAGTCGAAGACGGAGATCCCCCCTTGGTACCAGCCCTGGACCATGATGTCGCGCCCGGGGATCGGGATCAGGGTTCCGTTGTGGGCCACGCAGTTTTCATTGGGCGTCTGCGGGGCCGGCAGCTTGTAGTAGCTCTGGAACGTCATCGTGCTGCCCGCGAGCGTGAAGATCGCGTCCGCGCCCCACTCGGGCTTGTCCGTCACGCGACAGCGCGGCTGCAGGCCGCCGCCCCACTCATCGGTGAAGAGGATCTTGGTGCCGTCGTTGTTGAACGTCGCCGAATGCCAGAACGAGAAGTTCGAGTCGGCCACGGCGGCGATGCGCTTCGGATTGGCGACGTCGCGGATGTCGAGCAACAGACCGTACCCGCCGCAGGCGCCGCCCGCGAGGCCGATCGCCGGATAGACGGTGATGTCGTGGCACTGGGTGGGCCCCGGTGGCGGCCCGTTGCCACGCGGGACAGGGTTGACCATCCGATCGACCAGCGCCTGGGCGTTCGTCCGCAACACCGCGCTGTCTGCCGCCGTCGGTGCACCGGTCCCTCCCCGCGCCTTGACGATGCTATCGAGCCGAAACGTGACGAACCGCGGTCCCAGGACGACTTCCACACCGTTGCGTGTCGCGGTGAACCCGCCGTTGGCCCGCGCCTCCGCGGCGGCTTTCGCCGCAGCGGCAATGTCCTCCGGCGCCTCCCCATGGCGGGCGGGCGCCACGAGGTCCTGGAAGATGCGCGGCGAGTTCACGATCCGGGCCTGCTCCGGATGCGCCAACGGCACCTGGATGACCTCGATCCGAAACAGCGCGGAGCTGGGATTCGAGTCGGGGGGCGCGCTGGAGCATCCGGCGAGCTCGTTGGGAGACCGGACCGGCGCCGAGCCGGACACGTAGATGTATACGTTGGCGGTGTCGGTCGGAGACGTGACGACGGTGTGGGTGTGCGAGCCGCGGCAGGTCTGCACGTCGGTGATGTGGCGGGGGTTCGCGATGTCGGTGATGTCGAAGATCCGGATCCCGCGGAGCCGGTCGTGGCTCACGGTGTCGGTGACGCCCTGCGTGCCGCAGTCGGTACGCCCGTTCAGCGCCTCTCCGGATACGAACAGCAGCTTGCGGTACACCGAGACGTCGCTCTGCGACCCGGGGCACACGAACGCCTTGTGCAACCGCGGCCTCCTGAGGTCGGTGATGTCCCATACCTGGACGCCAGAGTAGTTGCCCTGAATGACGTAGGGTCCGGTGAACGACAAGTCGGAGTTGGTAAACTGAAAGTCGCCCGGCGTGCTCCGGTTGATGAAGTCCGGCGAGGGCGCCGTGGTCGAGACCAGGCGGATGTTCCAGGCGGCCTGGGCCGCATTCATCCACCCGGCGCGGAGCCCGACGCGCGGGTCGGGGCTCGGCGCCGTCGTGGCCATATTGACCTTCGAGGTGGCGCACGCCGCGCCGGACAGCGCCACGATGGCGGACCAAGCGAACAGAGAATGGGATTTCACTGTGCACTCCGGTTGAGGGCGTCGAGCATGCGGGTCATGCGGTCAATTTCGGTGGTCTGATCGGCGTTCACATCGGCGGCGAACCGGAAGATGGGCCCGTCCTGTGCGGCCCCCGGGGCGGCGAGCAGCTGCGCGACCATCGTGATCGCGCCCTGGTGGTGCTGAATCATGAACGTGAGAAACAGGCGGTCGAACTCCCGGCCATGCGCGGCGTCCAGCTGGGTCATCTGGTCGGGGGTCAGCATGCCGGGCATGAGCATCGGGTGATCCATGCCGGGCATCACGTGACCGCGCGGGTCGGCGGGTGGCACGAACTCCTGGTGCTCGCGCAACCAGCGCTGCGCGAACGCGATCTCGTCGTTCTGGGCCACCACGATGCGCTCGCACAGGACGCGCACTGCCGGACTCGCGCCATGCGAGGGCGCCCACCCGGCCATCTGGATGGCCTGGGCATGGTGGCCAATCATCCCCGCCACGAAGTGCACGTCGGCCGCCGTATAGTGGGTGCGACCGCTGTCGGCTTTGGCCTGCGCGGGTTGCAGGGTCGTCTGTTGGACGGTGGCGGTGGTGCACGCTGCCGTGGCGATGGCCGCCAGCAATGGCGTTTTCAAGCGCTCGATCCCCTATGACGTGACGTGGCGGACCGGGCGTAAGCTGCGCGGGCCCCGGCCACGGGCGCAAGACACGTGATGCGCCTGACAAGATCCAGACATCGACCTTACCCCTTGAAGACTCTCACTGGGTCGGCCGGTACACCCCCCACACCGCGCGCAACACGTCGGAGATCTCCCCCACCGTCGCCCGCGCCCGCACCGCGTCGAGCATCGGCTCGATCAGGGGCGGAGCGGGATCGCGCGCGGCGCGCTCGAGGGCACCCAGTGCCCGCTTCACGTTTCCCGTTTCCCGTTTCCCGCGTATCTCCGCCACGCGCGTGCACTGCGCCGCGGCGAGCGCCTGGTAGTCGGGCCCTGGGACGGACGGGATAGTCTGATCGTCCGCGTACTCGTTCACGCCGACGACCACGCTCTCTCCCGACTCGATCGCGCGCTGCTGTGCGTACGCGCTGCGCGCGATCGCTTCCTGAAACAGCCCCCGCTCGACCGCGCGCGCCGCGCCACCCGCCCGCTCGATCTCCTCGAGCAGCGCCCGCGCGTCCCGCTCTACCCGATCCGTCAGCGCTTCCACATACCAGCTGCCACCAGCCGGATCGACCGTTTCGGGAACACCGGTCTCGTGCGCCAGAATTTGCTGCGTCCGGAGCGCCAGCGTGGCGCTCTGTTCCGTCGGCAACGCCAGGGCTTCGTCGTACGCATTGGTGTGCAGCGACTGCGTCCCCCCGAGCACGGCCGCGAGCGCCTGGATCGCCACCCGTACCACGTTGTTCTTGGGCTGCTGCGCCGTCAGCGTCGAGCCCCCGGTCTGGGTGTGGAACCGCAGCCGACATGCGGAGTCGTTCGCGTGAAAATTCTGCTTCATGAGACGCGCCCATAGCCGCCGCGCCGCGCGGAATTTGGCGATCTCTTCGAACAAATCGGTGAACGCCGCGAAGAAAAACGACAGCCGCGGTGCGAACTGATCGACGTCCAGCCCCGCCGCCACCGCCCGCCGCACGTACTCGAGGCCGTTCGCGAACGTGAACGCCAGCTCCTGCGCCGCCGTCGCCCCCGCCTCCCGCATGTGATAGCCCGACACCGAAATCGGATTGAAGCTCATCCCCTCGATCGTCACGAAGCGGCACACGTCGGTGGCGAGCCGGAGCGACGGCTCGATCGGATAGATGTACGTGCCGCGCGCGATGAACTCCTTCAGGATGTCGTTCTGGACAGTGCCCTGGAGCTTGCTGCGCCCCACACCGTGCTCCTCCCCCACCACCACGTACATCGCGAGCAGCACGGCCGCGGTCGCGTTGATGGTCATGGATGTGGACACGCGGTCGAGGGGAATCCCGTCGAACAGGCGCGCCAGATCGTCCACGGTGTCGATCGCTACGCCCGCGCGGCCCACCTCTCCCTCGGCCATGGGATGGTCCGAGTCGTACCCCATCTGGGTCGGCAGGTCGAACGCGACGGACAACCCCGTCTGACCCGCGGCGAGGAGATGTCGGAACCGCGCGTTCGTCTCCTCCGCCGTCCCGAACCCGGCGTACTGCCGCATCGTCCACAGCTTGCCGCGATACATCGTCGGATGGACGCCGCGCGTGTAGGGAAACACACCCGGAGCGCCGAGCTCGCGCGCCAGGTCCGCGTGCCAGTCGTCGGGGCCGTAGACGGGCTTGCGGTCGCTCACTTGGCCCCCACGACGGCCTCGGTCGAGAGAATCCGCGCGGCGAACGCGACGTCGTCCTTGCTGCCGATCACGAGCGGCGTCTTCTGATGCAGGCTGGCCGGCACGATGTCGAGAATGGGCCGGCAGCCGTCGGTCGCGCGGCCGCCCGCCTGCGCCACCACGAACGCGAGCGGCGCCGCTTCGTACAGCAACCGCAGCTTGCCCTGCGGGTAGTTCGTGGCGGCCGGATAGAGGAAGATGCCGCCGGAGATGAGATTGCGATGGAAGTCCGCCACGAGTGAGCCGATGTAGCGCGCGTTTTTCGGTTGGACCGTTCCCTCGCCGTTCTTGAACGCCGCGACCACGCGTTGCACCGGCGGCGTCCAGCGGTTCCAGTTGCTCTCGTTCACACTGTAGTACCTGCCCACCGGCGGCGTCCGGATGTCCGGGTGCGACAGCAGAAACTCGCCGATCGTCGGGTCGAGCGTGAAGCCGTGCACCCCCTGCCCCGTCGTATAGACCAGCATCGTGCTCGAGCCGTACAGGATGTAGCCCGCGGCGATCTGCTTCTTTCCCACCTGGAGGCAGTCCGCCAGCCCCGCCGTGCCGTTCTTTTTGGTGACCCGCTTATGAATGGAGAAAATGGTGCCGATCGAGACGTTGACGTCGATGTTCATGGAGCCGTCGAGCGGGTCGTACAGCACCACGTACTTGCCGGCGGCCTTGCCCGGCGGAACGGGCACCGGCTCCGGATCCTCTTCCGATGCGGTCACGCACACGCGCCCCGTGTGCTGCACGCTGTTGCGCACCGTCTCGTTCGCGAACAGGTCGAGCTTTTGCTGCAGGTCACCCGAAACATTGACGGCGCCGGCGGCGCCGAGGATGTCCGAGAGCCCGGCGCGGCGGACGTGCCGCGAGATGATCTTGGCGGCGAGACACAGATCGTACAGCAGGTTCGACAGCTCCCCCGTCGCCTCCGGGTAGAGCCGCTCCTGCTCCATGATGAACCGCTCAATCGTGATGACTTCGGACCCGTTCACCATGCCCATCCGTGGAGAGGGTGATCGTGCCGCTCCGATCGGTCCGGAGCACCGTGACGCCGTGTCGCGCGAGCCGCTCGAGCACCTCGGGCGCCGGGTGGCCGTAGTGATTGTTCCGGCCCACGCTGATCACCGCTTCGCGCGGCGCCAGCTCGTCGAGCCACGCGTCCGACGTCGCGGTCTTCGAGCCGTGATGGCCCACCTTCAACACCTCCACCCGACCCACGGTCCCCGCCAGCCGGCCCTCGACCGGCAGCCCGGCATCGGCCTGGAACAGCAGCCGCACCGCGCCGTACCGGACCCGCAGCACCACGCCGTGCTCGTTCACCTCGAGCGGCAGCCGGAGCCAGAGCGAGTCTGGGCTCAGCACCTCGAGCACGACGCCGTCCACCTCGATCCGGTCCCCTGCGCGCGCCGCGTGCCACCGCGCGCCCGATGCCTCGACGCCCGCGAGAAACTCCAGATACAGCGGTCGGCCCAGCGGCTCCCCCGGCTCGAGCACCAGCTCCGGGTCGAATGCCTCCACAACGGCCGGGAGCCCACCCAGATGATCGGCATCGCCGTGGGTCGCCACGACCACGGCGACCCGCCCCACGCCTTGGCCCCGCAAGAAGGGGACCACCACCCGCCGCCCCGCGTCGCGCTCCGGGGTCCGGGGGCCGCCGTCGATCACGATCCAGCGGCCGTTGGGGGTCCGTAACGCCGCCGCATCCCCCTGCCCTACGTCAAGAAAATGTACCGTTAAACAGCGACAAGCGTCGAGGGAGACGACGTCACGGAACGTCGTCGCGATGAAAACCGTGGTCACGAAGGCGACACGGGCCGCGATCAGCCACCGACGGCGCGGCGCGTTCCACAGCCACCAGGCGGCAGCCGCGACCGCGGCCCACATCAGCGCCGCCTGCCACCCCGCGACCATGACCACGTGGCCGCCCGGCACGCCGGCGGCGCCCCGCGCGACGAGGTCGAGCAGCGCCAGGCCCAGGCCCGCGCCGGCGGCGATCAGGTGCGCGGGCCCCGAAGCCAACCACGACAGCATGAGTGCGATGACAAGTCCCGGCACGGCGACCCCGGCGAGCGGGATCGCGATGAGGTTCGCGAGCACACCGATCGGCGCCACGGTCCCGAACGCGAACGCGCTGATCGGCGCCGTGACGAGCGTGGCGGCAAGCGCGGGCGCGGCGAGCCGCACGCCGCGCGGGGCCCGCGCGACCGCGCGGCCCGCCCAGACCACCGCGCCCACACCCGCCACCGACAGCCACGCGCCCACCGAGTGCAGCGCCCAGGCGTCCTGTATCAGCACGCCGAGCGCAGCGATCGACACCACGCCGCGCGGCGCGACCACACGCTCGCGCAGGCGCGCGACGTCCGCCAGCATCAGCATCGCTCCCGCCCGGACCGCGGGCGCCGGGAAGCCGAGGAGCCAGAGATAGCCAAGCAGGAGGACGGCCGTCGCACCGAACCGGGCGCGTGCCGCGAGGTGCAGCTTACCGAGGAGGAGCGCGAGCCAGGCGGCGATGAACCCGACGTGCAGCCCGGAGATCGACAGGAGGTGCGCGAGGCCGGAGCGCACATAGCGCTCCCGGATGTCCGAATCGAGCCTCACGTTAGGAGCGAATACGAGGGCGTTCACGATCGGCGCACGGGCGCCGAAGAGCTCGGTGCTTTTCGCGGCGAGCGCATCGCGCAGCGCCCCCCGCCCGCGGGGCACCGGATCGAGCACGCGCACCCGCCGTACTACCAGCACGCCCCCGCCCCCGCCCCCGGCCGCCCCCTCGCCGACACCGCTCCACCTCCCCGCCACCACCCACGTCGTCCCGCCTCTGACGGCGCTACCCTCCGGCCAGCGCAGGCGCAGCGAGCCGCCGCATGTCCCGGACGTCGTCCCGCCTCTGACGGCGCTACCCTCCGGCCAGCGCAGGCGCAGCGAGCCGCCGCATGTCCCGGGGCGCACGTCCGCGTCCACGATCCCGCCACTCGCCGGCACCGGGTCCTCGAGCCGAACGATGGCGGCCTTGCTGCTCCCTGCTCCCCGCTCCCTGCTCCAGCTTCCAGCACACGTCGCTTCCCGCTCGCGCCCCGCCGCCATACCCCACACGAGGCCCGCGACGCCCATCACCCCGAGTGCGGCACCAAGGGGCGCTCGTCGCGCGAGCAGGAGGGCGGTCCCCAAGACGGGGACGACCACGTACCACGCACCACGCACCGCAAACAAGTCGAGGCCGGCATACAACCCGGCCCCGAAAGCGATCGTGAGAAAGAGAATCGGCGGCCGCATCTCGGGCCGCCTAGCGGATCACATCAGCTGCACCGGCCTCGCCCCGCAGCGCGGCGCGAGCCCTACCTTGCGGAACCCCTCGAGCAGCGCCACGTCCAGCTTGGCTTTCTCCTGGTCGCTGTCGAGCCGCAGCTCGACGAGCACTTCGCCCTGAGGGGTGGACACGTAATTCGGCGCGAGGCGATTGAGCGCGAACACGAGCACGTCGCCGCGGCAGGTTTCGCAGCCGCAGAACCGGGGCAGCTGGGGGCGCAGCTTCGCGTACTCCCGCTGCACCACCTCGAAGCTCACGTTGGTCACCCCACGACGGCGAGCTCCCCCCCCAGCACGTGCCCGAGTGGCACGGCCGTGAACGTCGAGCCCGTGGTGCCGGTGAAACGCACGTCGCGATAACCGCCGATCCAGGCGTCGGGGCCCGCCAGGAGCGCCACCTTGTTGGTGCGGGTGCGGCCCTGCAGCAGCTCCCCTCGCTTGGCCCGCCCCTCGACCAGTACTTCGTGCGTGCTGCCGACCAGGGCGACGTTCCTGCGGCGTGCGATGCCCCGCACGGCGGCGACCAGGCGCTCGAGGCGCTCCCCAGCCACGGCGTCGGGCACGGGATCTTTGAGCCGGGTCGCGGGCGTCGCTTCGCGGCGCGAGTACTTGAAGGTGTACGCGTCGTCGAACCCCACCACCTCGACGAGCGAGAGGGTCTCCTGGAAATCGTGTTCGGTCTCCCCCGGGAACCCGACGATGATGTCGGTCGTGAGGGCAATGCCGGGGACGGCACGGCGCAGGGCGGCGACCACGTCGAGATAGCGCTCCCGATCGTAGCGCCGCAGCATGCGCTTGAGGACGCGCGACGAGCCGCTCTGCACGGGGAGGTGCACGTGCTCGCACAGCGCGGGCGTCTCCGCCATGGCCGCCACGGCACGCTCGGTGAAATCCGTGGGGTAGGGCGACGTGAACCGGAGCCGCCGGACGCCCGGGATTCCCCCCACCGCGCGCAACAGGTCGGCGAAGTCGTGCGTGCCGTCGTCATAGCTGTTGACCGTCTGGCCTAGGAGCGTCACCTCGGTCGTGCCGCCGCGGGCGAGGTCCGTGACCTCGCGTACCACGTCCGCCAACTTGCGGCTCCGCTCCGCTCCCCGCGTCATCGGAACGATGCAGAACGTGCACCGATAATCGCAGCCACGCTGCACGGTCACAAACGCCGACACGGCATCCCCCCGCACCGGCGGGACGTCCTCGTAGTGCTCCCAGTGCTTGAACATGACGTCGGCCGTCCGCTCTCCGGCACGCGCCCGCGCGATCAGCTCGGGCAGCCCGCGGTAGCCGTCGGGGCCGACCACGAGGTCAATTTGCGGCACGCGCTCGAGCAACCGGGGCCCGAGCCGCTGCGCCATGCAGCCCGCGACTCCCAGCACCCCGCCCGGTCGCTTAAGGCGCTTCAGCTCGCCCACCCGCGACAGCACCTTTTGCTCCGCATGGTCCCGTACCGCGCACGTGTTCACCAGCACGACGTCGGCCTGGGCGGGATCGTCGGTGCGCACGTAGCCCTCGCGCCTCAGCACGCCGAGCATCAGCTCGGAGTCCGAGACGTTCATCTGGCAGCCGTAGGTCTCGATGTAGATGCGCGGCATGGTCAGCGAACCGTCACCTCGAAGCGGGGGCGACCGTTCCACTCATGGGTGGGAAGATAGACCGAAAGGTAGTCCTCCGTCAGCACCTCGACTTTCCCCGCCCCCCGGCCGCACACCACGCCGTCGGCGCGCTGCCCGTGCCGGCGCGCGCGGTGGCTGCGAGCCTTCGCCTCCCCGCACTCGCGCAGCTCGCGGGCGCGGTCGCGGATCGCCCCCGGGGGCAGCCGCTCGCCCAATTGCCCCGCCGCGGCGCCGGGACGCTCGCTGTAGGGAAACACGTGCAGGTACGTGAATGGCAGCGCATCCACCAGCGCGACGGTCTGGCGGTGGTCGTCCTCGGTCTCGCCGGGGAACCCCGCGATGATGTCCGCGCCGAGCCCGAACACCGGCAGTCGCTCCGCGAGCCACTCCAGCCGGGCGCGGTACGACTCGGCGGTGTACCAATGGCGGCCCATCCGCTTGAGGACGCGATTCGACCCGGATTGGAGGGGCGCGTGGAGATGGGCCGCGAGGTGGCCGGGCGCCTCGATCAGCAGCCGGGCGATTGTGTCGTCCACCTCGGTGGCTTCGATGGACGAGAGACGAAAGCGCACCTTGGGAACCGCAGAGATCAGCGCCTCGAGGAGGGCTCCTAGGGTTGACTGACCCCGGGCGCGAGCCCGGGGAACACGTGAGCGGGACAGGTCAGGTTCTTCCCCGGGCTTTCGCCCGGGGTCAGTTGACCGGTCCTGCCCGTACGTCCCGATGTGGATACCCGTCAGCACTATCTCGGCATGGCACTGGGCAAGCCCCCGTGCTTCCTCCACCAGCTCCGCGATCGTTCGCGACCGGTTCGCTCCACGCGCGAGCGTCGTCGCGCAGAACGTGCAATGCTCGTCGCACCCGTCCTGGATTTTGAGGAGGCCCCTGTTCCTCAACCCCTGGCTGTGTAGCGGCGCAGCATGCTGCGCGCCTACTTTGCCGGCAGGTGAGGCCAACCCGGCTGCCCGGAGCACGCGCGCCGGCTCCGCCCCGCCCACCACGGCGCGCACGCCCGGCAGCGCCGCGATCGCGCCATCATCGCGCGCCGCGGCACAGCCCATCACGACGGTCTCGAGGCGCTTGCCCTGGCGCGCCAGACGACGCACGAAGCGCCGCAGCTTCGCCTCGCTCTCGTGAGTGACGGTGCACGAGTTCACGACCGCGACGTCCGCGGCGGCCGGGTCGTCCACGACGACGGCACCCTGGTCGGCGAACGCCTGGCGCACCAGCGCCGTGTCGTACTGATTGGCCTTGCAGCCAAAGGTGTGGAAATAGACGTTCACGGCCGCACGGTGAGCCCCACGAGCACAGTCCAGACGCGCTCGGTGAGCCCGCCTCCCCGACGCTCCAGCCGCTCGAGCCCCAGGTCGACGAACGCACGGCCCTGTGCGAACGCGCGGCCCGTCCCCAGCGACCCCGCGACCTCGGTCGGCGCCTTGGGGCCCGGCCCGAACGGCACCTGCCCGCCGCGCGCGCCCAGGCGAATCGGCATCCGGCGCGAGCCGAACTCCGCCCCTGCGGACCACGTCCACGTGTCGAACGCGCCCGCACCGGCCTTCGACCAGGAGCGCCATGCCGCCGCCGCCGCGAACCGGGCGCTCGGGCTGGGCACGATGAGCAGGCCACCACCCGCCATGAGCGGCAGGTCGGTCACCGCACTCGTCGTGTCGGCGACCTTGGCGCGCAGCCGGTTGTCGCTCCGCGCCCAGCCCGCGATGCTGAGGCCGGGAGCGAGGCCGATGAGCACGCTCCCCGACACGCCGAACCCGTCGTAGCGCACGTCGGCGGACTGCTGCACCGGGTGGAAGGTGGAATCGTCGAACCGCCGCTCGGCGGTCATCCGGGTGGAGCCCGCGAGCACATGCACCGCGGCACCGATCGCGATGTGGCGCGACAGCCGGCTCGCCGCTGCAAGTCGCACGTCCGTGACGCTCCCGTCGCTCGTGATCTCGTCGGTGTAGGGCCGCACCACGCCCCGCAGAGGCAGGGAGTCGCGCAACGTCACGTCCCACGACTTGTCGAGGTAC
>Ga0209156_10002385_pt1 | contig 14762 bp, 12 predicted proteins | sample GraSoiAngelo_124_FD_185881 | JGI IMG/M metagenome (GOLD analysis project Ga0209156, IMG submission 185881) | Grasslands soil microbial communities from the Angelo Coastal Reserve, California, USA - 14_0927_05_20cm (SPAdes) (version 2) | ecosystem: Environmental > Terrestrial > Soil > Grasslands...
AGCCGCGATTCTCATAAAACGCCGGCTGTTTACCATTTGCTTCGATTGCTTTTGTAAACTCCGCGACCGCCTGTTCGTACTGCTTGCTTTCAAAAAGTTGGTTACCCTTTGTGTACTCGCTTATACCAGCACCGGGCTTCTCTTTGGCTGGGGTACCGGCTTTCTCTTTGGCTAGTAGTGCAAAACTGGCCATGCCGAACAACCCGGCGGCGGCTAGAAACGTTGTGATTCGACTAGTAAACATAATAGTTGTTCTCCTTCGGGCTTACTTTTTTGAGCGATTTCTCGCTTCGAAGCGAGCAAATTAACGCGCAAAAGAAGCAAAGCGATGAAACGACTTGATTCCACCCAAGAGTTTGTCGGTCAACGTGGCGGCGCCAATCTCTCGGAAGGATACGTCGCGGTCTTTGCCACCATCCTCATCTGGTCCACGCCGTCGCTCTTCCAGTATTATCTGAATCGTTATTACGATCCCTGGGCACAAAATTTTTATCGATATTGTGTCGCCTGTCTCGCAATCGCGCCGTTGGTGATTTATCGAATCCAGAGTGGCGAGCAGCGGCTCGATTGGCGTGCCGCGATGATATGTTTCTTTCCGTGCCTGCCTAATGTTGTCCACCAAATCACACAGGTAATGGCCTTGTTCTATATGGGTCCGGGCGTTTACGCGATTTTCACCCGCGCCTCCGTGATCTTTACCGCGTTGCTCGCGCTCGCATTTTTCCCTGAGGAACGCCACGTAATCCGCCAATGGCAGTTTCAACTGGGCACACTGCTTGGGTTAATCGGCGCTTTTGGTGTCGTCTGGTTTCAACCGGGATGGCAGTCAGGACACATCGCGCTTCCTGGATTGTTAATCGCATTTACGGCCACGTTCTGTTGGGCGCTCTATGGAATCCTGGTAAAACGCCCCTCCGCACAACTTGGGTCGATTCGCAGTTTCGGTCTGATTAGTCTTATCACGTCAGCCCTGTTACTCCCGCTCACCTTTGTGTTTGGCAAAATTAGCACTCCGCTTCACGCGGGATGGCACGTTAATCTCGTTCTCATCGTCTCCGCCATTAGCTGCATTACGCTCGCACATGTCTTGTACTACGTGGCCATCCACAAGATCGGTGTTGCGCTCGCGCAAACGCTCCAACTCCTTTGCCCCGCTGGCGCATTGGCACTCTCCGCCTGGATTTTTGGCGAACGTCTTACTCACGCGCAGATTTGGAGCGCTGCCGTTCTTCTCGTCGGTGCCTTCCTCGCCATGAGAGTCAAACCGGCAGTCGTGGTTGAATCCGTAGAGAATATCTAACGGCCTTTTCAGCTTCACTCCGCTTCTAGCATGTGGCATCGATACGATTTGCTGACATAGAATGAATCTGAAAGCCTACCTCAGGTCCCGACAAATAGAGATCGACCGCACGCTCGACCGCTACTTGCCAAAGGCAAACAGCAAACCAGCAACGCTTCACAAGGCGATGCGCTACAGCCTTTTCGCCGGGGGCAAGCGATTGCGACCGATTCTTTGTCTTGCGGCCGCCGAAGCTTGCCGCGGCAGCATCAGAAATGCGCTTCCCCTCGCCTGCGCGCTCGAATGCATCCACACGTACTCGCTCGTGCACGATGATCTCCCGAGCATGGACGACGACGACTTTCGGCGAGGACGTCCCACCTGCCACAAAGTTTTTGGCGACGGTGTCGCAGTACTCGCAGGCGACGCGCTATTGACCGTTGCGTTTGAGATCGTTTCGAAGGCGAGACCAGCACCGCGCTACGATATGGCAACATTATTGCGCGAGATCGCAATTGCGGCAGGAAGTCAAAAATTGATCGCCGGTCAAGTGGCCGACCTCGAAGCCGAAGGCAGGAAAGCCAGTCGCGAACAGTTGCGCTACATCCACGAAAACAAAACGGCTGCAATCCTCACCACATCAGTTCGGCTTGGCGCGATGAGCGCAAACGCGGATTCAAAAAAACTGAGTGCGATCACAAATTTTGGACGCGCACTTGGACTCGCCTTTCAGATCATCGACGACATTCTCGACGTGACGCAAACCTCGGAGATGTTGGGAAAAAGCGCCGGCAAAGATATCGCGGCAAAGAAAGCGACTTATCCTGCCGTGATTGGTCTGGAAAAATCACGCGTCGAAGCCAGACGGCTAACGCGCAAGGCGCACGATGCATTGTCATCGTTTCGCAGCGACGACGCCGAACCGCTGCATGCTCTGGCGAATTACCTCCTCGAACGCGAGTATTGATCGGCCGAGATAGCGCGCCGCGCTGTCCGTGGTCGCCGCAACGCGGCGATCTTACGCCAGCGCGAGGTTCGGATCGATTTCTTCTGTCAGCTTCGATTCAAATCCTGCTTGTAATCGTAACGACGCGGCAAATGCGATCATTGCTGCGTTATCGGTGCACAACCAAGCTTCAGCGCATTTGAATTCACATCCATGGCGCGCGCACGCGTTGCCCAATTGCCGCCGCAGTTCACCGTTACAGCTCACACCGCCGCTCACCGTCACAAGATCGACATCGGACTTCTGCGCTGCCGCGATCGTTTTACGCACCAGGACATCCACAATCGCCTGCTGGAATGACGCACAAAGATCTTCAACGTAATCGCCTTCTAATTTGGGCAACAAATATCGGACCGCCGTTTTTAATCCGCTGAAGCTGAAATTTTCCGAATCGAGCATGCTACGTGGGAGATTGAACCGGTTCGGATCACCGTTATGCGCACGTTTTTCGATTTCCGGGCCACCGGGGTATCCGAACCCGAGCATTTTGGCCACTTTATCGAATGCTTCGCCGGCAGCATCATCGACCGTGCGCCCGATCAACTGGTAGTCGGCCAGGCCATCCACTCGAAGCAACATCGTGTGTCCACCGCTCACAATAAGTGAAACGTTCGGGTTCACGTCGCCGTCTCCGAAAAATGGCGAAAGCAAATGCCCTTCGAGGTGATTGATCGCGAGGTAAGGTTTCCTGAGACCAGTCGCGAGACCTTTGGCAATCGAGGCGCCGATCATCAACGAGCTTGCGAGACCGGGTCCGCTTGTGGCCGCGAACGCGTCCACATTTTTCATTTCGATCTTGGCCTTGCGTGTGGCGCCCTCGAGCAAACGAGGCGCATGGACGAGGTGATTGCGCGAAGCAATCTCGGGCACAATTCCCCCATGTTTTTCATGCTCCGCGATTTGCGAGGCGATTTCGCTCGCCAGCAGTTCACGTCCGCGCAAGATCGCGACGGCTGTCTCATCGCACGAGGTTTCGAGCGCGAGGATTGTTTTCACCTGAATCGAGAGACGCGTGCAGTCGCGTCCCATTTTCTCGGACGGCGCGAAGGCCGTCCTCCAAATCATTTCTTTACTGCTTCGCCCCTCGGCGCGTTTTGCTGCGCGTAAATCATGACACCCTTCAGCGCGTCGATCGCTCGCAACGTCTGTGGATCTTTCGCCTTGATGATGTTTTTCTCTTCGTCTGGTTTCACGTTGTCGGCATTGCGGAACGTGAAGAGCGCGCGCTCCTGCTCTGCCGTCATGGGAACCCGAATATTCGGCGTCACCCCATTTCCCTGAATGACCTGCTTGCTCGGCGTGTAGTATTTTGCCGTGGTAAAGCGCACCGCGGAACCGTCCGGCAACTGCATGACATTCTGCACGGAACCTTTCCCGAAGGTGGTTTCGCCAACGAGGATGGCGCGATGCAAATCCTTGAGCGCTCCGGAAACGATCTCCGCACCACTCGCGCTGCCTTCGTTAATCAGGAGCGCCATGGGAAAAGGCGGACGCTCTTTTCTCGCCCCAGAGGTCGAATAATCGTGCTGCTGGGAAGCAACTCGGCCCTGGGTTGAGACGACTTTTGTATTGGGCGGCAAAAATTGAGCACAAACGTCCACCGCGCTGTTCAAAAGCCCGCCTGGATTATTCCGAAGATCGAGAATGAGCGCTTGCATCCCTTGCTTTTGCAATTCGTCGAGAGCTTTCGATAATTCCTCGGCCGTCGGCTCATTGAATTGAATCAGCCGGATGTAGGCGATCTGGAATGGGCCGGTCAGCTCCGCGTCCAGCAACCTCGCTCCTTTGACGCTTTGCACTTTGATCTCCGTTCGTTCCAGCGTGTAGTCTTTGATTTCCTTCGTCGAAGGACGCAGCAGCGTAAGGGTTACGTTTCGCCCGGCTGGTCCACGCAAAATATTAATGGCGTCCTGCAGGTCCATTCTTTCCGTTGAAGCGCCGTTAATTTTCAAAATCTGGTCGCCCGAAAGAATGCCGGCCTTGGCCGCGGGCGTGTCCTCCATCGCCGTGACGACCGTAGGTAGACCGTTTTTCATCCAAACCTCGATCCCGAGGCCGTTGAAGCGGCTGCGGGTGTCGTCCTGCATGTCCCGGAAATCATTCGGATCCATGAATTGGCTGTGGGGATCAAGCGACGAAAGCATGCCTTTCAACGCCGCTGTGATGAGATCGTGATAGCTCGTCTTCTTGCCATCCACATAATCCTGTCGAATCAATTGGATAGCTTTTGCGAAAATGGAAATTTGCGCGTAACCATTGTCGTTTTGGTCCTTTGCCGCTTGTTCATCTTGGGCGCGGACGCAAGACAACACACCGAAAATCAGCAGACAAGCCAACAAAGGCGCGGCGATGGGATGTTTCATATTTCGAGCAAGCATCGGCAATCCGATCCGACAATCGCTCATCCGGAAATTTTTGGCAACGCGCAAAGGTTGTCTAACTTTGCGCGAGCGGAACCCGCTTTTGTGATGAAGTTGCCCTCGGCCATTTTCTTGTCGGTCGCGCTGTGTTTGCCATGGGCAAGCAGTTTCGCCGCGCAAACTGCCGACGCCGAATACGAGGCGGTGGCCGAGGAATACATCAAAGGTCATTTCGCCGCTCGCCCACTTGAAGGAACTGCTCTCGGGCTTCACGAATACGACGGCAAAATCTTTGATTACAGCCGACTTGCACTTGATGCCGAGCTTTCCCGGTTACGACGGTTCGACGATCGATTGGCGAAGTTCGACCCGGGCAAATTGAGTCCTCGCCAATCGCTCGATCTCAGAATTTTGCAAGGAGCGGTCAAAAAGGAACTCTTTAAAATGCAGGAGATGTCCATCTTCGAGCGCAATCCGATGGTCTACGCGCGCGCCGCCGATGTGAATGTCTATGTGCAAAGGAATTTTGCGCCGCTCGAAGATCGCGTTCGCAGCCTCATCGCAATCGAATCCCAAATCCCCAATATCCTCATCGCAGCAAGAACGAACCTGAACGAGGTGCTTCCCAAACCGTATGTGGAACTTGCCATTCAGATCGCGCGAGGTTCTTCCGATTTTCTGAAAAAAAACCTGGTTGCCGCGATAGGCGGACTAAAGGAGGAGCAAATTCGCGCCGCGTTTCAAGATGCCAATCGCAGAGCAGCCAACGCGCTCACCGATTATGCGGCGTGGCTGGAACGCGAGAAACTCCCGAAGTCGTCGCAGGATTTCGCGCTCGGCCAAGAGAAATACAGACGTCTGCTGGCACAGACCGAACTTGTCGATCTTCCGCCAGCGAAAATTCTCGAGATCGGGATGAGCCAACTAAAAGCGGAACAGGAAGCGTTTGCTGATGCCGCAAAGAAAATCGATCCAACCAAATCGGCTATTGACGTTTTCAAGCAAATCCAAAACGAGCATCCGACGCCGGAAAACCTTATTCCCGATGTGGCCAAAGATCTGGACAAAATTCGGAAATACGTCTCGAGCCATAGCTTGGTGACGATTCCGTCGGATGTTCGGGCCCAGGTCAAAGAAACGCCGCAATATCGCCGCGCCACCTCCTTCGCCTCAATGGACACCCCGGGTCCATTCGAGAAACGCGCGACCGAAGCCTATTATTATGTCACGCCAACGGAGAGCGATTGGCCCGAAAAACAGAAAGAGGAATGGCTCACCGCCTTCAATTACTACACTTCAGACATCATTTCGATCCACGAAGCTTATCCGGGCCATTACGTGCAGTTTCTCCGCCTGAATGCGTCGCCGGCGAGCAAAGTCGAAAAAGTTTTCGGTAGCTATGCATTTATTGAGGGCTGGGCCCATTACTGCGAGAAAATGATGATCGACGAAGGTTACGGCAGCCCAAGCGGTGCGACTCCCACCGAGGAGGATGTGAAACGCGCGGCCAAATATCGAATGGCGCAGGCAGACGAGGCGCTCCTGCGTTTATGCCGATTGTGTGTGTCGATCAAGATGCACACCCAGAACATGTCGGTCGATGAAGCAACCAAGTTTTTCCAGGACAATTGTTATTATGACGAAAAGCCGGCGCGCCAGGAAGCGATGCGCGGCACTTTCGATCCTGGTTACCTCAATTATACACTTGGCAAATTGCAGATTCTAAAACTGCGCGATGATTACAGAGCGCAGCAAGGCGAAGAGTTTTCACTGCGGCAATTTCACAACGAACTTCTCAATCACGGCATGCCACCCATTCGTCTGCTCCGCGAAATCATGCTAAAAGACAAGACCAAATGGGACCAAGTGTTATGATCCGCAGTTCTCAAAACTATTGCCGGGCGATGTTCCGGCTGCATCTCAATCCTCCGGTGCGATCTGATACTGCTCTAATTTCCCATCCGGCATTTCATAGGTCCAAGCTCGTAAAGTTTTCTGCGCAAATTTAACTCGGTACACGCGCAAGGTCATGCCTCCACGCAGATCCTGCCGCACCTGAACAAACTCCTGCGGCGCTTTCAAAGGACCGAGCCCGGCAGCGAAATCTTTCAGTGCCTGTTCGCCAAAGTAGGCGTTGGCGTTATCCGTGAAAAGCGAACGCTCGATCGATCCATGCTGCAAGCCTTCAAAAACTTTACGAGCTTCTTCCTGCTTCGCCGGTGTCGCCGGATCATTGCTTGCTACCAGCAGAGGAGCGATGCCATTGGCGATTTGATCCGCCGCGCGTGCCGCATCCTGATTAGTGAGCACGGCAACGGCCACCCGATCATCTGGCAAGACAATATTCTGAGCGGTGAAACCTGAAACCTCTCCACTGTGCGAGATCTGTCGATGTCCAGCCGCGTTCTCCAATTTGACGCCAAGTCCGTAACCCGTAGCCAACCCGTTCTTGAGCAGACCTTCGCGCTCGAGCTCAGCGTATGAAGACGACTTCATCACCTTTTGATCGATGATCGAGATATCCCACTTCGCCAAGTCCTGGGCGAGCATAGCCAACTCTCCGGCAGCGAACAACCAACCCTTGCCTACTTTCGGCGCCGGACGCAATGGGCCAAGCGCATAACGCAAATACCCAGTCGGATCGGTTTCGGGAAGCCTCTCCTGATCGATGTTGGCAACGCTTTTCATTTGCAGCGGCACGAACACCTTTTCGCTCAGAAATTGAAGCAAGGGCTTGCCGCTCGCTTTTTCCGCGATAGCTCCGGCAATCACATAGTTCGTGTTGCTGTATTGCCACTTTGTGCCTGGGTCAAAATCAAGCGGCTTGCGAGCCCAAAGATCCAGAATTTTCTCCTTCGTAACTGGCTTGAGCATGATTGGCATCACGTAATCCTGCGGCCAATAGTCCTGATAGCCGGAGGTGTGCGAAAGTAACTGGCGAATCGTGACCTCCTTGGACCGAGTTAGATTCGGGATAAACTTCGCGACTTTGTCATCGAGGGACAGTTTGCCTTGTTCCTGCAGAAGAAGGATTGCCGTGGCCGTGAACTGCTTGCTGATCGAACCGATGCTATATCGCATCTCTGGCGTGGCCAGCGTCCGGGGTTCAACGCGCGCATTGCCGTAAGCCTTTACATAAACGATCTCACCGTCCTTTACGATCGCTATCGACGCGCTCGGGACACCGCTCTTGGCCAGAGCTTCGCTCACGATCTTGTCGATCTTCTCGCGTAGATCGGGCGACAGCTGGCCTTGGGCAACTGCCCGGAGGATCGCGAAAGCCAGAACAAAAACGATGCAAAAGCAACGAATCAACACGTGAAGTCGATGCATGGGATTCTGGTTAACGAAAATGATGACAGAGTAGCATGAGCCAAACAATTATATAAGAGTGATGGAGTCAGAAGTGATTGCTTAAAGAGGGTAGTGTCTCAATTTGGAGTTCTCTGCGCTTTCTTTGCATCCTCAGCGTCTCTGGGGTGGGTGTCGGAGATATCGACGGAAGAGGCACAGAGCGCTGTTAGTAGCCGTGGTGTCACCGACGCCAGCTACAGGGCTACTCGTCGACGTCAGAATTCCCCAATAGGTCCTTTAACAATGGTTCCGGATTTGACGGCAATTCTTCCACGTCGCGCAATTTCTTGGTGATAGCACGCGAGCGCACCGCCACGTTGTCAACCTGTCGCGCAGCTTGATCGAGTTTGTCCTTCACCGCCGATAATGCTTCCCCGAATTTCCCGAACTCAGTTTTGACACCGGCGAGCAAGTTCCAGACGTCGCTCGAACGCTTTTGGATCGCTAGGGTGCGAAAACCCATTTGTAAACTGTTCAGCAACGCCGCAAGCGTGGTCGGACCGGCAAAGACGACGCGGCAGTCGCGCTGCACTTGTTCCACCAGACCAACGTGCCGGATGGCCTCGGCATACAGTCCTTCCGTCGGCAGAAACATAAGAGCGAAATCCGTCGTTCGCGGCGGATTGATATACTTTTGGCAAATATCTTTGGCGCTGCGCTTCAACTGCGTCTCGAGGCTCTTGATCGCCTCCTCAATGGCCGTCATATCGCCTTTCTCCTGCGCCGCAATGAGACGGTAGTAATCTTCTGTCGGAAATTTTGCGTCGATTGGCAACCAGACCGGTGCGCCGTTTTCATCGCCTGGTAATTTGATCGCAAACTCGACGTAGTCGCTGGCCTCTTCGCGTGTCTTCACATTTCGCGCGAATTGCTCGGGCGTGAGTAGCTGTTCAAGCAGCGTCCCAAGCTGTACTTCGCCCCAGCCACCGCGCGTTTTCACATTGGTGAGGACTTTTTGCAATCCGCCGACATCGCTCGCGAGTTGCTGCATCGCGCCCAGTCCTTGATGAACTTGCTCAAGCCTGTCGCTCACGAGTTTAAACGATTCGCCCAGCCGTTTTTCCAGTGTGCCTTGTAATTTCTCGTCAACCGTCTCCCGCATTTTGTCGATCTGCTTCGAGTTGTCATCCTGCAATTGCTTGAGGCGAAGATCGACAATCGAACGCACGCCCTCGAGAGATTTGCTCAGCTCTTCGCGTTGCGCCTTCGCTGCATTAGCACTTTCTTCGCGCCCGCGCGACATCTCTTCGCGGATGATCCGTTCGCCACGCTCCTGCGCCCGATCGAGCATTTCGAGCCGCTTCACCAGCTCGGATTCGACGCCTCTACTTTTTCGTGGAACCAGCAGAAAAATGATCGCCGCGACCAAGCCGCCGCCAAGCACGCCGAAGATGAGATAAACAAGCGGACTCACTCTTGGTGATTAAACGATGCCCCGCGGAATTCAACTGTAGAGGCAGGCGTGTCCCCTGCATTTACGAAAGCAGCCGGCACGCCTGCCACTACAGCTTTGTCGTCTCGAGCTATTCGACTTCGATCATGGCGGGGCTTTCGCTTGGAATGACTAGCACTGCTAAAACCGCAATTTCACCCCTCCGTACGCGGCGCGTCCCAGCGCGGGGAAACCGAAAACCTCCGCGTAATGTTCGTTCGTCAAATTGTCGATCCGGCCGAAGATCGACAGATGCGGCTTCACTTCATATTCCACCGCAATGTTGACGAAGCTGTAATCTTCGATATCGAAATTTGGTCTCCCGAAATTCAATTCTTCGCGCGCGTTTACAAACTTTGCTTCTGCTGTGGTGCGCAGTCTTTTGCACCAAAAATACGAGGCCGAAACGTAAACTTCGTTGCGCGGCCGGCGGGGCAAACGCGCGCCTTGCAGCTGCGAAATGTCCGCAGAAGAAGTCTTTTCCGCGTCGAGGTAGGTGTAACTCGCCATCAAAACCAGATCGGCGACCGGTTGCGCCCGTAATTCCGCTTCCAATCCCTGCGTTTCGGCCGCGCCCAGATTGAGCGTGTCGAACAGCCCGTTAAATCCAATCACGTTCGACAAGTCATTATGAAAATAAGTCGCGCCCAGAGTGACGCGATTCTCCCAGAGCCGCTGCTCGACACCAATATCCCACCCGAGATTTTTTTCCGGCTGCAATCCAAAATTATTCCCGAAAATCTTGTCCTGACTGCTCGGGGGGCTGAAGCCGGTCGCGATGCTTGAGTGGAAAGTCGTGTTTGTCTTGTCGATCTTGTAACTGCCGGCAAACCGGTAAGTCCAGATGTTGCCGAATTGATTGAAGTGATCGAACCGCCCACCCGCGACGAAGATTAGGTTCGCGATCGGCGTCGCAGTCACTTGCAAAAATCCGGCTGTTTCCTGGGTGTGATCGCTTACAAAGGTCGGTTGCGGCCCAAAAATTTGCAGAACAAAGGGTCGCTCCTGGCCGACATTGATCCGGCTGTAAAAAAAACCTGAGGTGATTGTGAGCCAGGAAGCCGGTCTTAAATCGTTTTGATAATCGATCGTTGTCCGCTCAAACAACGCACGGGTCGCCCCGACAAACCCATCCTGATTCGGATCATTCAGCTGCCGCTCATGATCATAACTGAAAATGAATTTGTGCTCCCACCAGTCGCTTATTCGAAGATCGACATGTGGCGCCAGTAGCCAGCGTTCGGTCAAAAAATTGTCCAGTGGTTTCGGATCGAAAATTGTGTTCGGATTGCCGGTATCGCTGAGTGAATACGTAAACAGGGTGCCGATTCGAAATTGTTCGTTCGGCGACCAGCCAACATCCGTGATCGCAGCGCTGTTTCGATATTGATTGTTTGAGCGCGCGTTGTCGGTGTCGATCCGGCTAGCGCCGATCGAATAGTCAAACTGGTCGATCTTGCCCTCGCTTTCCAACCATTCGCGAAAGGTGTCGTAGGACCCTCCTTCACCGCTCAGCATAATTGTCGGCGTTCCCTCGCCTTGTTTCGTGAAGATTTGAATGACGCCGGCAAGCGCCCGTGGCCCATACAAGGTGCTCTGCGGACCGCGCACGACTTCGATCCTGTCGATGTCGTCCGTCACCAGATCGGCGAAATTAAACGCTCCTTGCAAACCCTGATTAATCGGAACGCCGTCGAGCAAGACTTGTGTATGCTCGCTACGTAATCCACGCGTGAAAACCGACGTCAATTGCCCAGCGGTGCCGGTTTGCACAACGGACAATCCGGGAACTTCACGCAATGCGTTGCCTACGCGCTGAATTTGTTTTTGTTCAATATCTTCTGACGTGATCACGCTCACACTCGCCGGCGATTGATCGAGGGGAATATCAAAGCGTGTTGCAGACACGATGATTTCCTCGGCCTGAGCTTCGACCGGCGAAGCAGTAGGCGATGGTTCCTGCGCGCGGCTGATCAGCGGCGCAGTCATCAACCAAATTCCTGCGAGCCAAAGCTCGCGGCCATTTTGCTTCCACATAACAAGTTTTCCTCCATTTTTTGAGAGGCGGACTTGTTTGGCGGAGCCGCATGGTCCACGACTCTCATTCTTCTTTTTGCGAAGAAGTTTTTTCGCGCACCGCACACACGGGCACGAATGAGGTAGACCGGACAAATATTCTGGCTCCTGGCTTCTGGTCCGGCAGCCGCCGGACGCATCTTCTTCCCGCCTTCACCGCCTTCGAACGCTTTCGAGGGACGATTGGCCGATGGGAAGTTGTATCCAGTTACAGCAGCGCAACTGCTCCCGATTCACACGAGATTTCTTGCGCCGATCCACTTTTTCCAAGCTCGCAAAGAACTGGATCGAGGAGTAGCGGCTTGCGCTTTGTCTTTCAAGATTTATTTATCAAGCGCAAAAATTCTCGTCGTGCCGTCATCCAATTCTCTTCTCAATCTCGTCGTCACGGGCGGAGCTGGCTTCATCGGCTCCAATCTGACGCTCGCCCTGCAGGAGAAATTTACGGACGCGCGCCTGACCGTGATCGATGATTTTCGCTCCGGCGACTTCAAGAATCTTCGCGGATACCGAGGCGATTTTATCGCCAAAAATCTGGCGACGCTCGATTGGCGCGAGCAATTCGGCGACGAGAAGTTCGATGCGATTTTCCACCTTGCGTCAATTACCGACACAACTTTGCACGACCAATTCGTGCAGGTGCACGACAATGTCGAAAGCTTCCGCCGCATTTTGAATTTTGCGCGTCCAACGAAGACGCGGATCATCTACGCTTCGTCTGCATCGACATACGGCGCTGCAAATGAGGCGAGCGTGGAGTCAAACGGTGCGGCTCCGGCGAATGCTTACTCATTTTCAAAAGCAATCATGGACAATATCGCCGTGCGCGAAGCGAACGAGTCGGCCGATTGGATCATCATCGGGCTGCGTTACTTCAACGTTTATGGACCGCGCGAAGCACACAAAGGCGTACCGGCAAGCATGGTTTACCATCTCGCCCAGCAAATGAAGGCGGGACGGCGTCCGCGCATTTTCAAACACGGCGAACAGAAGCGCGATTTCGTTTATGTGAAGGATATCGTCGAGGGAAGCATTCTCGCGCTCGAGGCGTCGGAAAGCGGCATTTACAATCTCGGCTGCGGCCAGGCGCGCTCATTTAACGAGCTTGTCGATATTTTAAACAAATGCCTCGGAACAAAATTACCGGCCGATTACATTGATAATCCCCACGCCCATTATCAAAATTTCACGGAGGCGGATCTGGACAAGGTTCGCAGCACGCTTGGTTATGCGCCGCTGTTTCCGCTCGAAGAGGGGGTAAGAGATTACGTGAAATGGTTGTACGGAAGTTAGCCTTCCAGCCTGACTCGGCGGGCGGGCACCCTGCCTGCCGCCGTGGCCGACTGCGGGATAACCGGTGAAACTAAGATGCGGCTAAATCCCGAAATACTTTTTCAGACATTTGGAATTCGTGCCAATTCGGATCGATCGTCGCACCGAGCCGCTCGTAAAAACGGATGCCGCGTTCATTCCATTTTGCGACATACCATTTGATCATACCGCAGCCAGCCTGCTCAGCCTCTTTCGCGACGACCCTCATTAGGAGCTTGCCAACACCCTTGCTACGGCATCCGTCGGCAACATATAGCTCCTTGATGATTAAATTCGGCTTCGCCCGATAAGTGAACGGGACGAAATAATAAACGAGGAAACCAACCAATTCGTCGCCTGATTCGGCGATGAGACAGTGAAAATCAGGTGGTGAACGGCGGAATCCCTGTTCGCGCAGCACTTCCTCAGTCACAGCGAAGCCGCTGACGTATTTTTCAAACTCCGCCAGCTCGCGCATTAACGGAAGCACATTGCGGACATCCGCTTCGACTGCCTTCCTGACTCGCGGCTCTGTCATTTTTGAACGAAGGCGAAAAATTTCACAGTGTCTCTCTTGATCGTCCGGGAAAGTTCGTGCCAACGAGACGTTGGCACCGGCACGCGAGAAGCGCGCGCTACCCTTCCCAATAAAATTTCGTCGGGCGGCTGATTTCCGAAGGAAGACTTTTGTGCACCGGGCAATTGAGCGCGGTTTGTTCGAGCACTTCGCGATGCGGTGAATTCTCCGGCAACGGGATGTGAACGTCCGACGGTAACCCGATGATGCGGCGCGGCGCGTCCTTCGACATTTCTTTCTTCACTGATACGGTCATTCCGCGCAAATCAATACCAAGCTCCTGCGCTTTAATTCCCATGGTGGTGCTCATGCAAGTGCCCAGGGCTGTGGCTACGAGGTCGGTGGGCGAAAACTCTTCACCTTTGCCTTTATTATCGGTCGGAGCGTCGGTCGCGATCTTCGATTGCGAAGGCCCGTGGACAGCGTCGCAATGGAGTTCGCCGGTGTACTTGATCGAGATATTAACCATAACGAAATGTAACGTATGCGTCTGGCTTGCGAAATCGAAACAATCTATCGCGGCGAAATAGTCGCACTCTCCTGAATCTTATCCGTGTGCTGCGCGAACTCATCGCGAAATACTCGAGTAAGGTCAATATCGTGAAGAGTGATCATGTCGGTATCATGCTTTTTGTGCTCGTCATTCTGCCAGCCTTCGTTCCACCAACAGAAACCGATGATGGCTGGCCATCGATTTGAGAATAAATCTTCGAGCGCGGATTTTGCCCAGTGCGCCGCGTCGATATGTCGATTATGTAAATCGCAACCGAATTCGGCGATGATGATTGGCTTGCCCGGAGCAATTCTCGTAAGGCGCGGGTAGGCTTTCCGCATTTTGAAACCAAAACTTTCCGTTCCATCGCGAGTCACCGGTGTGGTTGGTCCGTAGGCGCTAAGACCGACCCAATCGCAATAATTTTCGCCGGGAAAATAATTCTCGAAGGCATTCCATTTTCGCTCTGGCTCATCCAGCCAATTCACATGCCAGGCCCACAGCAAATTGTCCGCGCCTTCCGCGCGCATAAGATCGACAATATGGCGATATGCCGCGATGTAGCGCGCGGGCCCCTTCTTCTCGCCGCCATTCCATTTACCATTCCAGCTGAACCAATTCCCGTTTGGCTCCGTGCCCCATTCGATCAAGATAGGCGATCCAAAACTCTTCGCGTCGGATGCCCAGGCGCGAAGATCGACATCGAAATTCCCGGCAATAATTTTCTGAAGAGAAAAGGCCTTCTCTGAATGCTTTTGATCGACATTGGAACGCAACATCAAACGGACGTACGGAATTTTCTTGAGATCGCGGATCCAGCTACACATCGCGACTGGGAATTTTCGAGATTCAAACCAGTTATTTGAGAAATAAA
>Ga0209156_10002386_pt1 | contig 14757 bp, 14 predicted proteins | sample GraSoiAngelo_124_FD_185881 | JGI IMG/M metagenome (GOLD analysis project Ga0209156, IMG submission 185881) | Grasslands soil microbial communities from the Angelo Coastal Reserve, California, USA - 14_0927_05_20cm (SPAdes) (version 2) | ecosystem: Environmental > Terrestrial > Soil > Grasslands...
GGACCTCGGGGGCTGGAAGATTGCTCGGCCGAACCCGACTTCCCATATTTTGGCGCATGGGTCTGCTAGGCGGTCTCGGGTTGGCCGGTGTGTTCTACGCCGCCGCGGAATACGAGCACATGACGGGCTGGAAGTGGGCCCTCGCGAGTGTGGCGGTCTCTGCGACCGTCCGAGGCCTGTTTCCCGCGTCGTTTATCTTCGTGCTGCCCGCGCAGTTCGGCCTGTTTTGCGTCATGTGGTGGATGAATGCGAAACGGCAGGCCGCGCTGGAGGTGGAGCGGGCGGCCAGGCAGGACGCTGATCGTCGTGGCCGGCAGGACCGCGTGCAGCGCGCCCGCGAGCAGGCCTCACCGGAGCCTTCGGACCGCGATGCCGCTCGTGCGGCGCGGGAAGACGCGGCGTTGCGGGAGCGACAGGAGCGCGTGAGACGAGTGCGAGAGGAGCGCGAGCGCGCGGAGCGCGAGCAGGCCGAGCGCGACAAGCAGAACCCCGGGAGTTAGCTCACCCCGTTCGGCCGCGCGCGAGTTGCCACGCGCTACCGACGCCCAGCCCTATCCAGAGCAGATCCAGTAGACCGAACAGGTGCGCGAGCGGCGCGACGAACCCGATGTGCGCCATCACCCTGTCGGTGCTTGCCCGCACGACCCGCTCGCGCTCCCCACGGGTCGCGCTGGCGGCGCGCTGGCGCGCCTCGACGATTATCCGGTAGTTGAGGTCGGGTCCCAGATCGGACAGGGCGGTGTCGGATCTCTCGCGGGGATGCTTGTTGAGCTCGGCCTGGAGCTCGGGTGAGAACGAGTGGTGGGTTGCCATGTCGACCAGAAACATCGCGGCGGTAGCGTCCCGATCGCGCAGCACGCCGCTCACCACGATCGATCGCAGCGCGAATGCGACAATCAACACCTTGGCAAGGATCACGGTCCCGACGGTCAGGACCGCCGCGAGCGTGCCGAGCGACGCGCTTGGCCCAGGGGCGAATCGGGCGACCGCGAGGCCGATCAGCCCGCCGACCCCCCAGGCGATCAGACCGACCGGGTTGTCGGTTACGTACACCACCAGCGCCCAGCCCACGGCCAACAAGACGCTCACGATGAGCCCGGAGAGCACGGGGCTCCCGTCGCCCGGCTCGGTCCGCGCCTGGGCGCCATACACTTTCACAGCGGGCCGGCGTGCGCCGGGCGGGACCGGAGCGTCGTTCATCGAGATCAGTCTACGGTCAAGACCGGGTTTGGTGCCACTCACGCACGACGCTATGTTGTGTCAGTTCGCTCAAGGGGAGGCGAAGCCGATGAACACCATGACCGTGCGAGCGCTGATGCTGGGGCTCGTGATTGCGCTCTGGGCGTGGGTGGCGGATGCGGCCCGGCTGCACGTGTCGCTGTGGGCTGGCGTGGTAGCCCTGGGATGTTTCTACGCGGCGGGCGGCGGGGTCCCGGGCCTGCAAAAGGCCATCGTGGCGGCGCTGAGTGGCGTGGTGTGGGTGCTCGTCGCCCACGCCGTTCGCGGGGCGATCGGTGGTGGCAACGTGGTCGCCGCCGTGATCCTCGGCGCGACGGCGTCCGCCATCGTGCTGCAGTCGCAGGTACGCCTCCTGTCCTTCACGGCGGGAGCGTTCGCGGGTGCCGGCGTCGCGCTCGGTCTCAACGTATACACCGTGAACGACGCGATTCGCGCCGGCGTCGCGGTGGCGATTGGTGCGCTCCTCGGGTTCGCCGCCGAGCGCGGGGCGAGCATGGTGGGAGCGCGGCGCTCCTAGCCTGATGGCCCGAATCCTCGTGATCGATGACGATGCGCAAGTGCGAGGGGCGGTGCGTCGCATCCTGGAGCGCGCGGGCCACACCGTGGAGGACGTCGGCAACGGCGACGCCGGACTGCGCGCGCACCGCGAGCGGCCGGCCGATTTGATCATCACGGACATCTTCATGCCCGAGCGAGACGGCATCGAGACGATCCGCTTGCTGCGTCGCGAATCTCCCCAGGTAAAGATCGTCGTGATCTCGGGTGGCGATCGAACGCAAACGATGGACCTGCGCAAGGACGCCGAGCTGCTGGGGGCTTCGCGGGCCCTGCGCAAGCCGTTCGACCTCGCCGAGTTGTTGCAGGTCGTGGGCGAGTTGCTGGGGAAGCCCGGGCCCGCCACCTAGCGGGCTCGCTACGCGGCTTCTTCTGGTGGCTGCCGGGTCACGAAGGCGCGGTACAGCAGCACATCGTAGAGGACCTTCAGCGTCCCGGCGATGAAGAACGGCACGCTGATCAGCGCGGGTCGGGCGAACAGCAACCCTGCAAACACGGGGGCAATTGCGGCGCCGGTCGTTCGCGCCACCCCCGTAATGCCCGCCGCCGCCGATCGTTCTTCCGGAGCCACCACCGCCATCGTATAGGACTGCCTGGTCGGCACATCCATTTGGCTGATGCTGAAACGCGCGAACAACACCAGGATGGCGAGCGGCAGGCTCGGCATCAGCGGAACGAGCATCAGCAGCAGGTTGGAGGGCAGGTGCGTGAATACCATCGTCTTCACGAGGCCGAATCGCGCCGCGAGTCGGGACGCGAGTAACGCCGAGAGGCCGGCAAGCACATTCGCTCCGAAGAAGATCGCACCGAGCGTGCGCGGGTCCACGCCGAAACGGAGATAGAACCAGTAGGCGGCGAAGCTTTGCACCACGAACCCACCCGCAAAGGAATCGAGGGCGAACAAGCCCGACAGTTTCAGGACCACGTCGCGCGAGGGGCCGATGCCAAACACATTCTGCCTGGTGGGCACGCGCACCTCAGCAGCCGGCGACAGGCGGCTGAAGAGGAAGAGCAGCAGCACCCCTAAGGCAGCATAGAGCAGCACGACCGCCCGGTAGCTCTCGAGCGGCGTCAGCATCGTAGCGCTCTGCAGCCGGTGCGCCAGCATGCCCCCACTCAAGGAACCGGCGGCGGTCGCGAACGAGCCGGCGAGCGTGTACCACGCGAACACGGCGGTTCGGGACCGAGCGGGAACGACCTGGGAGAGGGCGGCCTGCTCGATCGAGAGAAACGGCCCCACCTCGTTGCCACTGGGGCTGATGACGCCGATCGTCCCGGCCAGGATCAGGAACACGAAGTTGCGCGTGTACGCGAAGCTCAGACCGGCGGCGGTCATGAGCGCGGCACCGATGATCAGCATGCGCCGCCGCCCGATGCGATCGGCTCGCGTGGTCAGATAGAGGGAGACGACGGTATCCCCGGCCAGCGTCAGGGTCAGCAATAAACCCGTTTGCGAGGTACTCAGGCCGAGGCTGGTCAGATAGAAGACCAGGACGACGGACAACGAGCCGTACGCGAACAGGCGCGTGACGCGGGTCAGGAAGAGCAGCCGCCCGTCGCGCGTCAGCGCTCGAAGTGGCGTCAGCGCGGAAACGCCTCCGGCAGCCCGCCATCCACCGTGAGGATGTCTCCCGTCGTGAAGCGGAATCGCTCGCTCGCCAGCAAGACCGCGAGGTCCGCCACGACCTCAGGCGGGATGAGGGACGCGCCCATGACGTTGCGCCGGCGGTAGGTCTCGAGCTGCGCTTCGACCGACACGCCGCTCCTCGCGGCTCGTTCCTCGACGAACCGGCGGAACATCGGTGTCTCGACCTGGTCGGCATTGATGGCGTTGACCCGGATCGCGTCCCGGCCCAGCTCGACGGCGGCGACCCGCAGTGCCTGCAACAGCGCGGCCTTGCTGCCGCCGTAGGCCACCGCGTCGGGACCCGGCGCGAGGGCAGCCTTGGAGACCGACGCGACGATCGCGCCCCCCGTCTTCTGGCGGCGCATCACGGCCGCCGCGGCGCCGATCGCCAGCACGGCGCCGAGGTAGTGGACGTCGAGCTGCCGCTGGAGATCGCCCCGCCCGATGTCGGTCACCCCCGCGAACCGCGGCGCCTGGCCCGCCGTGTAGAACAGGCAGTCCAGCCCTCCGAAATCGAGGACGGTCCGCCGGATGAGGTGCGTCAGACTTGCGTCATCCCGCACGTCCACCGGGATTGCGACGGCGCGATCGGGGTGCGCCGCCGCGATCTCCTGCGCCACCGCATCCGCGGCGCCCTGGTCGAGATCGGCGATCACGACGTATGCCCCTTCCTCTACGAACCGTCGCGCCGCCGCCCGCCCGATCCCACTGCCGCCGCCGATCACGAGGGCGACATGACGGGGAACGAGCTGGGCGGTGCGCTCTCGCGCGTCCTGCTCGTCGATCTTGCGGCGCTCGAGCGGCCAGTGCTCGAAGGCGTACACCTCCGCCTCAGGAATGAACTGGAACGCTTCGAGCGCTTCCGCATTCGCGATCGTCTCGAGCACTGCCCGATAACACAGATTGGCCGTGACCGCGCCCCGCTTGTCGCGGGACGCCGTGATCATGCCGAGCCCCGGGACGAGCACGACCTTGGCCCAATCGTCCAGTGGGCGCTCCTCGGGAGCGGCGTGGCGCCGGTGATACGCCTCGTACTCCGCGCGCTGCTGCGCGAGCTGCGCGCGGACCGCGTCGCACAGCCGCTCGGGCGGCGCGGCCGGGTCGAGGTCGAGCCACACAGGCAGCCGCCCGGCCCGCAGGATGTGCTCGGGCGTCGCCATGCCGCGACGCGCCAGCGCGGGAAGCCGTGCGGCGGCGAGGGTCGTGAGGATGTCGTCACTGTCGTCGAAATGCAGGATCACGCGGCGCTCGGCCGGCGACGCGAGCATCCCGCGCACGACGGGGAGGACGAGCTCCGCGCAGCGGCGGCGCGCCTCCGCGTCGGGGATCGAACGGGCGGTCTCTCCCAGCAGCGCGCGGCCACGTCGCTGCGTTTCGAGGTAGTCGTCGATTCGACCCACGACGCCCACCAGATGCGCGTGGCACTGCTGCGGATCCTCGCCCCACACCACGAGGCCGTGATGCGCCAGCGCGAGGCCCACCGCGCCGCGCGGCAGCCGGTCCAGCATCCCGCCCACCGCGTGCGCCAGCGGGAACCCCGGACGTACGTACGGCACGTACACGATCTCGCCCTGAAACAGCTCGCTCACCAGCCGCTCGGCCGTCGCATCCGTCAGGTTCGTGAGGCTCATCGTCGCCACGTCGTGGGTGTGCGCGATGACGCGGTGTGGGAGGAGTGAGTGCAGCGGCGTCTCCACGCTCGGTGCCGGGCCACGTCCGTCGAGCGGCAGCGTGCAGCGCGCCATGAAGCGCATCATGTCGGCGTCGCTCATCACGTCGGCACTTCGCAGCGCCGCCAGCTCCGGCAGGGACAGCCGGGCGAACCCCTCGCGCCCGATCGTGCGCAGGTCGGTGCCGCTCGCCTTCACCAGCAGGACGTCGCCGAGCTTGATCGACGTGTTGCCGCCGCCCGGTTGCGCCAGCCGCGGCTCCCGCCCGATCAGGTTCGAGAGGTAGACCAGTTGGTCGAGCTCGTCGGCGCCGGCGGCGGGACCAGCGCCCCAACGATCCGCGGCTCGAGCCGGCGCGTCTCTCACGGCCCCGTGCGCGGCGGCACGGCGCCGTCGATCCCGCTGGCGATGACATCCCGGAGCGTCGTCTTGCGGAGCTCCGCCGCGAACGCCGGGAGCGCCTTGTCCATGAGGTCGCCGAACCGGGTAGACGCGGCGGCGATCCGCTGAGTGAACAGGTCGTGCACCGCGAGCTGCTGGGTAGTGGGGGCGAAATCGGCCCCGTTGTCGGCGACGTCGGATTGCAGCGCCGCGAGCCGGCCGTACAGCTGCATCGGGTTACGGAAGGCGTCTTCCCGCGCTCCCGTCAGATGGACGTCGAACAGCACGCCCTCGACGTCGGCGACGCGGTGCTCGAGGGAGTCGGCGAGGGTGGCGAGTCGCTTGGCGCCCGCGTCCGAGGCCGTCGCCGAATCGGTGCGCAGCTGCCCGGCGAGCTCGATGAGCTGTTTCCGCACCCATTCCAGCCGGTTGATCATCCGGGCCAGGCTGTCCTGCTCGGCCCGAATCGCGAGCGCAAGCCGGGTCTGCGCCTTCACGTCCGCGTCCGTTCCCGCGGTGTTCGGATCTTTCAAGACGGTGAGCGACTGGGTGAGTGTCGTGTCGCCGGCTGTGAGCCGGATCCCGTAGGTCCCGGGCGGTACCACGGGGCCGCGCAACATGAGATCGAGGTCCCACGTCACGAGCGGGCGCGTGCCGTCGGGACCGACGCGCACGAACGCCTTGCCCGGGGGCGGCGTCCGCAGCTTGGGCACGGCGGGAGGCGAGTAGCGCAGGTCCCACCACACCCGATTGAGCCCCGGTTTCCGCTCCCCCTGAAGCACGCGTACCGTATCGCCCCGTTGGTCCACGACGATGAGTTTGGCGGGCGGGTGGGCGCTGTCGGGGCGCGCGGCCGAATCGGCCCGGGCCTCGGTGTCGGCGAGCGCGGCCGTCAGACGGTACGTCACGACCGCGCCGCCGGGGGGGTTCTGCGCCGGGACGGCGCTGTTGGGCGCGCTCGCGACCCCCTGCGTCGCCCGGAAGCGGTACGCGGGCGGGGGAGCGAACAGCCAGGCGCGCCCCGCGAGCGCTCGGGTATCGAGCTGCTCGAGCGGCGAAATATCATCGAGGATCCAAATGCCTCGACCGTAGGTGGCGACCACGAGGTCGCGAAACCGCGGTTGCACCGTCACCCAGGACACCGGCGCGTGCGGCAGGTTGGCCTGCAGCGGCAGCCAGCGCGCGCCGTCGTCGAGCGTCACGTACAGACCGTTCTCGGTGCCGGCATACAGCAGCCCGCGACGCACCGGGTCTTCGGCGATCACGTGGACGAAGGACAGGGTGGAGCGGGGGAACGCGTCGGAGATGCGCTTCCACGTCTTGCCGTAATCCGTCGTCTTGTAGATGTAGGGGGCGAGGTCGTCCAGCTCGTGCAGGTCCACCGCGAGATAGGCGGTGCCGGCGTCGAAGTGCGACGGCTCGATATTCGTGATCTTCCCCCACGGCGGCAGTCTTGGGACGTTGCCCGTGACATCGGTCCACTGCCCACCGCCGTCGCGGGTGACGTGCACCATGCCGTCGTTCGATCCTGCCCAGATGACGCCGGCCTGGACCGGCGATTCGGCGATGGCGAACAGAGTCGCCCCGTCGAAGGTCATGAGGTTATCGGTGGTGACGCCGCCCGAGGTCTGCTGATGCGTCGTGTCGTTGCGGGTGAGATCGGGGCTGATCACTTTCCAGCTGGCGCCGCCGTCGTTCGTCAGGTGCACGAACTGGCTCCCCACGTAGACGCGGGTGTGATCGTGGGGCGACAGGGCGATCGGGAACGTCCAGTTCCAGCGGTACTTCAAGTCCGCCGGCCGCCAGCCGTACCCGGCCTCGGGCCACACGCGCACGTTGCGGGCGTGATCGGTGCGCGTGTCGTACACCTCGAGGCCGCCGTCGTAGCAGCCCGACCAGACGGTCACGTTGTCGACGGTGTCGGGGATCGCGAAGCCGCTTTCGCAGCCGCCGACGTGTCCCCACTGTCCTTCGGTGATGCCGCCGGCGAGCCCGCGGCTCGGCATCCGGTACGAGCTGCCGTCCTGCCGGTTGCCGTAGACGTAGTAGGGCACGCGGGCGTCCGCATGCACGTGGTACATCTGGGCGATCGGGAGCACCACGCGCGTGTAGCTCTTGCCGCCGTTGAGCGTGAAGCTCGCGCCCCCGTCATGCGCGATCAGGATGCGGTCGGCGTTCAAGGGGTCGATCCAGATGTCGTGGTTGTCCCCGCCGGCCGAGAAGGGGCTGCGCGTGAGCGTCTGGCCGCCGTCGCGCGACATGCTGAATCGCACGGAAACGAAGTACAGCCGCTCCTCGTCGTCCGGGGCGACCGCAAAGCGCACGTAATACGGGGCGCGCTCCGCCATATCGTGGTTGCGGCTCACGACGCGCCAGGTGGTGCCGCGGTCGTCGCTGCGGTACAGCGTCGGGTCCTGGTCCTCGATCAGCGCGTAGACGGTGTTGGGATTGGAGGCCGCGACCGCGACCGCGATCTTGCCGATGGCGTGAGTCGCGGCGGGAAGGCCGTGGCCCGCGAGGCCCTTCCACGTGACCCCGCCGTCCCGTGAGACCCACAGTCCGCTCCCGGGGCCGCCGCTCTGCAGGTGCCAGGTCTTCACCTCGAACTGCCACATGCCGGCGAACAGCGTGTTGGGGTCGCCGGGGTCGATGGCCAGATCCGAGCATCCAGTGTTTGGGTTCACGAACAACACGCGAGTCCACGTCTTACCGCCGTCCGCCGTGCGGTACACGCCGCGCTGTTGCTGTGGGCCGTAGGCTCTCCCTAGCGCGCACACCAGCACGACATCGGGGTTCGCCGGGTGGATCACGATGCGCGCGATCCGGCCCGTGGAGTCGAGGCCCGCGTGCTGCCAGCTGCGGCCGGCATCGGTCGACTTATAGGCGCCGTCGCCCAGGGCGGTCGTCGAGCGGATGAAGAACGTCTCGCCGGTGCCGGCCCACACCACCGAGTGGGTGGAGGGGGCGATCGCGAGGGCCCCGACGGCCTGCACGGGCTCGCTGTCGAAGACCGCCCGCCAGTGCACTCCCGCGTCCTCCGTCTTCCAGACGCCGCCGGACGCCGCGCCCACGTAGGCGACGGAGGGGTTGCCCGGCTCCCCCACCACGGCGACGGCGCGGTTGCCCTCCGGGCCGACGAAACGGAAGCGGAGACGCGTCCACAGTGTGGTATCGACCTCCTGGGCGGGCGCGAGAGCCGGTGAGGTGAGGAGCGCGAGCAGCGCGACAGCGGCGCGGATACGGTTCATGGGCGGCGGCCTCGGGTGCGGGCGACGGCTAAGAATGGCAGGCGGCGAGACCGGGCGCGAGGGGCGTTACCGTGATCCCAGCAGCAGGGCTTCGAGGTCCAGGTCGCGCTGCACCCGCCGCATCACGTGATCCCCGATCATTCCCTTGTCGCGCAATGAGATCACCGCGCGCCGCTCCGCCTCGAGCAGCTCGAGTACGGCGGTGCGACGGCTCCGCGCGAGGCGCTCCTCGACGCCGTCGCGCTCGGCGCGCACCCGGGCACCGAAGCGCCGACGGCGGTGGCCGTAGCGCGCCCGGAGCTCCGTCAGGGTTTCCTCGTCGAGGCCCGACGCCAGCTCGTCCAGCCGCCGCAACGCGGCGGCGGACGCCTGCTCGCGCGCGTGGGCTTCTTCCAGCCGCTGCGTCTCGCCGGTGTCACAGATGCCGAGCCGGTTGACGAACGGCTGGAGTGAGAAGCCCTGGACGAGCAGCGTCACCAGAATCACGACGTACGTGAGGAAGATGATGAGTGCGCGTCCCGGGAACGGGGCGCCCGCGGCCGTGGCGAAGGGGAGCGCCAAGGCGAGCACCAGGGAGTCGGCCCCCCGCAGACCCGCCCAGGCGATCAGCGCCACATGACGCCACGACATGAGCGGATCACGCGTGCGAGCGTGCCGGCTCAAGCGGCGCGGGCCGTAGCTCGCCGCGAACACCCAGACGACCCGCGCGGCGATCGTCGCGAGGCTCACGGCCACGCCCGCGAGCGCGAGCTGCCGCACGGAATACGCGCCCAGCGTTCCGAGCACCGTCCGCAGCTCGAGCCCCACGAAGATGAACGTGAGCCCTTCGAGCACGAAGCCGATCACGCCCCACATCCCCTCGGTCTGCACCCTGGTGTCGGGTGCCACGATGCGCGGGCCCTGCCGGCCGAGGTAGAGGCCGCAGGCCACGACCGCCAGCACGCCCGACACCCCCAGGGCTTCGGCGGGGAAGAACGCAGCGAACGGGGTGAGCAGCGAGATCGTCGCCTCGATTTCGGGCGCGTGGATGCGCCGGCGCAACCACGCGATCAGCCAGGCCACGACCAGCCCGACCACGATTCCCGCCGTGCCGACCCACACGAACCGCGGCCCCGCAGCCACCCAGGAAAACGTGCCGCTCACGACGGCCGCCACCGCCATGCGGTAGGCGACGATCGCCGCGGCGTCGTTGACCAGGCTCTCCCCTTCCAGAATCGTCGCGATGCGCCGCGGCACCACGAGGCCACGCAGGAAGGCCGTCGCCGCCGGAGCGTCGGGAGGCGACACGAGCGCGCCGAGGGCGAAGCCGGCGGCCCACGGCAGGCCGGGCGCCAAGGCGTGCGCCGCGACGCCGACCACGAGGGTGGTGAACACCACGAGCCCGACGGCGAGCAGGGTGATGGGGCGGACGTTGGCGCGCAGATCACGCCACGACGCCGTCAGCGCCGCCCGGTAGAGCAGCGGCGGAATGAACACGACGAAGATGAGGCGCGGCTCGAATTCGACGGGTGGCAGGCCCGGAAACAGCGCGATCACGAGCCCGCCGATCACCAGCAACACCGGAGAGGGGACGCCCAGCCGGCGCGCCGCCATCCCGAGGAGCACGACGGCGACGAGCAGCGCGAGGATGATCTCGAACTGGTGCATCGCCCCGCTCAGTGACTCACCGCACGCCCTCGCTCACTCCCTCGAGGGCCGCGAGCAGGGGCTCGACGTCCCACGCCTGATCGTGCCGCACGTCGTTGATGAAAAACGTCGGTGTCCCGTTCACGCCGCTCCGCACGCCGCTCATGAAGTCGTCGCGCACCTTCGGTTTGTACGTGTGCGCCGCCAGCTCGCGCTCGAGGCGCGCGGCGTCGAGCCCCAGCTCCCGGGCGTACTCGATCAAGTGCTCGTCCTCGAGCGCGAACTGGCGCTCGAACAGGCGATCGTGCATCTCCCAGAACTTCCCCTGCGCGCCGGCCGCCTCGGCCGCTTCGGCGGCGTGCTCCGCGTGCAGATGTAGCTCGGTGAGCGGAAAGTTGCGGAACACAAATCTCAGGCGCGGGCCCATCCGCTTCTGCACCTCCTTCACGATCGGGTAGGCGCGACGGCAATGTGGGCACTCGAAGTCACCGTACTCGACCAGCGTCACCGCGGCGTTCGCCGGACCCAACGCGTGATCCCGCTCACCCACCGGCAGCGCGAGCACCGCGCGGTCCCGTCGCGGGCTCACGCGCGCTCCACTGCCAGCGTCTCGAGCGCTCGGAGAATCCCGTCCGCTCCCGGGTTCACGCCGATCGGGGACACGTAGCTCCAGCGGACGATGCCGTCTCCGTCGATCACGAAGAGCGCCCGCTCGCTGGTGCCGTCGCCGTCGCGGTACACTCCGTACCGCCGGGCGACCGCGCCCTTCGGCTCGAAGTCCGCCAGCAGCGGGAAGTGGAGCCGGCGCTGCTGTGCGAACGCGAGGTGGCACCACGCTCCGTCGACCGAGATGCCGAGCAGTTCGGCCCCGTAGCGCTGAAATTCCGGCAGGATCTCGTTGTACAGCACCATCTGGTCGCCGCATACCGGACTCCAGTCGGCCGGATAGAACGCGAGAATCACCGGCCGGCCGCGGAAGTCCCGCAGCGACAACGCCTGGTCCGGGGTGCTGTGCAACGTGAAGTCGGGTGCCGCGGTCCCGGGTACGAGGGGGCCACCGGTGGGGCGAGCCATTGTGTCCGTCACTAGACTGCTCCTTTCGTTCGCCGTCAAGCCAGTTCGGTTCTTGACCAGCGGAAACCCGACAAGTACATTCGGGATTCGCAGCACCAAACAACCCACTCAATAGACAAGGATGTATCCTGCGTGAACACCCGTGCGAGAGTTATTGTGCCCGCGCTCGTGCTGGGAATGGTAGGTCCTCTGACGGTGCTGCCTGCCCAGGACGCCTTCGAGATTCAGGTGTACGGCGCCGAGACTGCGCCGCGCAAAGCATGGGAGCTCGAGACACACCTCAACTACATCGCCCGAGGGACCACGGCGTTCGACGGACCGGTCGCTCCGAGCGAGCATCAATTCCATCTCGCCGTGGAGCTGACCAGGGGCCTCACGGATTATTGGGAAGTGACGGCCTATCTCCTGTCGGCCTACCGCCCCGGCCCCGGTGTCGAATATGCGGGATGGCGGCTGCGGTCGCGGGTGCGCGCCCCGGAATCGTGGCGGCTACCGGTGGATCTGGGGCTCGCCGCCGAATTGGAGTTCTCACCGGCCGTTTATGATGAGACGACTGCCGGCCTCGAGATTCGGCCGATTCTCGAAAAGCGAATCGGACGCGTGCAGCTGCAATTGAACCCGGTGATCGAGCGGGCACTCAGCGGCACGAGCGGCGAAGCGGAGTGGGAGCTGGAGCCGAGTGGCCGCGTCGGCGTGACGGTCAGCCGGCGTGTCGGGCTGAGCTTCGAGTACTACGGCAAGACCGGGTTGTTCGGCGGGACGTCCGGCGGCGGGCAGGTGCACCAGTTCTATCCGGGGGTGGACCTGCGCTTGGGCGACGATATCGAGCTGAACATGGGCGTCGGCGTCGGGACGACGGCGGCGAACCGGCTGGTGCTCAAGTCCCGCTTTGAGGTTCCCCTGGGGCGCTAGGTGCGCGAATCGTCCCAACCGGGAACGGCCGCGCCATACTTGCCCCGCCACTGGGTTCGGGGTTCCTTACACTCCGTGCTGCGCAAGACCTCGTGGCTAGCCGGGATGCTGGGCGTCGCCGCCGCAACGCTCGGCGGCGCGCTGAGCGTGCGGTCGGAAGCGGCGGCTCCGCCTCCGGTGATCACCGTGTACAAGAGCGCAACATGCGGTTGCTGCGCTAACTGGGTCGAGCACGTGCGCGCGGCTGGGTTCAAGGTGATCGTGCACGACACGACCAATCTCGCCGCAATCAAGGAGCACTACGGCGTTCCCAAGCACCTGACGTCGTGCCACACGGCCCTGGTGGACGGCTACGTGATCGAGGGACATGTGCCGGCGGATGTGATCCTACGGTTATTGCGCGAACGCCCGGAGCTGGCGGGCGTCGCCGTGCCGGGCATGCCCGCCGGATCGCCCGGCATGGACTCTCCTACGCCGGTCCGCTACGCCATTATGACCTTCGACCGGGCGGGCCGGACGGCGGTTTTCGCGCACCGCTGAAAGCCGGGCCGGGGCGGTTCCTACGGGTCTCGTTTGGGCGCTCCTCCCGCTAGCGCTCGCCGGCCAAGAGGCGGCCCAGGACACGAGCCCACCGCGGCGCGCTGGTCACTTCCACATCGGCCTCACCATCCACGACTACGGCCTTAGCCTCGGCAACGCTGCCCGCGTCAACGGCGTCCGCGTCAACCTGCAGGACGCCGAGCTGGAGCGGGTCAACGGGATCAATATCACGTTGTGGAAGCCGCGCGACCCGCCCAGCGGCACGGTGAACGGGCTGCAGCTGGGGCTCGTCCCGGGGTCGCTGGAGGTGAACGGGATCGGCGTCGGATTGGGCGGGATCGTGGCCGAGCGGCGGCTGCGTTGGCTGAGCGTGGGCGGGCTCGGTGCCGTGTCGAACGGCTCGCTCGATGGACTGGCGATCGGCGGCCTCGGACTCGTCGCGAACGGCGACATTCGCGGCGTCGCTCTCGGCGGTCTCGGAGCCGTGGCGAACGGCGATATCCGCGGCGCGGTGATCGGAGGGCTCGGGGCCGTGGCCGACCGCGACATCCGGGGGATCGCGGCCGGCGGCCTCGGGACGGTCGCGAACGGCAGCCTGACCGGCGTCGGGATCGGCGGCCTCGGCACGGTCGTGAACGGCCGGCTGACCGGCGTCGCCGCCGGCGGCCTTGCCACGGTGGCCAATGGCTCGGTCACCGGGCTCGCGGCCGGCGGGCTCGCCGTGGTCACCAACGGTCGGCTTGCGGGTGTGGGGTTGGCCGGGCTGGCGGTCGTGGCGGACGAGGGAATCACCGGCCTCTCGGTCGCTGGCTACCGTGTCGACAGCCGCCGCGTCACCGGGCTGAACTTGGCGGGCCTGTATCTCAAGACGAGGGAGCTCTCCGGGCTATCAGTGAGCGCCTACAATCGGGTGAGAGGACTGCAGCGCGGTGTGACGATAGGGATCTACAATTCGGCCTACGTGCTGAGAGGGGTGCAGATCGGCGTAGTGAACAGGGCGAAGAACAATCGCGGGATCTTCCGGGTTCTCCCGCTTCTCAACGCGCACCTCTAAACAGCTAGACGCACAGCGGTGAACAGTAGCAGTCTCAGGAAACGCCTTCCTCGAGCCTCTTACCTGCTCACCGCTGCGCGTCTGTGCGTCTAGTGGTTGCCTGGTTGCCTTTCCTACTTCCTCGCTGCCTCATACCTCTTCCCTACCTCTGGCCAGTTGACGACGTTCCACCACGCCGTGATGTAATCCGGTCGCCGGTTCTGGTATTTCAGATAGTACGCGTGTTCCCAGACGTCCAGCCCGAGCACCGGCACCTTGCCGTCCATGAGCGGGCTGTCCTGATTCGCGGTGCTCGAGACCTCGAGCTTCCCTCCCGCCAAGGCGAGCCATGCCCAGCCGCTCCCGAAGCGGGACGTGGCCGCGCCGGCGAGCTGTTCCTTGAACTTGGTGAAATCCCCGAACGTCTTCTTGATCGCGTCAGCCAGCGCGCCGGCCGGCTCGCCGCCGCCGCCCTTGCCGGCTGGCGCCATGATCGTCCAGAAGAGCGAGTGATTGTGATGCCCCCCCGCGTTGTTGCGGACCGCGGTGCGGATGTCCTCGGGCACCGAGTTGATGCCGCGGAGCAGCTCTTCGAGGGTTTTCTTGTGGAGCTCAGCGTGCTTGTCGAGCGCCGCGTTCAGGTTGTTGACGTACGCCTGGTGGTGCTTGCCGTGATGGATCTGCATCGTCTGCGTGTCGATATACGGCTCGAGCGCGGCGAAATCGTAGGGCAGGGCAGGCAGGGAGTGTGCCATGACCTTCTCCGTGGGGGTGATTGTCCCGGGCATCGGTTCCTCCTGTGACGACGTGCAATGCCTCAAAACATGCACGACCGGTAACGTGAATTCAAAC
>Ga0209156_10002387_pt1 | contig 14753 bp, 10 predicted proteins | sample GraSoiAngelo_124_FD_185881 | JGI IMG/M metagenome (GOLD analysis project Ga0209156, IMG submission 185881) | Grasslands soil microbial communities from the Angelo Coastal Reserve, California, USA - 14_0927_05_20cm (SPAdes) (version 2) | ecosystem: Environmental > Terrestrial > Soil > Grasslands...
TACCCGACGCATTTCGCAGCTTGGCACGTCCTTCGTCGGCGCCCGAGCCGAGCCATTCCCCAGACAGCATGTTAGCCACTGACCTATCGGCTTAGCACACGTCCAGGATGCATATGATCGGTATCAGGGGACGCTGTCCGACGGAGCCGAGCTCCTCCAGCGGCCTCTACCCTTCCCCTTCGAACGCCCGCGCACGTCGAGGGTGCACGTGTCGCCTTCGAGCGCAAAACGGGATGCCGATGATCGCAGAGCCCAAGATCCTCGGAGGCCCGGCTATCTATGCGATGGGCGTATTTAATCCTTCCTTCGAGGTCACGGCGTCGCTCGGAGGGCGCCGTCGTCCCCCGCTACCGACATAAGCCGCGGGCTCGTTCCCTAGGATGTGGGAACTGGAGGCTTTCGCCGAACGCGCTGGTCTCGATTCCTGTGGGACCGGCAGGTCCGGCGCATCGATTTCTTCGAGCGGCACCCGAAGCTCTCGCCGATTCCGTACCTGATCATCGCGACGTTCGTCAGCCTGCTCGCCCTCTCCGGCGTCCTCACGTTCGCGAACCCCTCCGCCAAGGTGTACGGATACGCGATCAGCCTCGTGCTGATCGACGTGGGCATGGTGTTCATCGCGGCGCTGTTCGTGATCGCGGGCCGTCCCCTCTGGAAGGAGGAGCGCGACTCGACCTACCTCGCGCTCGCCCTCGGTTTCTCCGGGATCCCCGTGTGGGGCCTGCTCGAAGTCTTCTGCCTGAATCCCGTCCTGTTTTCTGTCTTCCCCTCCCTCTGCGACGCGCGCCCGGGGGCTGTTTGGGTCTTGGTCCTCTGGTTCGTCGCGGTGCCTGCCGCCTCGATCCTTCTGGAGTTTTGGAGATTCGTCCGGCGTGGCACGCGGGATTCGACCCGGGCCTAAATCATGCGGACCCCCGCGGGGCCTCGGATCGCGGAGGAGTCCGTTCGTCTTCGTCAACGGTCCTTTCGAGCGGATCGTCGCCGGAGGAGTAGGGCCACCGCGACGACGGTCGCGATCGCAATGGCCCCCAGGCCGATTACGAGGTTTTCCGAGAGAACGGAGGGGCCAGCAACGATCGGGCCGGCCGTAGCGAATGAAATCGAGTAATCCGCGCCGAGCGCATTGCCCGCGGGATCCGGGACCCCGGAACGAATCGCGACGCGGTAGGTGGTCTCCGGGGCGAGGGATTGCGAAGCGGTGAAGACCAACGTGTTTCCGTCCCACGAAACCGATCCCGCCACGGAGGGCGCGATCGAGAATCGGCTTTCCGCGGCCGCGTGATCGACGGCCTCGCTAAACGTAATCCGGATCGTCGTCCCGGCCACGCCCGTCGTCCCGTCCGCAGGCACCGATGAGAGGATTGTCGGGGCAATCGAGTCGACTCCGATCTCCGCCTCGGCGGCGCCGGGGGGCGAACCGAGGACTTCGGCGTTCCCTGCGGCGTCCGTCGCGACGGCCCAGAAGCGATACGTTCCATCGCCGTGGTCCGGGCTGTAGCTGAAGGAGAACGGCGCGAGCGAGTTCGTCGCGGCGAGCGTGGGCGTCGACCAGGAGACGCCGTCCGAGCTGAAGCTCACATACAGGGCGACCGAGGAGACCCCGCTGAGGTCATCCGACGCGGTCACGTCGAGGGCGAGGGGCCCGGCCCGATGCCAGTATTGTGCGGGCGTCTGCACGGTCGCGGATGGCGCGGCCCGATCGATCCCGAAGGCCACCTCTCCATTCGCGGGCTGCGAGGCCACCGTCTCCACGTTGCCGGCCCGATCGGTCGCGAGCGCCCAGAGACGATACCTGCCATCGTGGGTTGCGGTGTACGTGAAGCCGAAGGGAGTCGTTGTGTCCGTAGCCACCTTCGCGGGCACGGTCCAGCTGACCCCATCCGAGGTCTCGCTCACGTACAGGTCGACGGCGGCCACCCCGCTAGTCGCCTCCGACACCGTCGCCTGCACGGAAATCGCGAGGCCGGTTTGCCAGTACGAGGGAAGCGAGGCCAAGGTGGCGGTCGGGGCGACGGAATCGACGCCGACTTCGAACTCTCCGGTCGTGGGCTTGCCACCGATGGCTTCGACGTTCCCTGCAACATCCGTCGCGATGGACCAGAAGCGATAGCGTCCCTCTCCCATCGTCCACCCAAAGGTGAACTCGAAGGGCCCGGATGTCCTCGTCCCAACGGAGGCGGGAGCCGTCCAGGAGACGCCATCCGCACTGTAGCTGGCAAATAGCTGTACAGACGCCAGCCCACTGCCGTCATCGCTTGCGATCGAGCTCACGGATAGGGGTGTCGAGGGTTGCCAATAACCTGTCGGCGGGCCCAAGGCCGATAGGGGCGTGGCCGTGTCGAGGCCGGACTCAGCGTCGCCGGTCGGGGACTTCGCAGCTAAGGACTCCACGTTTCCCGCCGCATCCGTTGCGATCGACCAGAATCGGTAGCGGCCATCCCCCTGCGATGGCGAGATGGAGAAGGCGAACGGGGGCGAGGAGGCGTTGCCGACGACGACCGGGGTGGACCAGTCGGTTCCGTCCGCACTGAACGCCTGATGGATTTCCACGAGGGCGACGCCGCTCTTGTCGTCGGTCGCCGTCACCTGGAACACGAATGGCCCGCCCCGGATCCAGTAGGATGGGAGGGCGTCGATCGCCGACGTAGGGGGCACGATGTCGGTCGACGACGTGACGTTGAACGTCCGGTTCGCGTACGTCGTTAGGGAGGCCTCCGTGCTTGTCGCCGCGGCCTCGAACCGGTACGTCCCTTCGCTCAGGTTCGCGGTGAAGGCCGGAAGGAGATCGACGTCCCACGCGCCCGGGCCGGACCGGACCGCTTGACCCGTTTGGAGGACGGTCTCATGGGCCGGCTCGATTATGCGATAGAGGACCGTCGCGTTGTCGTACGGCTGTCCCGCGACGTCGGTCGTCAGGTGGACCTGCGCCGGGTCGCCGATCACGACGTCGGCGATGGGACTGATCGACAGGGAGGGGACGGGGGTCTGGAGGAGGTCGTCCCATCGGGTCGCGGGGAACGGGTAGTTCGGATCGTTGGTCACCTGGGCCTGATTCGCCGCGATCATGGACGGCGTCAGGGTGTCCAGGTAGAACGGCCCGTTGCTCGGGAAGTAGTGGAGCTTGTTGGCCCGCCACGTCTGGAGCGAGGACCATCGCGCCTCCGCGTCAGCCTGGGAGATCAGGCCAGAGAAACCCGCGGGCCGGGTCACGCCGGGGCCGCTCGTCGTCACGTTCCCGGAGGCGATTTCGTTGTCCATGAACCCGACCGTGTTGCCCTTGGTCAGGTCGATGACGTCGAGTCCATCGATCGACGCGGTGGCTTCGCTCACCCGAGTGTGGTCGTGGAGCGTCGTGAGCATGGCGAGCTCGCCGACCTCCCATGGGGTGCGGGGCCAAACGTCTGCGGCGGCGGCGATGAAGGACGGATCGGGATGCCAGAAGTCGACGTATACCTCGAGGGTGTCCGAGTCGACGACACGGAGCCCGCGGAACATGGAGGCGAAGGCCCGATCGTGCGCGTCGAGCGCGTCGGGGTCATGGGCCGCGACGTCCCCCGCGGCGCGGCGGGCAATCAACGCGACGTCATACAGGACGTCGTTCATGTCCATCGCCGGACCGTGGTGCCAGTTCCCGAAGGTGTAGTTGAACGAGACCTCTGACCGGGCGTTCGTCCCGGGGGCAACGGCTTCCCAGGCGCCGCTTGACGGATTGTAGACCTGCGCATCGGGGGGGACCGCGAGGGAGCCGTTCGGTCCCGCCGTGGTCGATTCGAATTCCGCGCGGATCGGGATGTACGCTCCGGTGTGCGGATGGACCGCGACGCCCGGGTCCGAGAAGGTGTCGCGAACGATCCAATCGTAGAGGAACGCGAACCCCTGCCACGGCTGCCACGGGCTGACGAAATTGATGCGATTTCCGACGTGGAGGGTGCCCCCGGGCGTCGAGAATCGCGCCGTGCGCATGGAGAACGGGCTCCAGAGGCCACCGTAGAGGTCCGTGACGACGTTGGTCACCCGGTTGGAATACACCTGCGTTTCGCTGGCCACGAGCCACACCCGGACCGATTCATTCAAAGCGAGAGCCTGTCCTCGCTCGACGAGCCGCTGCCGATCCTCGACGCTCGAGTAGTTGCGGTCCCGGAGCCGGACGGCGATGTCGGAGAGTTCCTGCGGGGGATGGTACGGGCCTCCCGCGGTGTACCAGATCGTGCTGCCTTCCCCGCCATTGTAGAAGAAGTCGAGATCCTCGTCGGGCCATCGGACCAACCCGGTGTAAGCCCAGCCCTCCGTGTAAAGCATCCAGGCGCCGGTGTCCGGCGGGCCGTTGTAGACGATCTGGAACGCGCCGCCACCGGACTTCGGGATGAGGTTCGCTTGAAGCCCGAGGGTTTGGATTTGGCTCGCGACGTACTGGCCGATCTGGAACCGCTGGTCCTCGACCCGCTGGACGATGTTGACGACGATCGGATGGCCCTGCCAAGACCAGTTCCCGTTGCTGTAGGTGGCACCGGACGCATTCAGCGCGGCGAAGACCATGTCGTGGGCCCGAGAATAGTTGTATCCGTACTGGCGGTTCAGATCGTGGAAGAAGAACGGGTCGCGCGCGGCCTCTGGGCTCGCTGGGTTCCAGAGGGCGCTGTGACCGGCGCCGTAGCCTCCGAAAATTTGCGCGTTGATATAATCCCGGTCGAGGAGGTAATTCAGCGCCTGGCGGATCTCAGGGACCGCGAACGGATTGAAGACTCCCGGGGCGAGGCTCTGGTTCACCGGGACCGGGTTGACGAACAGATTGTCCTCCGTCCCAAAGCTGTCGATCGTCCGAAGATTCGGATTTTGATGTGCCGATAGAATGTCCCCCGCGGTCTTCAGCGGGTACGCGTAGACGTCCAAGGCCCCGCTTTGCAGGTCGAGTAGAGCTTGCGCCTCGCTGGGCTGCGCGGACCATAACATGGAGTCGACGAATCCGCCCATCGGCCGTGGCGGAGTCGTCGCGGCACGGGTTCCGGAAACGGCGACGAACGACGACGAGGCGAGAAGCAACCACGCGGTCAAGACGACGACAACGGACGTGCGCATCGAACTCCCCCCACAACCGAGTCGGCATTGATCGGATCGAGGCGATCGCCTCGTCCGGTCCCCGGTCCTAACGGTTGTCGATCTTCGAGATGCGAGTGCGAGGTCTTAGCCCTTTCCCCGTGCCGCCGTCGAGCCTCAGGCCGGCGCGCCGGCGACTTGCACGATGCGCGCCTTGCCGCGGTCCACGAGGATCTTCGCGATCGTCTTCGGGAGCGTCACGACGTCCTCCTTCTTCAACCGATACGTCGTGTCGATCCCCGCGAAGGGCGGGATGTCCTCGAGGACATGGACGAGGACATGATCTTTCAACGTGGGCACGACGGGGGTGCGCTTGGTCTCCTCGGCACGGACCACCCGCATCCGTTCGGGTTCCTTCGGCGACGCTTGCAATTTCGGAGGCGAGGGCGATTCGGGAGGAAGCTTCGACTCCGCGGCGGCCGGAAGGGACCCAAACGCCTCCGCTCGGGATTTCCTCAGGAGCCCAACCATGCCCTCGAACAAGGCGAGCTCTTGCGTGGTCAGGTGCGGCACCTCGACCTCGGCGCCGCTCGCACGACTCGAGGCGAGCAGGGCGAGCTTCCGCTCCCGATAGGTGAAGATCTGGTCCCGTCTCTTCCGGACCTTTCGCAGTTCGTCCTGGAGAAGGAGCGCCTTCGGCGAATTCGGATCTTTCTGCGCCTCCGCATTGGACCCTTCGTCGAGCCGGGCGATGTAGGCGGCGAGTTTGTCGTAGAAGTCGGCTTCGAGGCTCACGAGGGTCTTCTTCCCGCTCTCTTCCCGGTAGACTTTGGTGACGCGTTCAAAATTGACGTCCTCCTCGCCCGGCACACCGCGCGTATCCGGCGGCCGATATATGATGGCGTCGCCACGCAACCCTTATCGCCCTTGCCCGGTTCGGGACTGACGGCGATGGCGCCGCGGGATTCCCGCGGCGGGATCCCGAGCCGCTTCGGAGATCGGTCATGGATTGGGAAGAACTGCATCGCGACCTCTCGAAGGTCCTCGAGGACCTCGCGGATAAGAACCGTCTCGCGCCGATCATCGTCGAAGGCGAATACGATCGACGGGCGCTGCGAGCCCTCGGCGTCGAGGGAGACGTCCGCCTGATCAACGAAGGCTCGACGATCTTCGGGCTCTGCGAGTCGATCGCCGCGAGTCACCGCGAGGCGATTATCCTCACGGACTGGGACGTCCGCGGCGGCCGCCTCGCCCGGCAGCTCCGGGACGGCCTCGCGGCGAACGGCGTGCGGTTCGACGAGGAACTCCGGGCCCGGCTCACGCGACTGTGCCGGAAAGACATCACGGACGTCGAATCGCTCCACACCTTCGTCGAGCGGGTGAGCGAACACGTCGCCTCCGGACACCGGCAGCGCGACTCCAAGCGCTGGTACTCGAATCAGGCCTTCCAGCGGGACAATCGGCGACGGTCTCGCGAGTGAGAATGAGCAGCAAAGAATCTTTAAATAGGGCCAGCTCCAGTGAGGAATTGGGATAGCGGCAAAGGCCGCGACTCATCCGTCCCACTCATCCGAATCACGCTTTCCTGCCTCCTGCGAGGGAGGCCGAAAGGCCCTGCGGGGCAGCACCGACGGGATCGGTGGAACGGAGACCGCGAGCGGCCGCCTCCCGGAAGAAAATGAACATGAACATCGATCCAAGTACGACTAAATACATGATCCAGGCCCGAATGGAGGCCGAAGGGATCGTGGAGAAGCCCGACGTGGTCGGGGCCGTTTTCGGCCAGACCGAGGGGCTCCTCGGCGAAGAGCTCGACCTGCGCGACCTGCAAAAAGGCGGGCGCATCGGTCGCATCGAAGTGGACGTGCAGAGCAAGAAAGGACGGAGCGAGGGACTCATCTACATCCCGTCCTCACTGGACCAGGTCGAGACGTCGATCCTGGCCGCGGCGCTCGAGACGATCGACCGCGTCGGCCCCTGTAAGGCGACGATCAAGGTGGAGAAAGTCGAGGACGTCCGGGTGACGAAGCGCAACAAGATCATCGAGCGCGCCCGCGCGCTGCTCTCCTCGATGGTCGAGGAGTCGAAGACCTCCGGTACAGACCTGCTTGACGAAGTCCGCCAGAGCGTCCAGGTGTCCGAGATCGTGTCGTTCGGTCCGGAGCGCCTCCCGTCCGGGCCGAACGTCTCCGACAGCGACGCGATCATCATCGTCGAGGGCCGCCAGGATGTCTTGAACCTCCTGCGCTCCGGCATCAAGAACGCGATCGCGGTCGAAGGGACGAACGTCCCGAAGACGGTCCAGGAGCTGTCGAAGGAGCGGGCCCTGACCGCATTCGTCGATGGCGACCGCGGGGGCGACCTGATCCTGAAGGAACTCCTACAGGTCGCGGAAGTCGACTTCATCGCGCGGGCCCCGCGCGGGAAGGAGGTCGAGGAGCTCACGCAGAAGCAGATCATGAAGGCCCTCCGGAACAAGATCCCCGCGGACCAATACGTGGAGATGTACGGTCTGAGCGGCCAGGTCTACAAGCCGGAGCCCGAGTTCCCCGAGGCGAAGGCCCCGGGGCCGGTCCCGGCCGCGGGCCGGTTCGATCGGGGCGGCGAGCCGCGAACGGAGCCGAGGCCCGAATCACGCGACCTCCGCGAGGCCCCTCCCCCTCCTCTCACGCCGACGACCAAGGCCTTGAACCCGAAGTTGGAGAAGTACCGGGAAATGCTCCTGCAGCTCGGCGGCTCCTCGACCGCGCGCCTCCTCGATGAGGGGGACGGCGTCGTGACCGAGGTCCCGGTCCGCGAGCTCGTGGACACCCTGAAGGCCAAGAAGCAGACCCGGGCCGTCGTGTTCGACGGGATCATCACGCAGCGGATCCTCGACATCGCGGCGGAGATGAACATGTCTGCCGTCGTCGGCACGAAGATGGGCACGATCACCAAGCAGCCCGCGGGCGTCGTCGTCTGGACGCGGAGCGATCTGGCCCCATAGGCGGGGTGGACGTCATCGCCCGGACGAAGCTGCTCGCGGCGGACGAGGGATTCGCCCTCGACGACTTCGAGACCACCGCCGAGATCGGGATCCCGGACGATCCGCTGAAGCGGGTCGTCGGCCAGGAGGAGGCCGTCGCCCTGGCGCGGATCGCCGCGAACCAGCGGCGGCACTTCCTCCTCGTCGGGCCGCCGGGCACCGGGAAGTCGATGATCGCCCAGGCCCTCTCACTCCATCTCCCTTCGGTGACCGAGGAGATCCGCGTCGTCCACAATCCGGAGAATCCGGAGCGGCCCTTCGTCGAGGTCAAACAGCAGGACGACGTCCTGACGGACCAGAGCCGCCTCGCGGGCGCGGAAGGCGACCTGATCGACCCCAAGGAGGCGCCGATCAACGTCGCGGAACGACTCGGCTACAAGTGCGTCCACTGCGGGACCTATTCCTCTCCGACGGACCGGATGTGCCCGAAGTGCGGCCGGCCGAAGGCGGCGGCCCAGGGCAACGTCGGCAATCCTTTCGGAGACCTCCTGGGGGGCATCTTCGAGGTGACGTTCGCGCAACTCGGCGGGCGCGACCGCGTCACCACGACGCGGCAGCAATTCGGCAAGGAAGAGGTCGTCGTGTACGAGCGAGCGGGCGACATGATTCGAGTCCTCGACCAGAAGGCGCTCGAGAAGCGCCGCGAGGTCGAGAAGGAGAGCCCGCGGAAGGTGCTCGTCCCGATCACGCGGCGTCCGTTCGTCCTCGCGACGGGCGCGAGCGAGACGGAGCTGCTCGGTGACGTCCGGCACGATCCGTATGGCGGACACCCGCAGCTCGGCACCCAACCGTACGACCGGGTGGTCGCCGGCGCGATCCACGAGGCCCACCAAGGAGTCCTGTTCATCGACGAACTCCCTCAGCTCGGCCACCTGCAGCGGTTCATCTTGACCGCGATGCAGGAGAAGCGCTTCCCGATTTCCGGCCGCAACCCGCAGAGCGCGGGGGCGAGCGTGAAGGTCGACAGCGTCCCCTGCGATTTCATCTTCGTCGGGGCTTGCAACATCCAGGACCTGCCGCACATTCTCTCCCCCTTGCGGTCCCGCATCACGGGCGCCGGATACGAGGTGCTCGTCGAGACCACGATGCCCGACACTGACGTGAACCGGGCCAAGCTCGCCCAGTTCGTCGCCCAGGAAATCATGGTCGACAAGCGTATCCCGGCCGCGTCCCAGGAGGCCGTCGGCGTCGTGGTCGAGGAGGCGCGGCGGCGGGCGAAGGGGATCGACAACCAGGAAAAAGCCTTGAGCCTACGCCTGCGGGAGCTCGGCGGCTTGATCCGCTCCGCGGGCGACATCGCGGTGACCGAGCAGGCGAAATTGATCGAGGCCAACCATGTCCGGCGCGCCGTCAAGGTCGCCCGGACGATCGAGGAACAAATCCGCGAGCGGTACGGATCCTACTCGGCCGGCGTCGGGACGGACATGTCCCCGGCGCAACGCGAGGCGTCCCCCTACCACTATTGGAACGAGCACAAGGCGGACGACGTCCAGGGCTATCAGTGAGCCCGCGACTTCAAAACTGCTTCAGCATCTTGTAACCGTCTTCGCCGTCCGTGTAGAACTTCGGCAGGACGGTCGTCAGTTCGAACCCGTACCGCTTGTAGAAGCGGATCGCCTCTTCGTTCGAGACCCGGACCTCAAGCTCGATCCGGCGGATGCCGCGCATCACGCAGGACTGGATGAAGGCGTCCATCATCTGCCGTCCGATGCCCTGGCGCCTCCAACCCGAGGAGACCGCGAACATCAAGATCCGGGCCTGGCCGTCCGAACTGATGACGGCCGCGAGGAACCCGATGGGATGGCCGTTGACCTCCGCGATGAGGAAGCCGTCCCGCCACCAGCGGTGGATGTCGAGGTAGAGGGACGTCGGATAGTTCTCCCGCAACGCGTCGCGCACGATCGTCGCGATGGCGGGGATGTCGTTGGGCACGAACGGGCGAATCCGCACGCGGTCGCCCGAGGGGTCCGTTCGATTTGAAAATACCGGTCGGCGGCAAGCTCATCCCGTCCCGCGCCGTTCGACGGGCGTGCGGATCTTCATCGAGTTGTCGGGGGAGCATCCGACCCTGCCTCGCGCCGAGGCCCTCGCCGCACTCGCCGCGGAGCGGGTGGAGATTCGCGCCGCGGTGTTCGATTCGCAAGTGCTCCGGCTCGATGCGACCGGACCGGTCGAGCGGGCGGTTCACCGGCTGGGCCTCGCGCACGTCGTCTGCGAGGAAGTGGCCTCCGGCGACTTCGATTCGATTCGTTCGTTTGCGCGGGATTCCGACTTCCACGGCCGCACGTTCCGCGTCCGTGCAAGGGGCGTCGGCGTCGACGTCGATGCGACGGCCGTCGAGGGACAGCTCGGAGCGGACTTCGGTCGGACCGGCGTCGTCGACCTGGAGCAACCCTCCATGGACTACCGACTCCTCGTCGGCGAGGAATTTTTCCTGGGCCGGGTGGTCCACCGAATCGACCGCGCCCGCCTCGAAGCCACGAAGGTCGCGCATCGGCCCTTCTCCCTTCCCATCTCCTTGCATCCGAAGTTCGCGCGCGCCTTGCTCAACTTATCGCGGGTGCCGATGGCGGGCTTCGTCCTGGATCCGTTCTGCGGCACCGGTGGGCTCCTGCTCGAAGCCCTTTCCATCGGTCTTCGGCCGATCGGCCTCGACCGGGACCGAAGGATGGTCCTCGGCTTTCGCGCCTCCCTCCGTGGGGCCGGAGACGGAGCGCTCGGTGTCGCAGACGCGGGGCGGCTGCCATTGCGTGGCGCGAGCGTCCACGGCATCGCGACCGATCCTCCGTACGGTCGCGCCGCGTCGACGCGCGGAGAACCGATCGCCAGCCTCTACGAGCGCACGTTCCGGGCGTTTCGCGATCTCCTCCCGCCGGGAGCCCATGCGGCGGTCGTCCTCCCGAACGAGGCGATGATCGATCTGGCCTCGGAACACCTCGAACGGATCGAGGCCCACGCCCTCCGAGTCCACCGCTCCCTGGTGCGGCACTTCTGCGTCTTCGTCAACTCGTGACCTGGACCGGGACGTCGAGGTCGGCCGGGGTCGCGACGCCGTCGGGCGTCGCGGCGTGCACCTGGAACGTCACGGTCTCGGGCAGCGGCTTGCCCCAAGTCAGCGGAGCCGTGACCTCCAAATCGAGGATCGCACCATGGGAGGCATTCAATCGGAATTCGACGGTGTCCCTGTTAACGGAGACATTCGTCCCGCCGATTTCGTAGGCCGTGAACCGGATCACGAAGCCGAATCGGTCCAGGTTGTTGGGCCGCACGCTCACGACGACGTTCTCCCGGGCGGGACCCGTGTTGTTGACCGCGAAGACGAGGAGCCTCGAGCTGTTCAGTGCGATCGTGACGTTCGGATACTCGGAGAGGACGGACCCGCTCAGGTCCTCGAACCGGAGGGCCCGTTCGTTCCCGACGGCCACGAACGGCTGTGGGACGAACGTGACGAGCAAGATGACGACCGCGACGATGCCCACCAGCATCCGGCTCGGGTCGAGCCGGCTGATGTCGTTCAGCGGCGGCGGATGCCGGACGCCGAGCATGAGGATCAAGAAGCCGAAGATGAACCAGCCCGGATAGAAGGCGCTCAGGCCGAACAGGATGAGGACCGCCGCCCAGCTGATGTAGAACTGTCGGCGGCCCAGGAGGGCTCGCGCCACGTGCCCGCCGTCCAGCTGCCCGGCCGGCAGCAAGTTGATCGCGGTGACGAAGAGGCCCACCCATCCCGCGAACGCGAGAGGATGGAGGGCGTACGAACTCGGCAGGGGGAAGAAGAGGGAGAGCAGGGAGAACAAGATGGACGGTTGGATCGCTTCGCCCACGCCGGTCGCCGCGACCGGGGCGGAGGCCGTCGACAGGGCGAGGCCGGCGAGGGTCACGGGGATCGCGATGGCGAACCCGACCAGCGGGCCGGAGACCCCGATATCGAGGAGGGCCCGTCGATTCGGGATCGGATCCCGCATGCTGATGAAGGCCCCGAGCGTCCCCAGAGGCGGGATCGAAGGGAGGAAGAACGGGAGGGACGCCCGCACGTGGTATCGCTTCGCGACGACGTAGTGGCCCATCTCGTGACAGCCGAGGATCGCGAGGAGGGGGACGGAGAAGAATGCGGCCCCGTATCCGATCGACTCCGCGGACAGAATCGGCTTGCCCGAATAGTCGGCCCAGTTCCACGCGCCTCCGAAGAACAGGATCGTCAGGACCGTGACGATCAACAAGATGAGGTTCACCTGGACGCCGGCGAACCGGGCCTTCGGCCGTCGCTGGACGTGGACGAGGATTTCCCCTCTCTCCTGCGTGATCGTGGGGATGTAGTCTTTCGGCACGAGCTCCTGCCGAAGCGCGTCGAACGGTCCGTCGATCCCTGCTGCAGGCGCACGAATTTGGAAGGTCAGGGCGAGGGGCGTCACGAGGACGCCGTACACCTCGAAGTGCTTGGCCACGGAGTCCCGGAGTGACTCGACCTCCGCCTCCGCAGAAAGCACATCGCGTGCCAACCTTCGCGTCTAGATAAAGGTGCGCGGGTTACGCGAGTCGAGCCCCGAGGAACCACAGGATGAGGGCCGTCCCAATCCCTGCGGCGGCGAACCGAAGTCCGGTCACGACCACGCGTTCTCGGACGAGATTTCCCAGGTAGACGCCGAGGACGAACAGGATCACGAGCGTGATGACGATCGCCGCGATCGTGGCCGTCCGGGCATCGAGCAGGAGGAACGGGATCACGGGAAGGAGCGCCGCGATCAGCGGGGCGACGCCGTGGACGAGGGCGCTCACGATGGCCGCGAACCGAAAAGCCTCTCGGTGTTCCTCGCTCAAGCGCGCCAAGAGGGCGCGCTCGATTGTCCGGATATCGAGCTTCTTCTCGACGCGCTCCGCCTCGTATGCGCCGACGGCGCTGCTCACCGAGAGGGCGATCGCCGCACCGAACGACGCGGACACGACGAGGCCTTTGTGCGATTCCAAGTCGCCGAAGGCCGAGGAGCCGATGATGATCCCGAGGACCGTCAGGGCGCCGTCGAACGCGCCGATGACGAAGTACCGGCGGATGATCGGCCCGACGTTCGTGATCTCGTCGTACTCCCGGAGTCGACGGCGCCAGGCCCGGAAGTCCATGTCATCCGCTCTCGATCCCTAGCTTCTTCCGGATGAGTTCCTCGAGTTTCGCCGCGGCGACGCGCGCCATGTCCAGGTTCGGGAAGCTCGCTTGCGCGAAGTCGGGCTTGCCACCGCCCTTGCCTCGGAATTCCGGCGCGACCGCGCGGACGAGCTCGGCGGCATCGATCGGGACCTCGATTCCCCGGGTGAGCACGAGCTTCACGTCGTTCGGGGCCGCGGCCCAGTAGATTCCAGTCACGCGAGGCTCGGAGGCCGTCGCCTTCGACATCGACATCATGAAGCCCACCCCCTGGGGGACCTCGTCCTTCACGATCGGCCACGTGCCCTTCGCGGTCTCGATCTCCTGTTTCGTCTTCGCGGCGGCCCGTTCATCGGTCGCCTTCTGCGCGACCTTGCGGAGCTCCTTCCACTCGGCCATGATTCGCTCCGCGGTGGGGACGATTTGATCCGCGGGAGCCCCCAGGATTTCGCCGACGCGCCGCAGGTCTTCCGTCTGCTTGCGGTTGGCCTCGAGGGCCCCTTTCCCCGCGGCGTACTCCAGGCGCACGACGCCGTCCTGAATGCGCGTGGATCGGAGGATTTTGATCAACGAGACATCGCTCGTCCTCGAGACGTGAGTCCCTCCGCAGGCCTCCACGTCCCACTTCGGGATCTCGACCACGCGGAGTTCGCCTCCCGGGACAGAGCCGCCCTGGTACAGGCGGAAGCCGAACTTCTTCTCGGCGACATCGCGGGCCAAGACCTTCGCGCGGACCTGGTGGTGTCCGAGGACCTCGCCATTCGCTAACTCCTCGATGCGGGCGACCTCCGCATCCGTCAGGGCGTCGTAGTGGGTGATGTCGAGGCGCGCGAGGTCCGGGGCCTTGTGCGCGCCGGCCTGCCACACGTGGTTGCCGAGGGCTTTGCGCGCGGCCCCGAGGACGATGTGCGTCGCGGTGTGGTTTCGCATGAGGGCCTCGCGGCGTTCCCCATCGATGACGCACGCGACGCGTTTCTTCAGGAGGGAGGTCGCGTCCCCTCGGATGAAGTGGAGGATCGAGGTCCCCATCTTCTGGACGTCGTAGACTTCCCGGTCCGCGATCGTCCCGTGGTCGGCCTCCTGACCTCCTCCTTCCGGATAGAAATAGGTCTGGTCCAAGACGACCGCTTCGCCTTCCACCGCGAGCACCTTGGCCCGGAAGGAACGCTTCCTCTTGTCTTCGTAGACGCGGAGCTTCGTTGGGGGAAGGTCCTTCGACACCTGGATTTTCTTCTCCGGCTCCACGCGGATCGGCCGCTCGTGGCGGGCCGCGACCCGGGCGTAGAAGTCATCCGGGATCTCGACCCGGACATCCGTGAAATCGCGCACGACGTCGGGATTGAGGCCATGGCTATCATATAGCTCGATCAGGGTCTCGACGTCGAACGCCTTCCCCGCGGCCTTGAGCTCCTCCGCGATCTTGCCGACGGTGACTCGGCCCTTCTCCAGCGTCTCCTTGTACCGCGTCTCCTCGACCTTGAGCAGCTTGAGGATGTCCCCTTTGTTGAAGAAGAACTCCGGGTAGTCCTCCCGGATCTGGTCGATCATGAAGCTGAC
>Ga0209156_10002394_pt1 | contig 14729 bp, 14 predicted proteins | sample GraSoiAngelo_124_FD_185881 | JGI IMG/M metagenome (GOLD analysis project Ga0209156, IMG submission 185881) | Grasslands soil microbial communities from the Angelo Coastal Reserve, California, USA - 14_0927_05_20cm (SPAdes) (version 2) | ecosystem: Environmental > Terrestrial > Soil > Grasslands...
GTGCATGCAGGTGATTTGCGTCCGGGCGACCGCATTCCGGCGAGCCGCGAACTGGCGACCATGCTGGGCGTGCACCGCACCACGGTGGCGAATGCGTACGCCGAATTGGAATCGGAAGGGTTGATTCAAGGACACGTGGGCCGCGGCACATTCATCAAAGGAAACGGCAACGGCTTGAAAATTACGCCGCCGGCTCCGCCGGTGTTGAACGGCAACGGAAGCGTTCGTTGGGAATTGCTGTTTGCCGATGAGCGCGGCGAAGAAGCGCTGAGCCGGCTGACGGCTGGCGTGCCGGAAAGCGCATTGTCTTTCGTCATGGCGTGTCCGGCGCCGGAATTTTTCCCGATTGACGAGCTACAGATTTGCGTGAACGCCGTGCTGCGCCGCGAAGCCACGGAAGTCCTGGCGCTTGGTCCCTCGGACGGCTATCCGCCGTTGAAGGCGGCATTGCTGGAATTGCTGCGTCACGAGGGGATTGCGGCGAAAGATGAAAACCTGCTCATCACCGATGGGTGCCAGCAATCGTTTGACTTGATCAGCAAAGCGTTTGTACGGCCGGGTGACTCGGTCATCATGGAAAACCCAACGTATCCGGGTGCGTTGGCCATTTTTCATGGGGGGCGGGCGCGCTGCCTGGCGGTCCCGATGCGCACGCATGCGGAACCGGGAACGACCCTGGGACTTGACCTGGAAGCGCTGGAAGCCACGCTCGCGGCGAACCGCGTGAAGCTGATCTTGCTGACTCCCGATTTCCAGAACCCGACGGGCGTGTCTATGCCGCTGGCTTCGCGCCGCAAATTGCTGGAGCTGGCGGGGCGTTACCAGGTGCCGGTGGTGGAGGACCATATTTATGCGCGCCTGCATGCGCGGGAAGAACGCGTTCCGTCGCTGAAGCAGTTGGACCGTTCGAATCTTGTGATTCACATTGATAGTTTCGCGAAGGTGGCCTTCCCCGGATTGCGCGTGGGATGGATTGTTGCGCCAGCGCAAGCGATCGAGCGGCTGCGCGTGGTGAAGCAGACCACGGACCTGCATACGGACCAACTGGCGCAAGCAACGCTGGCGGAATTTTTGCGGCGCGGGCTTTTCAGCAAACACCTGGCTAAGATGCGCAAGGTATATGCCTCGCGGCTAGCGGCGGTGGATGAAGCTTTGCACAAATATATGCCGGAAGGCACGCGCTGGATGCGGCCGGAAGGCGGGATGTGTTTGTGGCTGGAGCTGCCGCCGGGATTCGATGCAAGCGAGCTGCTGATTCACGTGAAAGAGCGAGGCGTGCTGTTCGCGCCAGGGCGTTACTTCTACGCGCAAAGCCCGTTGCCCAATACGCTGCGACTCGCGTTTTCCAGCCTCGACGAAAAGCAGGTTACGCGCGGCGTGGCCACTTTGGCGGAAATGCTGAAAGTGGAGATGCGGAAGCGGCAGCGCGGCGTGCGGAGAGCGGAGCGGAGCCGCGTGGCGCTGGTATGAAAGGAGAATTCTTAGTGTTTAGTTCTAAGTTGTAAGTAAAGAAGGGGTTTGGTAGAGAGGATGGTTTTCAAGGGCGAAAGTGGGAAACTTTCAATAAGAGCAATAAGAGAAGGAATCGCGATAACGACCCGTCTCCCAATTTCGGACCTCCTTGACTTAGGACTTACACTTTATGACTAAGAGCTTTTGGCGAGGTTTGAGGATGAGAAAAGTTGGCTGACACGATCAGGCTGGAGCCGAATCCTGCGAACAAATGCTTTGGCTGCGGCGGAGACAACGCCGGCGGAATGAAGCTCACGTTCGAGCAGGACAACGCGAATCGAAAAATCGTGGGGCGTTTCGTGCTGGGCGAGCGGTATCAAGGCGGCGCGGGCTTTGCGCACGGCGGAATCATCGCGCTGCTGCTGGATGAGGCCATGGGTAAAGTTTGCCGGTTCCGGGAAGTTCGCGCGGTGACGGCGGAGTTGAGCGTGGAATACTTGAAACCCGTGGCCGTGGATAAAGAGATTGTAGTGGAGGGGCGCGAGGCGGAGATGAATGGAAGAAACGTTTTCATGAGCGGCGAGATTCGAAGCGAGAATGGAGATGTGCTGGCGCGAGGGAAAGGGCGGTTTGTAGTGATTAAACCGCGATAACGGGATTTTGGGAATAGCGAAATTCCAAAGTTTTAAGAGGGAAAGGAGAAGCAAGATGGAAGTGAAAAAGCCAAATGGCAGCGGCAACGGCAATAAAGGCTCGAACGAATGGCGTGTCAAAGTCGGGCTCGCCGAAATGCTCAAAGGCGGCGTGATCATGGACGTCACGAACGCGGAACAGGCGAAAATCGCCGAAAACGCCGGGGCCTGCGCGGTGATGGCGCTGGAGCGCGTGCCGTCGGACATCCGCAAAGAAGGCGGGGTGGCGCGCATGGCGTCCATCAAAGTGATTCGCGAAATCATGAAGACCGTGACGATTCCGGTGATGGCCAAAGTGCGCATCGGCCATTTTGCGGAAGCAGAGGTCTTGCAAGCACTGGAAGTGGATTTTATCGACGAGAGCGAAGTGCTGACGCCGGCGGATGAAGAGAACCACGTCTGGAAACACGATTACCGTGTGCCGTTCGTTTGCGGCGCGCGCAACCTGGGCGAAGCGCTGCGGCGCATCGCGGAAGGCGCGGCAATGATTCGAACCAAGGGTGAAGCGGGTTCGGGTAACGTCGTGGAGGCGGTGCGGCACATGCGCGCGATCGTGAGCCAAATGAAGAAGCTCACAACGATGCGCGATGACGAATTGATGCACGAAGCAAAGGAATTTGGCGCGCCGTTGGATCTAGTCAGGCAAATCGCGAAGACCGGGAAGCTGCCGGTGCCGAATTTTTCGGCGGGGGGAATCGCCACGCCGGCGGACGCTGCATTGGTGCGCAGGCTGGGGGCGGAGGCGGTGTTCGTTGGATCGGGAATTTTCAAATCCAGCGATCCCGAAGCGCGCGCGAAAGCAGTGGTGAAAGCGACAACGCATTTTGAAGATGCGAAAGCGGTGCTCGAAGCGCACGAAGAACTGGGCGAAGCGATGCGCGGGCTCGACGTGCGGCAGATGGAAGAAAAGGACCTGCTTTCCACGCGCGGATCGTGAGAGAAAGTCTTAAGTCATAAGTGGCAAGTTCAAAGGCTCCAGCCATCCTATATTTCTTTTTGGGCTTTCATTGAACTTAAAACTTATGACTTCTACGCGGGCGGACCCAACGGGGATAGCTGAGATTCATGCCGGAGCGAAAAGAAGTGAAGATTGGAATTCTTGCAGTGCAGGGAGATTTTGGGGCGCACGCGGCGATGCTGGAGCAGCTCGGCGCGAAGACAGCCGAAGTGCGCACTCCTGCCGACCTTGAAGACTGCGACGGACTGATTCTTCCAGGCGGCGAAAGCACGACGCAGCTAAAGTTCCTCCAGGAAGAAGGCTTGGCTGACAAAATTGTGAAGTTCGCCAAACGTGGCGGAGCCATTTTTGGAACATGCGCGGGCGCGATTTTGCTGGCCAAAGATGTGAAGCATCCGCAGCAGGATTCGCTGAATCTCATGGACATGACCGTCGTTCGAAACGCGTATGGGCGGCAGATCGCGAGCGACGTGGTGAGCGGCCCGACCACGCTCAAGAACGAGCCGCTCGAAATGGTATTTATTCGCGGGCCGGTGATTGAGCGCGCGGGGCCGGGCGTGAAAGTCCTGGCCAAATACGCGGGAAAGCCCGCGCTAGTGCAGCGGGAAAACATCATGGCGGCGACGTTCCATCCCGAACTGACCGACGACACGACGGTGCACGAGTATTTTCTGCGCCTTGCCGGTACCGGAGCCAAGCAGCCTGCGAACGGCGTAAAATCCTCTTCGTGAGAAAAGAGAAAACCCAGACACCGGCGGCGCCCCGCTCGATCCGCACGCGAGTACTGTTTGTGTGCGTCGGCAATGCATGCCGAAGTCCAATGGCGGAAGCAATCGCGCGCTACGATGCGGCCGATGTGATGGAAGTGTCCAGCGCAGGATTATATCCTCTGGGGTACATCGCCGATCTGACGAAGCAAACGCTCACGAAAAACGGCTATTCCGCCAACGGGCTAACGTCCGATCTCCTTACGCGAGAAGCGACGGCGAGCGCAGACCTGATCATCAACATGACGGGGAGGCCGCGCGAGCACATTTTTCGTGGCCAGGAAAACGTGGAAGACTGGCTTGTGGAGGACCCTTATGGCGAAGATCCTGAAACATATCAACGTGTTTTCGAGGGAATCCGGCGAAGGGTGAATCAACTGGCGATGAGCATGCGCGAGAAACGGGTGAGCCAGAAAGCAACAAGATAGGAGCGTCGTTGCGGCGAGACAAAACCAGCGTATCGCAAGAAGACTACCTGAAGGCGATTTGGGAGATGCTGGAGGACAACCAGACGCCCATCAGCGCGCGTCTTGCAGAGGAGTTGCAGGTGACTCCTCCGGCGGTGACAGCGGCGCTGAAGCGCATGACGCGCGACGGGCACGTAAGCGTGGACCGCAAGGGACAGATCGTCCTCACGCTGAAGGGGAGAAAGCTTGCCGAGCACCTTGCGCTACGCCATCAACTTGCGGAAATGCTGCTGACGGACGTCATCGGGCTTTCCTGGGCCAAAGCGCATGATGAAGCCGAGCGATTGGAGCATGCCATCTCGCCGGAAGTGGAAGCGCTGCTGATTAAGCGCTTTGGGGATAAGAAAAGCTGCCCGCATGGCGTGCCAATGCGCGGGGGAATCGCGACTTTACGCAAGCAAGGCGCCGTGCTGCTCTCGGATTTGCGCGGAAAGGACTCCGGCGAGATTCTGTGCGTGTACGAAAAGGACGCCGATTTTTTGGAATTCCTGGAAGGGCTGCATTTGCGGCCATCCACGACGGTTGACGTAGTGAAACGCGAGTACGATGAGACCATGACTCTGCGCGTAGATGGAAGAACAGTGCACCTTGGCAAACCCGCCACGAGCCGCATCTGGGTGAAGAAACTCACTTAAGCCGTAACTAAGCGAAAATAGAGCTAACTTCCTGAGGTCTGGCCACATTTTTCGCGAGAAGGTGAACGTGCCTTGCTCGTGCATCTTGCGAGCCGCCCCAAGAAAAGCGGCAGAGAGGTGCGATGCGTGGTCAGCCGGCGATTACTCCGTTCGGCTGAGCGTTGAAGGGATGCCAAAGGTTCCATCGACCACCTCGACGAAGTTTCTTTCCTCGCGAAGGATGAGGCGCTTGGTTTGCGCCATCTCAAGATTCTCGCGCGCTTCTTTGTCGGACTTCAAACGCGCCTTGTAACGTTCATAAGAGGCGAGAGTATCGAAGGCGATAAGCCCCCAGGCCACGTCATTCGTTCCTTCGTAGGGAAGAAAGTATCCGACAAGATGTCCCCCACAGCGGGGAATGATGCGGCCCCAGTTTTCGGCGTACTTTTTGAAGGCTTCACGCTGGAATGGATCGATTTGATAGCGAATGACGCAGGTGATGGTCATCGATGTCCTCCCGGTTTCGAATGAGGCCGGAGGCACGCCAGCGCGCAAAGCTATACCTGTCGCCGAGAGGACTCGTAGAGCTTCGCGACGCGTAATTGTTTGGGGCGAGCGTGCCGTCCGTTTCATTTCCGGAATTATCGCGGTTGCCGAACATCTATACTTCGTTTAGCATCAAAGCATGAATGTTGAGACAACAGATGCCGCAGCTTCCTCCATTGCCGCGGCGATCGGTGAACCGGCACGGGCGCGCATGCTCTACTGCCTGGCGGACGGACGCGCGCGGACCAGCACAGAACTCGCGATTGTGGCTGACGTAAGCCCGTCCACGGCCAGCGTGCACCTGCAGAGGTTAATGACCAGGCGATTGGTAAAAGTGTTCGCGCAGGGGAAGCATCGTTACTACAGCCTGGAAGGGGCGAACGTTGCGGCCGTGTTGGAAGCGCTGAGCGTTCTTGCCGGCGGAACGCGAAACACGTTCGTCCCCAATACCCCGGGCCCGTTGCGCGCCGCGCGGACTTGTTACGATCATATCGCCGGCTCGCTAGGCGTTGCGCTTCACGACCGCGTCCGGGCCATGGGATGGCTCGCGGAAGATTCGAAGGACGGTAGTTCCTATGACCTCACGCCGCGCGGAGCAAAAGGCCTGGACGCACTTGGAGTGGACGTAAATGCGGCGCGCAGGTTGCGGCGGCGTTTCGCGTTCGCGTGTGTGGATTGGAGCGAGCGGAGGCCGCACCTTGGGGGCGCTGTCGGCGCGGCATTGTTGAAAGTCGCGATAAAAAGAAAATGGGTGACACAGGATCTGGACAGCAGGATCCTGAGCGTGACCGCGTTTGGCCGGCGGGAGATGCTCGCTCGATTCGGCCTTCAGATTTAAGGCTCCTTCCCAAGTTGTGCCCGACTCATCGAATCCAGACTGACTCGTTCGTCTCCAGTTGCTGATTCGACATATCTTTGGAACGTACTTCTCGGAAGATTGCGGAGGAATGTTACATTTTGATTGGTCCCCAGCGGGGAATAGAGTGCCCCTTCACTCGCGGCGAATTGGGACAGGATTGCCTGTTTGCTTGCACAGGATGGGAATGCGCTCATGGTCAAGCTTCGCGAGAAAAGTCCGCGCCGTCCACGTCAGACTAAGGCAGATTCCCGCCAATCCCTAAACGGGGACCTGTCCCGCCTTGTGGCAGAACTTCGCCAAAGTAACGAAAGATATGTGCGCATGATCCAGTCTAGTCCGGACGCTATCACTCTGCGTACGCTCCCTGAGCGCCGCTACCTGGAGGTCAACGAGGGTTTTTGCCGCATGACGGGCTACACGGCCGAAGAAGTCATCGGCAAAACCTCCGCCGAACTCAACGTCTGGGCCGACCCCGATCAGCGCGGCGCCACACTGCAGAAGGTCTTGCGCGAGGGTGAGGTGCATGAAGAAGAATTTCGATTTCGCACGAAGTCCGGGGAAATTCGCTTCGGCCAGCTCGCTGCGGTCAGGGTCGCCGTCGGCAATCAACAATGCATGCTGTCGGTAAGCCGCGATATCACTGAAAAAAGGCGCGCGGAAGAAGAACTTCGCCGTTCGGAAGGCAACTTCCGTTCTCTCGTTCACGATGCTCCCTTTGGAATCCTTCAGGTCACTCTCGAAGGCTGCATTCTTCAAGCTAATCCTGCGCTCGTGAACATGCTGGGATATGAATCTGAAGAGGAAGTTTGCAAGCTCAATATCGAGCGGGATGTCTATCACGATCCAAAGCAGCGCCGGCGTCTTATCGAGGAGCACTCACAGAAAAAGGACTTTCACAGCGTGGAGGTCCAATGGAGGCGCAAGGACGGCAAAATCATTACGACCCTGCTCAATGGGCGCCGTGTTGGGGCGTCTGACCACGCGCCAGCCTACTATGAGGTATTTGCTGAAGACATCACTCAGCGCCGCATCCTCGAGCGCCAGCTCTTCCAATCGCAAAAGATGGAGGCAATCGGCCGGCTGGCCGGAGGAATCGCGCACGACTTCAACAACCTGCTCGGTGTCGTTCTTGGCCACACGGAGATTCTCGAGGAGTCTGCTGGGCGAGACCGGCGGCTCCAGAGAAGCGTCGAAGCCATCCAGAGCGCCACACAGCGCGCCGCGGCCCTCACCAAGCAGCTTCTTGCCTTTAGCCGGAAGCAAATGGTCGAGCCCAGGGTTCTTGACCTCAACGTGGCGGTCCGCGAAATCGAAAAACTACTCCGCCGCGTGATCGGAGAAGACATCCAACTGATCATCCGTGTACAACCCGGTGCGAGCACCATTCTGATTGATCCCGGCCAGATCGACCAGATTCTCATGAACCTCGTGGTGAACGCGCGGGACGCCATGCCTAACGGCGGGAAATTGATTCTCGAAACATCATCCGTAACTCTTGACGATTCGTATGTCGGCCAGCACTTGGGCGCCGCCGCGGGACCGTTTGTCCTTCTCAGCATTAGCGACACCGGTTGCGGCATGGATCAAGAAACTCTGTCGCACATCTTCGAGCCCTTTTTCACCACGAAGGAAAAAGGGAAGGGTACGGGCCTCGGACTTTCGACCGTATATGGAATCGTCAAACAATGCGGCGGCTATGTCATGGCCTACAGCGAATCGGGCCGCGGCTCGACTTTCAAAGTTTACCTTCCTTATGCTAGCGGAATTCCCGAGGCTCCGCGCGCTCCGGGCCGGCGGGCCGAGCTTCCTGGCGGAAATGAGACGATCCTTCTCGTGGAAGACGAAACTGCCCTTCGCGAACTTACCCGTGGCTTGCTGGAAACTGCCGGTTATACCGTGCTGGAAGCCGCAAATGTGGAGGACGCCATTCGCCTTGCCGAGACCGCCCACCGCAAGATTGATTTGCTGTTGACGGACGTGGTGATGCCTGGCATGGATGGCCATGAATTGTCGCGCCGGCTCACCTCAACTTGCCCATCCCTCAAGGTTCTCTACATGTCCGGCTACACGGATGATGTGATTGTTCACCGCGGAGTTTTGAACCGAGGCGCCTCTCTCCTGCAAAAACCCTTTGGCCGCGCCGGCCTCCTAGAAAAAGTCCGCCAGGTTTTGGACTCCTGATACGAATCCACATCCGATCTGAATTGTCAGGCGCCCGCAGACTATTTGTGCTCGTCGAGGAGAGACTGCAGCCGCGCGTACCCAGTGCGGCTGACAGGTAAGCGCGCGCCATCGCTGAGAATCGCCAGGCGGCTGTCTTTGCCGTAAGGCTCGATACGCACGACTCTTTCCAAATTCACAATGTAAGAGCGATGAATGCGCACGAAGCAGTTTGGATCGAGGCAGGCTTCCAGGCTGGCGATGGTCTGCTGCTTGAGATGCTTCTTACCTTGGCTGGCGAGTGCAACGTAATCGTCCTGTGCTTCGACATAATCAAGTTTGGCGATCGGAATCAGCGTCACCCGCGTGCCATCTTTGACGACCACGCGCTCGAGGAATTGTTGCGGAGGGCGCGCGGAGTCGGCAAGTTTCTGCGCGGAAGGCGTTTTCTCGCCAAGCCGTGATTTTGCGCGTTCGAGGGCTTCTTCGAAACGTTTTTTTCCGATGGGCTTCAGCAGATAATCCACGGCATGGACTTCAAACGCGCGCATGGCATATTGATCGAAAGCAGTGACAAAAATGACCGAAGCGTCCTCCCCTATCAGTTCGAGAACGTCGAAGCCGGTAAGTTTTGGCATCTGCACGTCAAGGAAGATCAGGTCGGGCCTGTGTTCGGCGCAGGCTTTAACCGCTTCGAAGCCGTTGGCGCATTCCGCTACGACTTCAATTTCCGTGTGCGGTTGCAATAATTCGCGGATGATGTGGCGCGCCAATTCCTCGTCGTCCACGATGAGCGCTCTCCAGCGTTTTTGCTGCGAAGACGTCATGATCTTTCCTCGCCCTCCGCGGGAATCGACAGCATGACTCGAAAGAAGGGACCCTCCGTATTCACGCGAAGGTTCGCATCTTTCCCATAGCGCGCTTCGAGCCGCTGCTGGACGTTTTTCAGCCCCAGGCCTCCCGAACGGCGCGGCGGAGCATCGGGATCCCAGGAGTTCTCGACGACAATGTCCAGGCGGCCGTCCTGCCGGTGGCAACTCAAGCGTACCTCGCCGCCTTCGGGCAGGCCGGCAATGCCGTGTTTAACGGCGTTTTCGATCAACGGCTGCAAGAGCAGCGGGGGCAGCAGGCAGGATTTGGATTCCGCCTGAATCGTTTCGCGCATGATCAAGCGCTCGCCAAAACGAATTTTTTCAATGGCCAGGTATTTTTGCAGCAGCTCAAGCTCCTCAGAGAAGCGGACCAGGTCTTTTTCGCCCAGACCCAGAGTCATCCGGAGAAAGTCGCCGAGCAAGACGCACATGTCCCGCGCGCGCGAAGGATCGATGCTGGTCAGGGCGCTGATTGAATTTAAACTGTTGAACAGAAAATGAGGATTGATCTGCACCTTTAGAGCTTTTAACTCAGCTTCGCGCGCAAGAATATTCGTTTCCATCACCCGGGCTTCGGCTTCGCGCGAGGCTTCCAGCGAGAGGATCACGTACTGAGAGGCTACGGAAAGCAAATAGAGGAGGTATCCAGCGGCGAAAAGGATGGGTGCTTGCCGCGAAAATCGCTGGTTCAGTCCTTGAAATGAAGGTGTTCTCGAAAGGGCGGTTACCAATGCCCAGCCTAACGCCGTCCACAAAGCACTGATGAGAAAAGCCGCCATCGAGTGCACAACGATAAAGCGCAACGCGCTTTCGCGTTGGATCGATGCGCTCTTAGCTGTATACCATGCGGAGAGGCAAATGAACGCGTACACTCCGCACAGGGGAATTACAATAATGGAAGATTCCAGCCAGCTAAGATTGCCTCCCGCGGCCATCACAAAAATGAGGATGACGGCAAGCGGAATCCAACTCAGCAGGTAGTAACCCAGGCGGTTGCGCGTAAGCAGCGGGTGCATGCGGCGGGCTCAGTTCTTGATTTCCAATCCGCCAAAAATGACCGCGCCGGTAATGACCAGCACTTTGAGATTGGAATTTCCGGGGTCTTCAACGCGCGCCGTCCGCGTCTTGTCTTCAATTCCGCCGAAGATGGGCGCTCCGCGAAACGCCACTTGCCAGTTGGGCGGGACGCGGATCTCCACGCCACCGAAGATCGCGGTAATCGCCAATGTAGCTTCCTTGGCTTGCATGTTGGCTTCGGTCATGTCCAGTTCAACGCCGCCAAATATTGCCGTGACATCGCCGCCTTGAAAGTCCTGGCTCGTCATGCGGCGTTCCAAGCCGCCAAAAACAACCGCCTCATTGAGCGTCGTGCGCGGATCGCCATCTGTCGATGCCGAAGTAACGGGTCTTTTCCGCCCCTCCAATGAACTCCATATCACAAAAATGCCGAGCGCAATAAGCGCGGTGGGCCAAAATTGGGCCCAGCCAAATTGAATTTTTCCCAGCTCATTGAGCTGCAGAATGACGCCTGCGAACATCAAAAGTGCTCCCCAGGAGCGGCGGTCAGCGATGAAGTTCAACAGGCCGACCAGGACGATGGCCATAGGCCAGAACCGAAAAGGGTTGCCAATGGAAATGATTCCCATGTGATCCAGCAGGAAAGCGATGCCGACTAAGACGAGAATGCCGCCCGTAATCATGCCGCCGCGGCCGCGCGCGCGCAGGTCCAGACCGACTACGAAGGGACGGCGGCGCCCTTTCCAGGTCCGATTGGAGTTCTTCAACTGATCGTCGATATTCCGGTGAACCTGGTCGTGGAGGTCATCACTAAACCTCTTCGCCCTGTCGCGAACTTCGTCGCTAATTTTCTTCGCGCGATCCTGGACTTCGTCGCTGAACTTCTTGGGATCAAAATTGTGCTCGTCGCTCACGAAATTCTCCTGTGGTTCGCGCGCCACATCCCGTTCAAGACTCGCTTTAGTATTCCTCTGATGGAAAAGTCCGCACCAACTTCGCCTTGGCGAAACGCTCGCCCATCGCGTCGCGGAAAAGGATAGCTCCGATAATAACCAGAATCAGGGGCCAAAGGGATACCAAGATCGCAACAAAGCCGGCCTGAAAGGCCGATTGATCGAAGAAATAAGCCTGCACGGCGCGCAAGCCCGCCAGGCCAACTTCGATTGCAGTGTCAAGAGAGCTGGGCGTTGAAGAGAACCAAGTGCTCGCTTGGGCGGCGACGGCATCCAGGTTGGCAGTGAGTAACGTCAGCCCGAGGGAAAAAAGGACCGCGCCCGCAACGGTGTGGAGGTTTTTGGACGCTATCTGCATGTGCGGCTTTGCCATGTTGACCTCGTGTGGCCGGTTCCCCGTGCCCAAAGCGAGAATAGGCGGCCGCCTTTCTGAGTGCACGCGGGTTTCGGCAAGAAGAAGGGAATTACCGGCGAATGGCGTCTGCGGGCCGGGGAAATAGCGCCGCCGAGGTGCCCCGGCTTAGACCGTGTGTTTTCGCCCTTTGAGGCGGTTCGTTTTTTTTCTAAAAAAACAGTTGACACGAATTCCCGGCGTGCTAGATTTGTAGCATGTATGCTATAAAAATAGCATGGTGGCGGGAGTAATGAAGAGAAAGCCAAAACCCAATGCCCTGACGCGGCGCGAACGCCAGATCATGGACGTCCTTTACCGGCTCGAACGCGCCTCGGTTGGGGAAGTCCTCTCGCAACTGGACGGCAGGCCAAACTATTCCACGGTGCGGGCGCAGCTTCGGGTGCTGGAAGAAAAGGGGCACGTCCGGCACGAAGAAGACGGGCTGAGATACATGTATTTTCCGCGTGTTCCTCGCGAAGTCGCGCGCCGTTCCGCTCTGCAGCACCTGGTCGAAACGTTTTTTGATGGCTCCACGGAGAAGGCTGTCGCCGCTCTGCTTGGCGGAGAGGTATCGAGGATTTCGTCGGAAGAACTCGATCGGCTGGCCAGCCTGATCACCAAAAGCCAGAAGGAGAGCTGATTATGCATTGGCCTGGAAGCCCGGAACTTGCGTTGTCATTCCTGATCGGCTGTACGGTGAAGGCGACGCTGGTGCTGGCGCTGACAGCCGTCGCGGCGCGGGCCATGCGCAGCGGCTCGGCGGCCATGCGCCACCACGCGTGGGCCCTTGGAATTGCGTGTGCATTAGCCCTCCCGCTGTTCACTCTCCTTCTTCCCTCGTGGCATTCTGCAACGCTCGGCAGCGCGGCCCGATTCTGGGGTGCGGCTCATGCAAGCGGGGGAAACGTCCCTCTCCCCAATTAATCCAGTTGTCGCTGTTTTTGTGGACTCTCGGGGCTCTTTTTATAGTGGCGAAGCTCCTGGCAGGTCTGGCGCGGCTCGCTTTGGTGGCAGCGCGCTCGGCGCCAGTCGTGGAAGAGGGATGGGCGCAGATGGTTTCAAGCCAGCGCAAGCGGCTCGGTATTGCGCGTCCCGTGAAGATTCTCCTGTCCGCCGATCCAGCGTCCATGCCTTTGACCTGGGGATTTGTCCGTCCCCGCATTTTGCTTCCCGCCGGAGCGATGGACTGGTCCCCGGAACGCCGAAGGACCGTGCTTTCTCACGAACTCGCGCACATTGCCCGTCACGATTGGCTGGCGCAAATGTTCGCCGAGTTGACTCGCGCCATTTATTGGTTTCATCCGCTCATGTGGTTTGCGGGCGCAAAGCTCCGAAGCGAGAGCGAACGCGCTTGCGATGATTCCGTGTTGAATAGCGGAATCGATCCATCGCACTACGCGAATCACCTGCTCGAACTTGCCCGCACCCTGAAAAACGCGCATCGCGGCTGGTCCACGGCCCTCGCTATTGCCCGCCCAACGAATCTTGAAAGGAGATTTATCGCCATGCTGAATCCAAATCTAAACCGCGGGGGGATTTCGCGAAGAACGGGGCTGCTCCTGAAAGCCGCCACCTTGTGCTTGCTGCTTCCGCTCGCGGCACTCCGGCTCCCGGGCCAGAATTTGTCAGGGAAATTTACGGGTACTGTTTTTGATCCAAGTGATGGAGCCGTTCCGAACGCCACTATCGTCATGGCGAACCACAAGGCGAATACCATCGACATGACGACTTCCAACGCCGAGGGCAATTTTGTTTTCAATGCTCTGCCGGCGGGCGAGTACGAGATGAAGGTTCTCAAGCCGGGGTTCGCCATGTACCGCGCGCCGCAGGTTGTGCTGGAGCCAGGCCGCGATCTTGCGATGACGGCCAAGCTGGACATCGGCGGCATCAACGAGACCGTGGACGTAAAGGCTGAGGGTTCACAGAAAGCCAAAGAGGCGGCGGAAGCCGAGGCGAAATCAAAAGCGATTCGAGTACGGATTGGCGGCAGTGTGCAAGCTGCAAAGGTGATCAGCAGGGTGCAACCTGTCTACCCTCAGAGCGCCAAAGCCGCGGGCGCACAGGGTTCGGTGCTGCTCCACGCGGTTGTCGGAAAAGATGGCACTCCGCTGTCGCTGCAAGTCTTGAATAGCCAGATTAACCCAGACCTCGCGCGCGCGGCAGTGGAAGCCGTCAGCCAATGGCGGTATCAGCCAACTCTGCTGAATGGCGAACCGGTCGAAGTCGATACCGTCATCACCGTGAATTTCACGCTGTTGCCGTAGGCCTTGGACAGTTTTGCCGCGGCGAGTGTGAAAGCCTGCCTTTTGTAAGCGCCGTGCGTCTCAACTGACGCGGGCTAAAACGCGAAGGCGAGCCCAAGGGTGCGAGTTACGGTTCGCGGTCCTTGAAAAGATCAAGAAGGCTTTGGTGGACGCGCTCGACGGCTTGCAGAAACTCCTCAATCCCCACGGTTTGACGAACTACTTCCTGTGCGGCGGAAGCGGCGGTGATGGCGTCGCAAAGCTGCGTAGCCCGGCGGATGCGTTCCGCCGTCAGCAAGGGAAGGACGGATTGCGGATCTTGCCGCCGCGATTGGCGCTCCTGCCACTCTTGAACCGCCCACGCGGTCTTGCGCACATTGTCCACGGCATCGCGGAATTCCCCGAGGACGCGCTGGTCGACCGTGCCCGAGCGCATGTCGTACTCCAGCTTGACCAGGTCCGCGCAGGCTTTCTTTAGCTGGAAATTCATGCCCCAGAACGTGTCGCTGGGGACTAGAAGTTCCACGGCCACTCCAAGCAAGCGGTCTTCGGCATTGCGCCGCACGCCAACGACGCGGGCGTGGGAGGACTCATGCGAAAGAAGGTTCGTGATCTCGATCTGAGTGCCCACAGCGGGGTACGTCTTCATCTCCAGCAAGCCACCCTGGGCATTTACTTCCGTGGCTTGTCCGGCTTCCCGGAAGATTTTGCCATTAGGTTCTTGCCATGTCGCTT
>Ga0209156_10002398_pt1 | contig 14715 bp, 13 predicted proteins | sample GraSoiAngelo_124_FD_185881 | JGI IMG/M metagenome (GOLD analysis project Ga0209156, IMG submission 185881) | Grasslands soil microbial communities from the Angelo Coastal Reserve, California, USA - 14_0927_05_20cm (SPAdes) (version 2) | ecosystem: Environmental > Terrestrial > Soil > Grasslands...
GTCGCCCCCAGGACGGGTCGTAGCAGTTGGTATAGTCCGCCAGGGTGCCGTGGGGGAATGCGTTGTCGCCGAGCGTGATGACCGTGCCCGCGATCCCATCCAGCAGCTGCGCCGTGGCTTCGTCGTCGTCGCCGCCGCACGTCGCGATGTTGCCGGCACCGACGAGCACCTGAGGCGATGTCGCGTCGGCGACAGCCTCGATCGGAGCCGTGGCGCTCGGTCCACGGCGTCCATCGGCGCACGCCACAGTGAGCAGTACTAGGCCGATGGCGGGAAATGTGAGGAGCGACGTGTGGGGCGTTTGCCTCATGTCGCCGTAACAGTCAAAAACCGTGCCGCATCCGGAGCCCCGCGTGTGGTGTCGCGACGCAGTTACGCGAGCGGCCGCAGCACCAGCCCGCTCGGCACCTTCGGCACGAAGTACGTCGACTTGGGCGGCATGACGTCGCCGGCGTCGGCGACGGCGAACACCTCTTCCACTCTGGTGGGATTGAGGAGGACGGCCGCGGCGGCCTTGCCGGTGCGCACCGCGTCGAACGCGGCGTGCGGATCGGGCGTGTAGGCGAGCGACGGCGTCGCCGGGTCCGCGCCGAGCACGTACTGAACGACGAGCGCCTCGATGCGCGCGACGTCGAGCGCACGGATCGCCGGCGACTTCCCGAGACCGGGCGCCCCATCGAGCGACACGCCGCGCTTCAGGACCAGGGTCACATCGTAGGCGCCGGGGAACGCGACGATGCAGGCCGTGCCCAGCTGTCCCAGCTCGGCCAGCCGCTCGACCCGGTCCATACAGGGCGCGACCCGTCCCACGTCGAACCAGCGGCGCCACCCGTCGAGCAGCTTGGCAGGGTCGCGCCCCGAGCCGAAAATGATCCGGTGGGTGGGGAGGATCGCGAGCCCGGGATCGCCCGCCGACACGACGAAGGCGAGTACGCGGTCGGCGCCGGGGGCTTCCTGCGCGTAGGCGGCCGCGGTCTCGTAGCGGTGGTGCCCGTCCGCGATATACAGCTGCGCGCGCCCCGCCAGGCGGCACAGCTCCGCGGCGCTGTCTCCGGAGACCACCCAGACGCGCATGTCCACGCCATCGAGCTCCGCCCGGGCCGCGGGCGCGCCGGACGCCGCCTGCCTGAGCGCGCGCGCGAGGGCGCGATCGGGATCGGGCGCGAGCAGAAAGATGGACTCGAGGCTGGTGCGTGTGGCCCGGAGCAACGCGAGCCGGTCGGCCTTGGGCGCCGAGTGCGTTTGCTCGTGCGGGCGCACGCGGCGCGTGGAAAACGGCTCGGCGCGCACGGCGGCGAACATGCCGGTGCGGGTGCGTCGCTCCCCCGAGGGAAGCGGGTAGTCCTGCGCCACCACGTAGACCGAGTCCGCGGCATCGGCTCGCAGCACCCCGGCGTCGCGCCACGCGGCGAGCTGGGTAGCGGCGTGCGCATAGCGGTCCGCCCCCTCCCCGGCCGGCGCTTCCGGCAGGATGAGGTGGACGATATTGTGGGGATCGCGCGCGGCGTAGCGCGCGCGGTCCTCCTTGGTGATGACGTCGTAGGGTGGCGCGACCAGCGCGCCGAGGCGGTCGCGGGAGGCGTAGCGCTCGCCGCGAAACGGCGCGACGAGCGGCGGCAGTTCGGCGTTCACGATTCCCCGGAGTCTCTCGTGTCCTTGCGCGAAACCCAGCAGGCGGTCGACCGCTGGATCGGTCAATATAAGGAGGGCTACTTCTCCCCGCTCACCAACCTGGCCCGGCTCACGGAAGAGGTGGGGGAGCTGGCCCGCGAAATCAACCATCGGTTCGGGGAGAAGACCAAGAAGAAGGAAGAGGCCGAGGGATCCCTGGCCCTGGAGCTCGCGGACATCGTGTTCGTCGTGATCTGCATCGCCAACTCCCAGCACATCGATCTGGACGACGCGTTCGCGCGGATGATGGCGAAGGTCACCTCGCGCGACGCCGACCGCTGGACCAGGAAGGAGCGCTGATCTCCTCGTAGATCTTCTGATAGGATTCCAGGCGGTCGGGCTCCACGGCGCGTTGTGCCGCGGCCTGGCGCACCGCGCATCCCGGCTCGGCCAGGTGGCGGCAGTTGTCGAAGCGACACTGATCGAGGAAGGGACGGAACTCGGGGAAGCAAGGGGCGAGGAGCTCCGGGTCGATCCCCCACGTCCCCAGCTCGCGCAGTCCCGGCGTATCGACCACAAAGCCGCCCCCCGCCAGGGGCACGAGCAAGGCAGCACGAGTGGTGTGCCTGCCGGTGCCCCATTTCTCGCTGATCCCGCCGATGCGGAGGTTCAGGCCGGGGTAGATGGCGTTCAGCAGGCTCGACTTGCCCACGCCCGACTGGCCGGCCAGTACGGACTCGCGGCCCCGCAGCAAGTCACGCAGCGCCGCCAGGCCCACGGCCTCGGTGACGGAGGCAGCCAGAACCTGGTAACCAGCCGGCGCATACCGACCGACCAGCGGCTCGAGCGCGGCGCCGTCGAGATCGACCTTGTTCAGGACGATCACGGCGGGCAGCCGGTTCGCCTCCGCGATGACGAGAAAGCGGTCGAGCATGCGCGGATTCGGCTCCGGGTCGCGGGCCGCCGCGACGACGACAACCTGATCCACGTTGGCCGCGATCGGCTGCGGCCGCCGCCCGACGCGGTCTCCGGCGGCGGCGCGGCGCGCCAGCACCGAGCGGCGGGGCCGGACGCGGGAGATAGTAGCGGTGCCGTCGGCGCGCACCTCCAGCTCCACGACGTCGCCGGCGACGACGCGGTCGTCGTCCTTGTGTTTGAGCTTGCCGCGCAGCGTGGCCGTGACTTCTCCCTGGTCGGTGTGCACGCGGTAGCTCGAGCCGGTGCGGGCCAGGACCACGCCGCTGGTCACGGGCGTGCCTGGCGCTCGATGCAGCGGTCCAGATGCTGCTTCAGCTCGTGCAGCGTGAGGGCGAGCAGGGGCGCGAGCGCTTCCGCCGGCGTGGCGCCCGAGCCGAGGTACTCGGTCTCGAGGTGCCCGACCGGCCGGTCGCCGGCGTCCGACCAGCGCACGAACAGCAGCGCGGCGCCGTAGCGGCCCTGGGCATCCGGCGTTTCGTCCACGAAGGTACCCACCGAGTAGGCCCGCCCGTCGGCGCCGGCGAACGCCGGGGCGCGCTCGTGCACGCGCCAGTACCCGCCCAGCGTGTCGTCCGTCAGCTCCGCCGTAGAGACTCCCGCAGCACGTTGCCGAGCAAGAACGCCACGTTGGCGGGCCGCTCGGCGAGGCGGCGCATGAGGTAGGGATACCACTGGGTACCGAACGGCACGTACACGCGGACGTTGAAGCCCTGCCGTCGCAGCGCGAGCTGCAGGTCGCGCCGCACGCCATACAGCATCTGGAACTCGAAACGGGCGGGGGGGATGCCCTTGTCGCGCGCGAACGTCTTGGCGTGCTCGATGATGCGCGCGTCGTGCGTGGCGATGCCGGGATACGTGCCCCGCAACAGCAGCCGCTCCATGCAACCCACGTAGGTGGTATCCACGTCGCGTTTGTCGGGGAACGCGACCGTCGCGGGCTCCTGGTAGGCGCCTTTGCACAGCCGCACGCGCGCGCCGAGCGCGATCATCTGCTCGACGTCCTGCTCGGTGCGGCGCAGGTACGATTGCAGCACCACCCCCACCGTGTTCCCGAACTCGGGGTGAAACGTCCGCTTGAACAGGTGCAGGGTGCGCTCGGCGTACTCCGACTGCTCCATGTCGATGCGCACGAACGAGTCGTACGCCTGGGCCCGCGCGATGATGGCGCGGAGGTTTTCGACGCACAGCCGTTCGTCGATGTCGAGCCCCATCTGTGTGAGCTTGAGCGAGACGTTCGCGGCCGCTCCCGCGGCGCGGATGCGGTCGAGCGTCTCGAGATACGTGTCGCGGGCGGTGTGCGCCTCGGCGGCGTTGTGCACCGATTCGCCCAGCACGTCGAGGCTCGCCGTGATGCCCGCCGCGTTCAGGTCCTTGAGGGCGGCGACGCCCGAGTCCACGGTCTCGCCCGCGACGAAGCGCGACGCGAAGCGGCGGGCCAGGCCGTTCCCCCGGATGAAGCGGAAGATGCGGGGCTGCTCGCTGAGCCACAGGAGACCGGTCCGCAGCATCAAGGATAGAACTTGCCGCCATGGGCCGCCTGGTCGCGCAGGGCTTCGCTGGGCGCGAAGCGGGGGCCGTAGCGCTCGGCGAGCCGCTCGAGCTCTCCGACGATCCGCGCCGCGCCGAGGTCGTCGGCGTGACGCAGCGGCCCGCCGCGGAACGGCGGAAATCCGAAGCCGAAGATGGCCCCGATGTCGCCGTCGCGGGGCGTGCGCACGATGCCCTCCACCACCGCCCGCGCCGCTTCGTTCAGCATCATGAGAACGAGCCGCTGGATGATCTCCGCCGGACGCGGGCCGCCGTTGGGATGCACCCCGATCAGCTCGTACGCGCCCCCGTCCACCGCACCCTTCTTGCCCGCGGCGTATTTGTAGAACCCCTTGCCCGCCTTGCGCCCCAACCGCCCGCTCTTCACCATCGCGGCGTACGCGGGCGCCGGCGCCAGCCGGTCGCCGAAGGCGGCGTGCATCACACCGGCCACCTTCTCGGCGACATCCATCCCGACCTCGTCGAGCAGCGTAATCGGTCCGACGGGAAACCCCCATTCCGCCATCAGCCCGTCGAGATCCTCGACCGCGACGCCTTCGGCGAGGAGGTAGCCGGCCTCGTTCATGTAGGGCGTGAGAATCCGGTTGATCCAGAAGCCGGGGCTGTCTTTCACGACGATCGCCGTCTTGCCCATGCGGCGCCCGAACGCGACGGCCGTGCTCACGACGCCCGGACTGGTCCGCGCCGACGGGATCACCTCGAGCAGGGGCATGCGGGCGACGGGCGAGAAGAAATGCATGCCGATCACGCGCTCCGGCCGGGTGGCGACGTCGGCGATGCGGTGGATGGGAATGGTCGACGTATTGGACGCGAACACCGCCTCGGCGTGCGTCGTCGCCTCGACCTCCCGCAACACCTGCTGCTTCACCTCCAGGTCCTCGAACACGGCCTCGATCACGAGCTCGGCGCCGCCGAATCCCGCGTAGTCGGCGCCGCCCGACAGCAGAGCCACGAGCCGCGCGTGTTCGTATTTCGTGATGCGACGTCGCTTGAGCCGGTCGTCCAGGATCTCGCGCGCGGCCGCCAGTCCCTTGGCGACGCGGGGCAGGTCGGCGTCTTTCATCCGGACGTCGACGCCCGCCTGCGCGATCGCCGTGCCCGCGATGCCCGATCCCATGAAGCCCGCGCCCACGACTCCCAGACGGTGGACCTCGCCGGGCGCCGGGGGGTTCGGGACGCCGAAGTCCTTCTTGAGCGCCGTGGTCGCGAAAAAGATCTGCACCAGTTTGCGGGACACGTCCGACACGGCGAGCTGCCCGAACAGTTGTCCCTCGCGCTGCAGGCCGGCGTGCAGGCCGCGCCGCAGGCCGTACTCCACCGCTTCGAGCGCGGCGAGCGGCGCGGGATAAGCCCCTCGCGTCTGACGCAACACCTGCTTGCGCGCCGCCCGGAACACCACGCGGCGCCCGAGCGGGTTGCCGTCCAGCAGCCACCCCACGAGGCCACCGCGCCGCTTGCGTCGGGGTCGCCAGCCGCCCGCCAACCGGCGCGCCGCGGCGAGCGTGACGTCCCGCAGGATGGCCGGGTGAACCAGCTCGTCCACGATCCCCAGCCGGAATGCCTTCTGGGCGGGTTCGACCTTGCCCGCGAGGATGATGTCGAGCGCGGCGCGCGCGCCGATCAGCCGCGGGAGGCGCTGGCAGCCGCCGGCACCGGGCAGAATGCCGAGCTGCACCTCCGGGAGACCGAGCTGGGTCTTCGCGTGGTCCGAGGCGACGCGGTAGTGGCACGCGAGCGCGAACTCGAGGCCGCCGCCGAGGCACGCACCGTGAATGCCCACGGCGATCGGTTTGGGGAAGCGTGCCACGCGGTCGAGCAGCTCCTGGCCATCGGCGGAGAGTCGCTCGGCTTCCGCAGCGGTGGTGAGGCGGACGAACTCCTCGATGTCGGCGCCGGCGATGAAATTGTCGCGCTTGCCGGAGAAGAACGCGACTGCCTGCACCGCACGGTCGCCTTCGAGCGCCGCGAGGGTCGCGAGCACGTCGTCCTTCACCATGCGGGAGATCTTGTTGACGGGCTCGTTCTTGAGGTCGAAGGTCACGACGGCCACCGCGCCCTCGGCGAGCTCCCAGGTGAGCGCCGCGCCTCCGGGGGCCGGCGGCGGCATCAGCGGCGCTCCAGGACCATCGCGAACCCCATACCCCCCTGAGCGCAGATCGACAGCAGGCCGAACTGCGCGTCGCGGCGGACCATCTCGTTCGCGAGCGTCGTGACGATGCGCGCGCCGGTCGCGCCGAACGGGTGGCCGATGGCGATCGAGCCGCCCATCACGTTGATCACGTCCTCGTTGATCTCCCACCCCTTCGCGGCCCACCCCTGGATGTTCGAGAGGACCTGCGCCGCGAACGCCTCGTGCACTTCGATCACGCCCAGATCCCGCCACTCGATGCCGGCGCGGTCGAGCGCCTGCGGGACGGCGAAGATCGGCGCCTGGAGCAGCTGCCAGCCGGGATCGACCGCGGCGACCGCGTAGGAACGGATGTAGGCCAGCGGCGTGTAGCCGAGGGCGCGCGCCGCGGCGTCGCTCATCAGCAGGACGGCCGACGCCCCGTCGGTGAGGGGCGACGAGTTCGCCGCCGTGACGGAGCCGTAGCGGCGGTCGAACACCGGCTTAAGCTTCGCCATCTGCTCGAGCGAGGTGTCGCGGCGGATGCCGTTGTCCGACGTGACCACCGGGTCGGCGGGACGCGGCGGGAACCAGGGTGCGACTTCGCCGCCCAGGCGACCGTCGTCCGTCGCGCGGGCGGCGAGCTGATGGCTCCGCAGCGCCCAGCGGTCCTGCGCCTCGCGCGAGATGCGGTTCTCCTTCGCCATCTTCTCGGCCGATTGTCCCATCGATTCGCCGGTGGACGGCTCGGCGATCGCGGGCGAGACGGGCACGAGGTCGCGTGGCCGGATGCGGCTGAAGGCGCGCAGCCTCGCCCCGAGCGACTTGGCCTTGCTCGCTTCCACGAGAATGTCGGCGAGCCGGCGGGAGGCGAGGATCGGAATATCCGAGAGCGACTCGACCCCACCGGCGAGCACGACGTCGGCGTGACCGGAGACGATTTCGTCGTGCGCGTTCGCGACCGCCTGTCCGGAGGAGGCGCAGGCACGGTTGAGCGAGTAGGCGGGGATCTCCTTGGGGAACTGGGGCAGGAGGCTCACCTCGCGGGCCACGTTCGGCACGAGGGCCGACGGCACCACCTGCCCGAAGATCACGGCGTCCACCTCGGCGCCGGCCAGGTCGGTGCGCTCGAGCAGCTCGCGCGCCACGAACCGCGCCAAATCCACGGCCCGGACGTCCTTGAGCGCGGTGCCCGAGCGGCAGAAGGGCGTCCGCCGGCCCGCCACGACCGCGACGCGCCGTCCGTTTCCAGCTGGCATTACATTCTCCTCGCGCTCACGAACGAAACCTACCACCGTGCCGGCGCGCGGGCCAAGCCGGAGGAACGCCGACGAACGAAACAGAGTTCTCACATCGCACGCGCGCCAAGGCCCTCGCGGCGATGGCGGCCGAGCCGGTGGACGTGCTGGTCGTCGGCGGCGGCATCACCGGCGCCGGGATCGCGCGCGACGCCGCGCTGCGCGGCTTTCGCACCGCCGTGGTGGACAAGGGCGACTTCGCGAGCGGCACGTCGTCGCATTCGTCGCGGCTGATCCACGGCGGCCTGCGCTACCTCGAGCAATACGAGTTCCACCTGGTGCGCGAGGCATCGCGCGAGCGGCGGGTTCTGCTCAAGGTGGCGCCCCATCTGGTCCGCCCGCTCCCGTTCGTGTTGCCCGCGTATCGGGGCGCGCGGGTGCCGGCGTGGCGTCTCCGCGCCGGCCTGTGGCTGTACGACCTGCTCGCCGGCTTTCGCAACGTGGGCCTGCATCGCTGGCTGGGGCGCAAGGCCACACTCCGGCTCGAGCCAGGGCTGCGCGACAAGGACCTGCGGGGCGCGGCCGTCTACTTCGACGCGCAGACGGACGACGCGCGGCTCACGCTCGCGACCATGCGCGCCGCCGCGCAGGCCGGCGCCCTGGTCGCAAGCCACGCGGACGTCACCGCCTTGCTCAAACCGGACGGTCGGATTCGCGGCGCGGCGGTGCGCGACATGCTGAGCGGCGACGAGTACAGCGTCCGCGCGCTCGTCGTGGTGAACGCGACGGGACCCTGGGTGGACCAGGTGCGACGGCTCGAGGATCCCGCTGCGGAGCCGCTGCTGCGCCTGACCAGGGGCGCGCACGTCGCGGTGCCGCGCCAGCGCATGGGCCACGTGCGCGCCATGACGCTCACCTCCCCGCTCGACGGGCGCGTGATGTTCATCCTGCCGTGGGGCGATCTCAGCTACATCGGCACCACCGACACCGACGACGACACCTCGCCCGACGACGTGCGCGCCTCGGGGGAAGACGCCGTGTACCTGCTGCGCTCCGCCAACTGGTTCTTCCCCACGGCGCGGCTCTCCCCCCGCGACGTCGTGGCGACATGGGCCGGCCTGCGCCCGCTGCTGCGCGCGGGTGAGACGAGCGCCGTCGCGCCCTCGGACACGTCGCGCGAGCACCGGGTGGTCGAGAGCCCGGGCGGGCTGCTCACGATCGCGGGCGGCAAGCTCACGACGTACCGGCTCATGGCGCGCGACGTGGTGGACCGGGTCGCCGCCCGGCTGCGCGCGCTGGACGGGCGTCCCCGCGCCGGCCGACCCGCGACCGACCGGCTGCCGCTCCCCGGCGGCGAGACGGCGGACCTGGAGGGCCTGGTCAAGGCGGCGACGGAGCGGGGCGTGCGCGAGTCTACGGCGCGCTACCTGGTGGGCGCGTACGGCAGCGAGGCCGCGGGGGTGCTCAACATCGTCGAGCGCGACCGCGCCCTCGGGCAACCGATCGTCGCCGGACGGCCGGAGCTTTGGGCGGAGGTGACGCACGCCGTGGAGCGCGAGATGGCACTGCGGCTTTCCGACGTGCTCATCCGGCGACTGCACCTGTTCTACACCACCCGCGACCAGGCGCTCTCCGCCGCGGGCGCTGTGGCGGACCGTCTGGCGGCGGCGCTCGACTGGGACGCGACGCGCCGCGATGCCGAGGTGGACGACTACCGGACGCAGGTCGAGCGATCGCGCGCGTTCGCAGAGGAAGTCGCGAGGCTCACCGTTTAGATCGGCTTCCTGACGTGGGGCCGCACCCGGACACGGACGGGCCGCTCGTCGTCGATCTGGTCGAGTGCCCAGCCCGCGGCATCCTGCACATCCTGGGACTCGTCCTGCAGCGCCGCTTTGAGCGGTTCCACCGCCCGGGAGCTCTCGCTCTGGCCCAGCGCCCACGCCGCGGCGACGCGCACGTCCGGCTCACGGTCCTTGAGCGCGCCCGCCAGGGCATCGATCGCGTCCGCATCCTCGATTTGACCCAACGCCCACGCCGCGAGCTGTCGAGCGCGCGGGTCGGAATCCGTGAGCGCGATGCTCAGCGCGGCGACCGCGCTGGGGTCTTCGATTTGACCGAGCGCCCAGATGGCGGCGAGTCGCACCGGGGCCTCGCGGTCGCGTAGCAGCGGCAGCAGCAGATCGACCGCGGCCCGATCCTCGATTGCTCCCAGGGCCCAGGCGGCCGTCCGCCGCACGTCGGGTGACGTGTCCTTGAGCGCGCCGCCGAGCGCGCCCAGGGCACCGGGGCTCTCGAGTCGGCCCAGCGCCCACGCCGCGGTCTGCCGCACGGGCGTGGCGTCGTCTCCCAAGGCCTTGGCCAGCATGGCGACGGAGCTCGAATCCGCGATTTCTCCGACGGCGCGCGCCGCCATCGCCCGCACGCGCGCATCCCGATCGCGCAGCGCATCCTGCAGCGGGCGCAGCGCGCGACGATCCTCCAGCTCTCCCAGGCCGAGCGCTCCCGTTTCCCGCAGACCGGGAGCCGCCTCGCGCAGCAACGCCACAAACCCGTCATAGCTCCCGGGCGCGCGCGCGCGGCCGAGCACGCGGGCGGCGATGTTGCGCACGCAGCGGCTGTCGTCACGCAGCACGGCGCGGAACGCGCCGAAGGCGGCGGAGTCCGTCCCGTGCCACGCCGCGCCGTGGTTGAGGCGCACCCGCGCGTGCGGGCCGTGCCGCTGGCGCATCCGCGGCATCGGCATCGGCGCGGGCATCGGCATGGGGGTCGCGAACGGCTGCGGCTGCCAGGACCACCCCCAGGCGTTGCTGATCGCCTGTGCCGCCAGCTCGCACACCGTGGAATCGGACGTCTCGAGCAGGGCGAGGACTCGCGCGACGCGCGCCGAATCCGCACGGGCGTCGGGCGGCTGCTGTGCGGCGAGCGCGTTCGCGGCGAAGAGCAACATCAGCGGCCAGGCGGGGCGCATGGATGACCTCGGTGGAAACAGGAACGGTGCCCGCGATCTGGGGGGGGGCCAGGAAGTGGGATGTGTGACGGAGCCGAAAGGTTGCAGCGGCGGAGACCGAATTGGCGACCCGCGACAAAGCGTGATACTATCCGTCTCGCGATGCACCCCCTCGCGTCCTTGGGCCTGGTTACCGCGGTCGTCCTCGCCGGTGCCTGTCGTGCGGATCGCCCGAGCGCCGGCACGCCGCAGGCGCTGCGCGGCCCGGCGGACTCGCTCATTCCCAGCGGTCCGCTCGGCGTGGCCATCCGACGCGGTCGCGCGCTGCTCGTGGCGACGGCGGAAAGCCTGCCGGCGCACGTCGGCAACAGGCTGCGGTGTGTGAGCTGTCATCTGGACGGGGGCCGCCGCGCGAGCGGCTCCTGGGTGGGCGTGTTCGCGCGCTACCCGCAGTACCGGGCCCGCAGCGCCACCGTCGAAACGCTCCAGTACCGGGTCAACGACTGCTTCCGGCGCAGCATGAACGGCCAGCCGCTCGCGAGCGACGGCGCCGACATGCGGGACATCGTCGCCTACCTGTGGTTCCTGTCGCGCGATGTGCCCGTCGCTCCGGCGGCGGCGTCCAACCGGCTCGCGAAGTGGGCCGTCCTCACCGGCGACACGGCCGCGGGCGCCCGGGTGTACGCAACCAGCTGCGTCAAATGCCACGGCGCGGAGGGCGAGGGCACCGCGGTGGCCCCGCCGGTGTGGGGGGCGCGCTCGTACAACATCGGCGCGGGCATGTCGCGGGTGCGCACCGCCGCGGCGTTCATTAGCGACAACATGCCGTTCGATCAGCCGGGCACCCTGACCGATCAGCAAGCGCTCGATGTGGCGGCGTACGTGAACGCGCATGCCCGCCCGGATTTTCCCGACAAGGTCCACGATTGGCCGAACGGCGACGCGCCGCCCGACGTCGCCTATCCGACGCACGCCGCTCCGCACCCCCGTTCCAACACCCGTTAGGAGGGTCTGTATGCCGGAGATCGTCAACCTCAGCACGCACCGCCGCGGATTTCTCGGGCGGATCGCCGCGGGCGCCGCGGCGCTCGGCCTGGGCGGCCTGGTCGCCCCGCTGGCGGCCGTCGCGGAGCCACGCTCCGCGCGCGCCGTCTCCGCCAACCCCGAATTCGAGGCCTGGCTCAACAAGATCACGGGGAAGCACAAGATGGTCTTCGACATTCCTGAGCCGAACGGTGGTTTTGGATTCGCCTGGGCCCGCGTGTTTCTCAACACGACGAACGAGAACTACGGAACGACGGACGCCGACAATACGGTCGCGATCGTCCTGCGGCACAACGGCATTGCGTTCGGCATTCAGAGCCCGATGTGGGCCAAGTACAAGTTCGGTGAATTCTTCAAGCTCAACGATGGTGTCACGAAGGAGGCCGCGCTGCGCAACACGTTTGCGCAAGTGAAACCGGGCGAGCTCCCGATCCCGGGGATGGCGGTGGACGAGCTCGCCGCCAAGGGCGTGCTGTTCGGTATCTGCAACATCGCGCTCACGATCTACAGCGGCATGTTCGCGAAGCAGATGGGCATGCAGGCGGAGACCATCAAGAAGGAATGGATTGCCAACCTGCTGCCGGGCGTGACCGTAGTGCCCTCGGGCGTGATCGCGGTGAATCGCACCCAGGAAAAGGGCTGCGCCTACTGCTTTGCGGGGTGAGCCGGCGACGCGCGGTAGGGGCGCAGCATGCTGCGCCCCTACTGCGCCGCCCTACCGCCGGCTGCGGGACTTGGCCAGCAACCGCAGGATCTCCAGGTACAGCCAGATCAGCGTGACCATCAGGCCGAACGCGCCGTACCACTCCATGTACTTGGGCGCGCCGCCCGCCACGCCGGTCTCGATGAAGTCGAAGTCGAGGATCAGGTTCAGCGCCGCGACGACGACGATGATGCCGCTCACGACGAGACTCGCCGTGCTGTTCCCCTGGAGGAACGGCATCGCGACGTGGAACCAGGACAGGACCCACCCGCCGAGGTAGTACAGGCCGATCGCCCCGGTGGCGGCGAACACACCGAGCTTGAATTTCTCGGTCGCCTTGATCAGGCCGGTCCGGTACGCCACCAGCATCGCCGCGAGCGTGGCGAACGTCAGGCCCACCGACTGCATCACGATCCCGGGGTATTTCACCTCGAGCAGCGCCGACAGGCCCCCGAGTGCAAGTCCCTCGAGCGCGGCGTACACCGGCGCCGTGAACGGCGACCATTCCTTTTTCAAGACCGTCGCAATGGCCATGACGAGGCCGCCGACCGCGCCCAGCATGATCCAGGGGGCCGCCACGGACGGGTCGAGGGCGGCGCGCACCTGGCTCCAGACCCACGCCGCGGGCACGACCACCAGGAAAAGGAGCAACGCCGCCTTGTTGACCGTGCCTTCGAGCGTCATGGGCGGCGCGGTGGGATCGCGCCGCAGGTCGGCGAACGTACGGGCGTTCAGGGCGGGGTTGGATGTGCGGATCAAAGCCATGGGACTCCTCGTGATGATGTCCAGTCAATCAATGTAATGGATTTCAGCGCCAGCCCCTGAGGCTGCGGATCAAGTCGTGCAGCACCAAAAACTTCTCGAACACCGGCACGCCCTTGCGCTTGCGCCCGAACTCCGCGAACAGCTCGCGCAGGCGACCGCGCCGCGCGACGTAGAACCGAAACGTCTCGGCAAAGTCCTCCTGGGGATGCGTCGCGGCGTAGGCGGTGACGTAGTTGGGGAGCGTGGTCGTCACGCCGCGGCGCTCGAAGTCCACCCACTTGGAGTCGGCCACGCGGTACGCCTTGCGCACCTCGCCGAACGCGCGACGGAACCGTCCCGTGCGCGTGAACGACCAGTTGTGGTACAGGAACGAGTGCCCGAGCTCGTGGAGAATCAGTCCGGTGAGCATGTTCCAGGAGATCTCGTCGCGGCGCCGCTTGCCGGTGACGTAGCGGCGCTCGATTTCGATGATCTTGGGGGTGCGGTGCGTCACGCCCGAGACACCGGGCCGAAGGAGCACCCGGTACTGCCAGTCCTTGAGGCGTCCCACCACGAGCAGCTGGCGCACCCGCCGCAGCGCCTGGCGGATGAGGTCGCGACCGGTGGCGTCCTCCCCGCACCAGGGGCAGACCTCCATCCAGTCGTTGACCCCCTTGCTGCAATGGGGGCAGACGTTCTGGAATTCCCGATAGAACCAGCGCTGTGGGCGGCCGCACCACGGGCAGAACCGCATCGGGTACATGACGCCGCCGCCGCATCCCCAGCGGCAGCGGCGGTGATACAGGAATCCCTTCGGCGCTTTGAGGGGGTCGGCGCTCGAGCCTTGGTCGGCGATGTCGCGCCCGCACCAGGGGCAATACGAGAAGCTGTCGGACACGACCCAGCCGCAGTAGTAGCACTCTGCGCCGGTCTGCTTCGTGGTGTCGCGCCACTCGAGCCGCCGCCCGCAGTTCGAGCAGTGCGCCCAGAAGCGCGCGACCTCGGCCGCGCAGGTCGGACAGCGCAGCTCCGGCGTCGGTACCTCGCGTCTACGCGGAGTCACGCGCCATCGCCTCGTCCACGATCCGTTTGATGAACTCCGTATAGTCCATGCCGGCCTTCTCCGCCGCGTCCGCCATCTCGTTTTCGGCGGCGAGAAACGGATTGGGATTCACCTCGAGCACGTAGACTTCGTCGTCGTGGGTCAGCCGCAGATCGACGCGGCCGTAGTCCTGCAGCCACAGCGCGTGAAACGCCGTCGTGCAGATGTCCCCGATCTTCGCGCCGACCTCGTCCGACAGCCCCTTGGCGAAGACGTTCTTGATCTTCTTGCGCTTGCGGTATTCCTCGTCCCACTTCGCCTTGTACGTCGCGATGCGGTGCTCGCCGTCGGATTCGCCGAATGTGAGCTCGACGATGGGGAGCACCTGGAGCGTCTGGTTGCCCACCAGACCGACGTACAGCTCCCGTCCCTCGATCAGCTCCTCGACGATCGCGGCCTGGTGAAACTTCTCGTGGATGAATTTGACGCGGGCCCCGAGGTCCGCGTCGTCCTCGACCACGGAGGCCTGCGAGATCCCTACCGACGCGTCCTCGAGCAACGGTTTCACGATGAGGGGAAACCGCAGCTCCGACGGGCGCAGCGGCTTCTCGCCGGGACGAAACTCGGCGAACGCCGGCACGCGGATGCCGTGGTGGGTCAGGATCTTCTTGGTGAGGGACTTGTTGCGCGCCACGAGCAGCCCGGTGGGCGACGAGCCGGTGTAGCGATAGCCGTGCATCTCCAGCACGGTCG
>Ga0209156_10002400_pt1 | contig 14713 bp, 9 predicted proteins | sample GraSoiAngelo_124_FD_185881 | JGI IMG/M metagenome (GOLD analysis project Ga0209156, IMG submission 185881) | Grasslands soil microbial communities from the Angelo Coastal Reserve, California, USA - 14_0927_05_20cm (SPAdes) (version 2) | ecosystem: Environmental > Terrestrial > Soil > Grasslands ...
TGGTCAGCGCGGCCGGAATCCCGATCCGGGTGGCGACCTGCCCCCACAGGATGCTGCCGAGCGCCATCCCGCCCATGAAGACGACGACGAATGCAGCGAGGCCGCGGGCGCGCACCCAGGCAGGCAACGTCAGCTGGGCCGAGACCTGCAGCGCGGCGAGGATCGCGATCCACGCGACACCCGTCGCCAGCATGGCCACCATCAGCAGCCCGACGTTGTGCAGGTGCGCCAGCGCGAGGGCGGCAAGCGCGTAAAGCGCGCTCGCGCAGGCGACCATGGCGCTGCGCGAAATCTTCTCCCTCACCCGGGGCAGCAGCATGGCTCCGGCCACCGCGCCGATCCCGATGCACGTCAGCAGCAGGCCGTAGACTTCCGGACCTCGCCCGAGCTCGCGGCGCACCACCAGAGGAAAAAGCGACCACGTCGCGCTGGCGAAGACGAAGAACGCGGCGCCGCGGATGAGCACGGCTTGCAGCGTCCGCGTGTGCGTGACGAAGCGCAAGCCGACGCGAATGGCGCTCAGGAAACGCTCCGCAGGCAGCGAGCTCTTGTGATGCTCGCGCCGCCACCGCAGCAATATCGCGAGGATGCCGACGCACGACAACGCGTTCAGCGCGAACACCAGCCACACGCCGACGGACGCGACGAGAACTCCTGCGATCGCCGGGCCGATGGCGCGCGAGATGTTGATGCCGATGCTGTTCAGCGCAATGGCCGACGGCAGCTCGTCGACGCTCACCAGCTCCGGGACGATCGCGGCCCACGCCGGCATCGTGATCGCCGTGCCGACGCCAACAGCGAAGGTGAATGCCAGCAGCCCCCAGGGAGTGGTCATGTCGAGAGCCGTGAGCAGCGCAAGCGCGCCGATGACGATCAGGAAATAGACCTGGACGGCGATCAGCAGCCTGCGACGATCGACGATATCGGCGATCGCCCCGGCAGGCAGCGCGAGCAGCATCACCGGAAGACTGTCCGCCGCCTCCACGAGCGCTACCATCGACGGCGACGACGAGAGCGAGGTCATCAACCAGCCGGCACCCACCTCGTGCATCCAGGTGCCGATGTTCGAGATAATGGTCGCGATCCACACACTGCGAAACAGCCCAATGCGCAGCGGGCTCCATGGTGACTGCGTGCTCAGGTATGGCTCCTTGCAACAGCCGTAACAAGCCGCTGCGTTTCTGAAATCATGCCGATAACCGGGGCGGCGAGACTGGGTTCGTGTTCGCCATGAAGCGCATTCTCGACCGCTCTTTCCGCTACGTCCCCAGCCACGAAACAGACGTGCGGAAAACCTTTGAACGCATCCGCAAGGAGCGTGAGGGCGCACAGCAGCCGCCTGCGGACACTGTAGTTCAAATCAACCGCGAGAAGAAGTCCGCCTAAGTCGCGGAAACTGGCCTCTCAGCAACGCCGCAAGAACCGTAAGTCTCACTTCAAAAAAACAGGGCACACCGCAATGGCGTGCCCTGTGTGCCTGACTGCCTGTTCAGCTTCGCTCAGTCATCGTCACCGTCATCGTCATCGCCACACTTCCCTAAGCCGATCTTCTGCGCCTTACCGGTCAGCTTCAGGATGTCCATCCCATTGCCGATGCGGTCGACGATGATGATGCAGCCGCGGTTGTCGACTTCGACGTTGTTGGTCATGTAGGTGTTGTTGGGAGCGGCCGGTACATAGAACCCCGCCTCCACGGCCCCCTGCGGGTCGCGGATGTCCCACGCGCGCACACCGGCGTTGAAGTAAGCGGTGAACGTCAGCTTGCCGTAATACGGATTGCGGAAGTTTTCTTCGACCGAATGCGTACCGAAGCGCTGGCCACGCAGGCAGTAGTTGCCGCGCGGGTATTTCTCACCCGACTGCGGATTGACCCACAGCGTCGAGAGCACCATCGGTCCCTGCCACGGGTCCTGCTTTACGCCGATCGAGTTTTCCGTCGACACGTCGACGATGAAGCCCCAATGTTGCGAATCACAGTTACCCGCTTCGGAGGTCAGCACCACGATATCCCGCACATCAGGGGAGGGGGTTCCAGGGCATGCCGAGCTGGAGCACTGCAAGCTCCTCGGCGCCAGCCCGAACACCGGCATGCTGGTGTGGCCGCCCTGATCCGGCGACATGTCCATGCGCCCGACTTGGGCTGAGAGCAACTCGGTGTCCGTGGGGTTGTCGGCGTCGCCGGAGAATGTGCCGCCATAGGCCGGCGGCAGCAGTTTTTTCCTGTCCAAAATCTGCAGCACGCCGTTGGAACCAACGCCCCATGCCGCGTAGATCCGGTTCCCAATAGCGTCGACGCCGCTCACGAGCTTGTCGGCGGCATTGGGATGCTCATGCGCGGAGATCGCACCGTGAAGCGAGGTGGGCACAGGTCCGGTTCCGCTCGGTTGTCCACCCGGCAACCCGTGAGTGCGGATGTAAACCGGGGTGGCAGCAGGATTGCTCCAATCAAGGATGACCATGGACTGGCTCTGGCGCCAAAGCGGACCTGTGCTCTTGCTGCCGGGAAGATAGGCGATACCGGTCTTGCACTCCCACCAGCTCTTATGCGTGGAACGAAGGCCCCGTATGGCTGACGCAAGCACCGGCGCGCTGACATTGGTCACATCCCAGACCTCATACCCCGAGAGGCTGCCGCCCTGAACATTGCGCAGCATATAGACGTGTCCTGTAGTGCCGGCTGGCAGGTCGGAACCCAGGCACAGGCGTACCATCGTATATGTGCCGCCTGCCGAGCCCGGAATATGAAACTTCTGCACCGGGTTCTTCGGATTGGTGATATCGATGATCATCGTTCCGTTGGGTTCCGCTACATTGCCGTTCAGCGGATTCTTGACTGCGCCGGCCGGCACGCCGTTCAAGTTGGGCGACGGATGGAGGCCTGCAAATGCGATGACTCGCCCGTCCGGATACTTGATGAAGTTCGGTTGGTAGGCGCCGCGTCCTTGCAGGTCAGCGTGTCCCACCAGCTTCATGTTCTTCTGTTCGCCGCTCTGATCGATCGCCAGCGCACTGCCGGCGCTGAGCGCCAGAACTGCCAGGGCAGCCGCGGATAATGCGACGCGACGCCCTTTGCTCTTGTTGCACGATGACAAGACCATTTCCCTCTCCTCTAGGTATTCAAGCGGGTATGGATTAAACACCTGCGATCGCTCACCACCTAGTCCGGCGGGTCATCTATTCATGACCTTGCGTCATGAATCCCTACTCGCAGAAAAACTCGACCACCTCCCGCGTGTCCGCGCGCGACTGGCCGAGCGCGATCCAGCCGTGCTTTCGCAGCTGGAACTCTTCGCGCTGCAACATCACCTCCAGCTCGCTCTCGACGGTGATGAAGGTGCCGTTCGTGCTGTGGTCCCGCAGCATGAACTTGTCCTGGCGCCGCTCGATGGTGCAATGCTGTCGCGAGGCCTTGTGATCGGCGATCACGAGCTGGCAGGTCTGATCGCGCCCGAGCATGAGCGATTCGCTGCCGCGCCGCCGCACGATGTCCTGGCCCCGATGCACCAGGCGCAGCCTCGCCTGAGGCGAGCGCAGCAGCGAGACGGTCTGGGCCACGTCGGTGATATCGGCGTTTTGCTCCCACAGCAGCTCGACGAGCTCGACTTCTTCCGCCTTGCCCTTTACCGGCACTGGGTACAGGCGGCGTGTTGCACCGCGGATGATAGGGGCGAGCAGCGACACGGTATCGTCCGACGTGAGGACCTGGCCCTTCACCGCCTGCTCGTGGAGGCGGTACGCAAGATTGACCGTGTCGCCGAAAACGTCGTTTTCGCGCTGGATCACCGGCCCCGACTGAAAGCCGATGCGCAGCCCGAGCTTGCGATTCCCGACGGCCGGAAGCGATTCGACATCGGTCTGCATACGTGCCGCAGCCGCGGCGGCTGCGTTTGGGGTCGAGAAGAGTGCCATGATGGCGTCGCCCATGGTCTTCACCACCCGCCCGCCGTGCGCTTCGACCGCTTCGCGCAGCTTCTGCATGCAGACCGCGATCTCTTCCGCGGCCCGCGAGTCTCCGGCCGTCTCGTACAGCCTGGTGCTACCCGTTATATCGGCGAACAGGACGGTCGTCTGGCGGCTCGGTTCCATGCTTAACCCGCAGCTTACGCCCTCGGCGGCGTCTCGTTGAGCAGCAGCCAGTACATCCCCAGCTGGCTGACGGCATTGGCGAAGGAGCCGAATTCGACCGGCTTTCTCACGTAGCTGTTGGCGCCGACCTGGTAGCTCCGCAGCATGTCCTCGTCCTCGCTCGACGAGGTCAGCACCACCACGGGAATCAATTTTGTCCTGGGATCGGAGCGCAGCTGCTTCAATACCTCGAGGCCGCTCAATTTCGGCAGCTTCAGGTCGAGGAGAATGACCGCGGGCATCCGCTCGAGGTTACGTCCCGCGTACTGGCCCCTGCCGAAGACGAACTCGAGCGCCTCGTTACCGTCGCGCGTCACGACGATTTCGTTCGCTATTTTTCCCTGCCTCAGCGCGCGCAGGGTGAGCTCCTCGTCATCGGGGTTGTCCTCGACGATCATGATCATTTTCTGGGACATTGCGCCTCCTTCGTCTTCTATAGCTACACTTTCAGCGATCGGGCCGCGATCAGCGATGAAGCGGCATCGGTCGCGCACGGGCGGGCAAACAGGTGCCCCTGCGCCTCGTCGCAGCCGTGCGAGCGGAGGAACCGCAGCTGTTCCTTCGTTTCGACTCCTTCGGCAAGCACTCTCAGCCCGAGCGAATGAGCGAGCGAGATGATCGCCTGCACGATCGCGGCGTCCCGCCCGCCCTGCTCGACGCGCGCCACGAAGGAGCGGTCGATCTTCAGGCAGTCCACCGGCAGCCGGGAGAGGTAGTTCAAGCTGGAGTAGCCGGTCCCGAAGTCATCGACCGAGATCCTGACGCCCAGCTTCTTCAGCGACCCCAGAACCGAGATCGCCACCTCCCGGTCGTCGATCAGCTCGCTTTCGGTCAGCTCTAGCTCCAGGCGGCTAGGATCGATCTCTTGAGCGCGCAAGGCCCGGGTGACGGCCCCGACGAAGCCCGCGCTGCGGAACTGCACCGCCGACACATTGATCCCCACCTGCAGATCGTAATGGCCGGCGCGGTCCCAGGCGGCGAGCTGGCGGCAACCTTCGGCCAGCGCCCAGTCGCCCAGCGGCTCGATCAGGTGGGACTCCTCGGCGACCGGGATGAACCGCCCGGGCGGGATCCAGCCTCGCTCGGCGTGGCGCCAGCGCATCAGGGCTTCGACGCCGCGGATCCGGCCGCTCGCGATATCCACCTGAGGCTGGTAATGCAGCTCCAGCTCCCGCCGCGCGACCGCGGTCCGCAACGCGTTCTCGAGCTCGATGCGCTCGGTCGCCTCGCGAGTCATCGCCGCCGCGTAGAACTGGAAGCCCTTTCCGCCGCTCGCCTTGACCCGGTGCTTGGCGACGTCGGCGTTGCCCAGCAACGCGTCGAAATTGTCCCCGTCCCTCGGAAACACGCTGGCTCCGATGCTCAGCGTTACATGGATCTCGTGCCCTTCGATCGAGAGAGGTACTTTGAACAATTCATGGACTTTGCGCGTCACGTTCAGCACGTCGTCCGCGCGCGCAAGATCGGCCGCCAGCACCGCGAAGGAGGCGGCCTCCAGCCTGGCCGTGGTATCGCCGTCGCGCACTGCTCCGCGAATGCGCTCGCCGACCTGCCGCAGCAGCGCGTCGCCGGCGCTGCGGCCGTAGCTGTCGTTGATCAGCTTGAAGCGATCCAGATCGAGGACGATCAGGGCGCAGGGCCGGCCGACACGGCGCGCATGGGTCATCGCCTGGGCGGTCCGGTCGCCGAGCAGGCTGCGGTTCGGAAGCCCCGACAGCGCATCGTAGCTGGCCAGATAGGTGATCCGCTTCTCGTAGGCCTTGCGCTCGCTGATGTCGCGGGCGATGGTCGAAAAGAACCGTATGCCGCCGTCGGAGGCGCGATGCGCAATGACCACCTGGGAAACGGGAATTTCCTTGCCTTCGGAATCGAGCATCGCCGTTTCGCCCTGCCACAACCCCTCGCGGGCCGCGGCCGGCAGCGCCTCGTTCTGGATGATTTCGCGCACCCATCCGGGATAGATCTCTGGGCTGAGCGCGCCCTCGGCGTGATGCTCCGGCACGCCGGTGAGCTTGCGGCCGGCGGCATTCAGGTAAATGCGCCTTCCTTGCGGGTCGGACATGCCGACGTAATCGCTGGTCGCCTCCAGGATCTCCACCAGGCGGGCGCGCTCCTCCTCCGCCGCGCGCACGCGCTCGCGGTCGCGGGCCTCGGCCAGGGCGCGCCGCAGCGCGGTGCCGAGCCTGCGCAAATTGTCCTTGAGTACGTAGTCGGTCGCGCCGAGCCGGATCGCCTCGATGGCCCGCTCCTCGCCGATCGTGCCCGAAACAAAGATGAACGGCACCCGCGGCGCAAAATCCCGCGCGATTTTCAGCGCCGCCAGGCCGTCGAAATCAGGCATCGAGAAATCGGACAGGATGGCGTCGGGGGTCGAGCTCTGCAGCGCTTCGCGCAGCTCCATTTCCGTCGCGACGTGCTTCCACGACGGCCGCAGGCCGTCGCGCTCGAGCGCCAGCAGCGCAAGCTGGACATCGTCCCGGGAATCCTCGATGAATAGCAGGTTGACGGGCGTGTCCGTCATCAGGCCTGGGCTTCCGCCATGTCGCGCCCCGCTTTTTCCACGCCGTCGGACTCGAGCGTGAAGTAGAACGCGGCGCCCTTGCCGGGCTTGGCATCGGCCCAGATGCGGCCGCCGTGCCGGTGGACGATGCGCTGGACCGTCGCCAGCCCGATCCCCGTGCCTTGATACTCGTTGCCCGAGTGCAGGCGCTGGAAAGCGCCGAACAGCTTGTTGGCGTACGCCATGTCGAAGCCGGCGCCGTTGTCGCGCACGTAGAACACCGCGCGCCCATCGTCGCTGAGGCTGCCGATCTCTATGCGCGGCTGGTCCGTCTTGGATGAGAACTTCCACGCGTTCCCGATCAGGTTCTCGAGCGCCGCCCGCAGCAGCCTCGAATCCGCGTTCGCGCGCATTCCGTCCCAGACGGAGATGTCGACCTTGCGCTGCGGCTCGCGGGTCTGCAGCTCGGTCACCACCTGCCTCGCCAGCTCGCTTATATCCGCGTCGCGCCGCTCGAGGCCGCCGCGCGACACGCGCGAGAGGTTGAGCAGGTCCTCGATCAGCTGCCCCATGCGCTGCGTGGAAGAGCGGATTCGCGATAGATAGCGTCGTGCCTCCTCCGGCACATCCTTCGGGAAGTCCTCCAGGAGCGCCTGGCTGAAGCCGTCGATGGCACGCAGCGGCGCGCGCAGGTCGTGCGACACGGAGTAGCAGAACGCCTCGAGCTCTCCGTTCGTGTATTCCAGCTGCGCGGTTCGCTCCTTCACGCGTTGTTCCAGCTCTGTGTTCAGCCGGAGGATTTCCTGCTCGGCGCGGTTGTGCTCGGCGATCTCGCGGCCAAGGACCTCGTTCGACGCCTGCAGGTCGCGGGTCGCGCGCTCGATCTCGGCGAGCATCGTGTTGAAGCTCTCCGCGAGCATGCCGATCTCGTCCTTGCTCAGCTTGGGCGCGCGCAGCGAGAACGTGCGCTTCTCGGTCACTTCCCGCGCGACGCCCGCGATCGCGAGCAGAGGGCTGGTGACGATGTGCTGAAGCTGGCGCGACAGGACGTAGGCCACCAGCATCGCTATCGCCGCGACGATTGCGGCTATCCCGAGGTAGCCGACCAGCCGGTCGTAAAGCTCATAATCCGCGCGCAGGTACACCGTGCCGAGAATCTCCCGGCTGTCGACGATGCGCTTGAACAGGACCAGCTCGTTGCCCTCGATGCGGGTTCCGTCGGCCTCCGGCAGCTTCGGGAACTCCCGGCCGTCCGTGCCCGAATAGCTGGCGAAGATTTTTCCCCTGGCGTTGTAAATCGCCGCGGCGCGGATCTGCGGGCGGTAATGAAGCAGCTCGAGGTTTTCCTGCGCCACCCGGGGATCGTCGAAGGTCAGCGCCGGCGCCGTGGTCCGCCCGAGCAAATCCGCCTGCGTCGTCATGTCGGAGATCAGGCTCTGCCGGTAAGTTCGCAGGTCGAAGCCCACCATCACCGCGATCGCGACGAGGAGCGCCGTAAGCGTCGTGAGAAGCACTACAGCCAGCAGCTTGCGGCGCACCGAGAATGGAGCAAGCAGCCTCATCAGGAGCTCGTGAGCACTTTGCGCGCCACCGCGAGAAGCCGCGCGCTGATCTTGAGGGCGCCGCGCTCGGCCTGCGGCAGCGCGACGTCGAAGCGCACCTTGTCATCGACGAAGACGAAATTGATCATGCTGCCGTGCGCCAGGGCATCCTCGGATTCCGTCACGGTGAGAACCGATTGCCCTTTTGCAACCGCGAGAATCTCCGCCAGCCGGGCGCCCTCCGCCTGGCCGATGAAAAGCATCTGGATCCCGGCGACGGACTCGCCGCGGCGCATGCGACGCACGACGACTGCGCGCTCCAGGACAGTGCGCCCTTTCACTATCTGCTCGAGTTCCGCGGCGAGCTCGTCGGCGCCGATCACTCCTATGGTGAAGGGGCTTTCGGGCCGGGTGAATGCCTTTGGCGGCCATTCCACGAAGCCGCTGAACTTGTAGAGAAAGGCGGCCTTGATCTGCGTCTCGGCGGCCGCACGATCGACTTGCGCGAGCGCCGAAACAGGCGCCACAGCGGCAAGCGAGACGACCAGCGCGCAGAGGCGAAGGCTCAAAGCGACCACCTCAGCTTGAGAAACACTCCGCGCTCGATTTCACTGCGCGTCGCGGCGGCGCCGAACTCCGGGTGGCTGCGATCGAAGAGGTTCTGCGCGATCAGCGCCAGCTCGAGGCCGCGCTCGAACTGCCAGGCATAGCGCGCGTCGAGCGCGGTGTATCCCGGTACGCTGGGGCTGGGAAGCGGCCCAACGTACCTGACCATCACGTCGAACTCCTGCCGCCCGGGGAGATCGAGCGACGAGCGCAGGTTCCACTGATGTCGCGGGTCATTTCCCGCCGCGGCGATGCCGCTCGTATCGCCGCTGCCAGGCTTGAGACGCAGGTTTTGGTCCAGCACCAGCAAGCCTGCGTTGAGCCGCCACCTTTCTGCCGCCTGAAAGCTTCCCCAGGCCTCGATCCCGTCGGTCTTTCCTTCCATCTCGTTGCCGATCACTCGCGCACCCGCCGGCCCGGGCTCCACGCTGCGCAGGCGATCGTGAACGCTGTGAAACAGCGTGATGGAGTACGAGGCTCGCGGAGACGGCTGCGCCCGATAGCCGAGTTCCAGGACCTTCGAGATCTCAGATCGGAAATCGGGGCCGCCCGCGATTGGCTGCGGTAGCACGGGAGGCTGCGCAGAGACAAACAGATCCCTGTCCAGCCGGGCCGGCGCGCGGACGGCGCGCGACAGCGCACTCCACACGAGCCGGCTGGCGTCGGGCTTCCACGCAATTCGCGCCGACGGCAGGAACTCCGTGCTGGTGTAGGGGTTGCTCTGCGCCTTCGTACCGAGCGTCAGGCGCAGTTGATCGCCGCGCAACGCGATCTCGTCCTGCACGAACAGGTTGCCCCAGCGTAGATTGCGATCCGCGGGCAGGAACGCAATCGCGGCGGTATTGGTTACGTGGTCGTCTGCGCGGCGATACCCGCCGCCCCAGATCACGGAATGCTGCGAGCCAGCGCGCAGCGCATGCTGAAACTCGACATCGAATATGTTCAGCCGCTCTTCGAAGGTACCCGGGATTTCGCGCCCGGTGTTGTCAAAGTACGCCTGGGCCTGCACGCGGTCGCCTCCCGAGAGCTGCCGGGCCCAGCGGCCCAGCAGGTTCCCGCCCGAGATCCGGATATCGCCGGCGGCCGCCTGATCGATCGTGCCGCGGTAGGCGTCGCCCTGCAGCGTGAATGCGCCGGCCGCCGTTCCCCAATCCGCCCGGAACCCCGCCTGGCCGCTGTCCCAGCTGTCGTGGGCCGAAGTACCGTCGGCCCGCGAGGTCTGGTCGCGGTCGGAGATCTTGCCGTAGACCCGAAACGCACCGTCCGCGCCCAGCTTTCCGCCCTGCCGCGCAGCGGCGCCGCGCTCGAGATTCCCGGCTCCTGCCACGAGCAAAGTGCCCTGCGTTTCCGCAGCGCGCCGGGTGATTACGTTGATCACGCCGTTCACCGCATTGGCGCCCCACAGCGTTGCGCCGGGGCCGCTGATCACCTCGATCCGGTCGACATCTTCGAGCAGCGTATCCTGGGCGTCCCAGAACACGCCCGAGAACAGCGGCGTGTAGACAGTGCGCCCGTCGATGAGGACCAGAAGCTTGTTCGCGATCAGGTTGGGTTGATTGAAGCCGCGTGCGCTGATCGCGTACTGGCGGGAGTCGACTCGCGCCACCTCGAGATTGGGGGCGAGCCGCAGCGCCTCGGGGAGATTGGTTGCTCCCGAGCGGCGAATATCGTCCCCGGTGATGACAAAGACGGAAGCAGGCGCGTCCGACAGGCGCTCGGGGCGGCGCGATACCGAGGTGATCTCGAGATTGGCGAGCTCCTCCAGGCTGAGGTCGGCCAGGTCGGAGGGCTTGCCGGTTTGAGCGTTGGCCGCGAAAGCGGCCAGCGCGGCAATAGTGGTTATGCAGGCGCGCGCTGCGTTAACGCGCTCTTCTTTTTTATCGACCTTAACTATCCCTCCCAAGTATCGGAGACTGAAACGGGATGCATCCTAGACTAGGTGCGAAACCCAGTCACGTCTGTCGGGATAATCCTCACTCCTGAGCAACCAGCGATTTATCCTTCAGTCCGATGGATCGAGGGCATAAAAAAGCCCGGCATGGCGTAGCCACATCCGGGCTTGGTGTCTCGAATCGAGGAGGAGGAGGAAAACGAGACACTCCATGGCAAAGTACCCCCCTGCTCATGACCTGTCTGTGAGATTTTCCGCACTTCGGGCCGGGTAGCCGACAATCGGCGCGTTCGCGTCGATGTGCGGCGGCCGGGCTTCAATCCTCTTCCTCGAGGATGGTCAGGCCATACGGATCATTGCCGACACCAGTCACGGTCGCGACGACGGCGCGCTGATGGAGGTCGATCACCCACACCGTCCCGCTCGGCGGGGCGTCGGGAGGGAGGCGCGGCCCGCCGGAGACGACCGCGTAGCGTCCGTCCAGCGTGACCGCGGTGCCCTTGGGGCGGCCCGGGCGGATCTGACCATCAGCATCTGCCGGACGGGTGACCGCAATGCGCGCGACTTCCGCGCCTGGTTCATGGGCGAGAGCCTTGCGCAGGTCGACGATGGACACATTGTTCGTACGGTAATTCGCGACGATGATCTGGCGTCCGTCGGGCGTCCAGGCGAGCGTGAACGGCCGTGCCTGCCCGTCGGGATCGTCGGTCCCGACCCGCACGCGGGCCGCCTCGGCGCCGCGCGCGCCGGTGCGGGCGCGATCCACGTCGATGATCGAGATGCTGTTGCCTTCGAAGTCGGCCTGTGCGCTTTCTCGCGCGGTCACGGCGATGAATTTGCCGTTCGGGCTCGCCTTGATGCCGAAGGGGCCGGTCTGCACTGGAATGCGCGGCGCAACCTCCACGACCGGAACGCCCATCAGCGCTTGCCGCAGATCCATCACCGATACGTCATTGGTGCCCGCGTTTCCCGAAAAAAGGTACGCCTTCCCGTCGCTGCCGTGGCCCAGGGCAAGGAACTCGGGGTTCGGCCAGCAGCCGAACTGCTGATCGGGAGCCTCGAAAGGAACCACCGGGGGCGGCGTCGGCGAGACGAAAGGCACCGGGAACGCAGGACACGCGTGCCCCGGCTGGCCCAGCGCCATCTCGATCTGTCCTCGGCGGCCGCCGGTCCTGCGCTCGATGATGCTGATGCGGTTCGAGCCGTCCTCGGTGAGCCAGTTTTCAGAGTGGCTCACGAGCAGCAGCTCCGGAAGGACCAGCAGACCGACTGCCCCGAAGTAGCCGCTGTCGTAGTTCCGCTCTACGGCGCGATCGGTATCGTCGAATTCCGGCCTGAGCATCTTCCTTACGTCCATGACCGAGACGCTGCCGCGCCCGCCGTGCTGCAGGAACTCGGCATTGTTCACGGGGCCGTGATGGTTGATCACGTAGGCCGTCCGGCGATCCTCGCTCAGCACGATGTTCGCCGGATCCCCGACTGGTGTGCCGTCGAGGCGATCCGGGTGGACCCTGGACCGGCTGACGATGGCGTTCGAGGTGTTGTTGTTCTGCCGCTTCAGCGCCGCGTTGAAGTCGATGGCGTAGATGCGCGGATCCCTCCGCCCGGTCGCCAGGATGAACAGGTCGCCGGCAAGCGCGATGTCCGCAGCGGCCAACAACAACAGCGGGAAGGCAATCAAAGACACAGTGCGTTTCATCACCGATTCCTCCCTATGGGCGAAAAAAAGGTCGCAGGCGCGGCTGTCACCCCGCGCCGCGACCCTTCGGCACTACTTGATCGACTTCGTACTACCGGTCGCCGTGCTCGTCCCTGTCATCGTCGTCGTCGCGGTCACCGTCGACATAATGCACATAAACGGCGACGCAGCCGTTGGTGCTGCCGCAGATTCCCTCGCCCACAGCCGTGGTATCGCCGCCGGCACCGACTATCCGGACAGGCGCAGATTGCGGGACGAAGATGAGGTTGCGCTTGGAATCGGCCGCCACCGAGTGCGAGCCGGACGACTGCGGGACGGTTTCGATCAGGACGCTGGTCGCGTCGATCACCCCGAGCACTGCCGCCTGGGTCGCGGCGGTCGGACAGGGGGCCGTTGTCCTGCAATTCCTGTTCGAGCCCGTGTAGTAGCGTCCATCGCCCTTGTTGAACCAGACTTCATCCGAGCCGACGATGCCGTTGACGTGGGAGAAATGCTTGGTCGTGGCGTTGATCACCAGCGTACTTGAGTTGCTCGGGTTGTTGGCCGGGGTGCAGCCCAAGAGCAGATTGTCATGCGGTCCGACCGTGGCCCCATTGGGTCCGCAGTCGCTGAGTTTCAGGACGCCGCTGTTCGTGGCCGGATTGAAGGCACCGAGCACCATGGTCCCCGGCGTGACGGTGGTCGGATCGATCACCATCAGCCCGCCGTCGCACGTGGTGCACCCTGGCGGGTTTTCCCCGAGGTTCGGCACCGACACGTAGAAACGCTTGGTGTTGGGATCCCAGGTGGGCTGCTCGATTCCCGGGGTATTCGGGAAAAGCGTGGCGTCAATCGTGATCTTGCTGAGCTTCAGGACCGAGCTGTGGTTCCGATCCCCGTTCGCCGCGAACAGGGTCGCGAAGGGCGGATCCTCGGCGTTGTTAGCGACGAGCAGCAATTCGCCGTCCGTCGTCAACGCCATTTCGTCAACTCTCGTGGTGCCGCCGGTACTGAGTGTTTGAACGGACGAGTTAGACCCGTCAAGATCGAACACCTTGAGGGTGCTGTCGCCGTCGCCGGCATAAAGCCACCTGCCGTGCGTCACGACCCCGTCGGGACCGGAGATGTCGTTGTTCACTGCGGTGCCGGTGCCGTTGAGCTTAACACCCACGAAACCGCCGAGGCTCCTCTTGAAAGTCAGGTGATGGGTGTCGATGATGTCGATGGCCGCGTTCGAGCGATCGGCGAGGTAGTACTCGGCGCGATGCGGGTCGACCCAGCTGATGTCATACGAGCGGAGCGGATTGCCCGGAATCTGAACTGCAGTTAAGCATTTCGTTTCGGTGTTGCTCGGTGCCCCTGGCCCCATACAAGCGCCGAACGCGGCGCCGGATGCCGCGAGCGACACGGCGCCCAGCAGCGCCGAGGCGGATGAAAGTCTTGCAGACATGTTGCTGTCTCCTTTGGTAGACGAGTGCGACGCTCGGAAAAGTTGCGCGTCGATGTAAGTCGCCCACTACATCAGGCGCGGTGCTGCGTTTTTTCTTGGAATGAGCAACACGCTACTCCGCCAGCCTGTCGATCGCCTGACGGAAGCGGTGGCGATTTGCCTAGCAAGCGCTAGCTACGAAGAAAGCATTAGAAAAAAAGCCCGCAGCTAGCGCTGCGGGCTGGGTTTCGAAGTGCTGCGTGCTACTGGTCAATCGTCGTCGCCTACCCGGCAGATCTTCCAAATTACGCCAGTCCCAGGAATCTGGAGCAGCGGACCGTCGCCTGCGACCTTGAACTTGCTGTCCGGGTCGGACTGGCCAAAGTCGCGCACCGCTCCGTAATCCACGAGGTACGCACAGTCATCAGGCCCGAACTTGAGATCCACCGGGCGATTGATCCCGTGAATCTGCCCCACGAACGCCTGCTCGAATGTGCTGTTGTGGGCAAACCGCTGGAGCTGGAGCTGGAGCGGCTCTCCCGGCCGGCTGAAGTTGATGAGCTGGACGTCGTGCCCCTCTTCCGGAGTGCCGTTGGATTTCGAGAACCCGAAGTCCCCCTCGCGCCCGGCAAGGGCCGCACCGCGCTTGACCGGACCGTGGACAAAGGAATTGGGCACGAAGTCAAGCCCGACAATCGCGACGTCCGCCGGCTCAAGGGCCAGGGGCGCCGTGACTGGCTGGGGTGGGAACGCGAGAACGTGTGGCACCGGCATACCGACGACGACGGCCGCATTGTCGTCGCCGGGGCCGCCGACCGGGTTGAAAACCGCCTGAGTTGAATCCAGGAAGCCGAACCGATCCGGCCACCCGTGGTAATCCGGGCTGCCATCGGGATTCTGCTGGGCGAGCTGCAGGCGGTCCGGGGAGTTGTTGGTCGGCCGC